>JAAUXT010103150.1_pt1 | contig 15207 bp, 17 predicted proteins | sample 7278171 | NCBI WGS metagenome assembly JAAUXT01 (sample SAMN14350112, study PRJNA611818) | marine sediment metagenome | isolation source: surface marine sediment (1.8m) | place: French Polynesia: Moorea | collected 2018-08 | reverse complement strand
GCGTGTGCGGTGCCGGCGGGGTGTGTGAGCTGCGGGCGCGAGTGTGCCGCGGTGTGAGTGTGAGTGAGAGTGTGTGTGTGTGTGTGTGTGTGTGTGTGTGTGTGTGTGTGTACGCTCACGTCACAAGAGAGTCGCATTTGATTCAGGCAACGCATCAAAATGGAAGAGATGTGGCGCCCAGATCCTTCGGCTGCCCAACCCACAGAAGCAACCCCCCCCCCCCCCGGCCCAATTCCTTTCTGCTCAGAGCACCCTTGGATCACAAACTCAAAATGTGCAGGACTCTCACACAAAACACTCACCTGTAGCCGGCACTGGTCGTACTCCTTCTTGGGCGGCGCCTCCTGGGTCTGGGCGGCGGGTGCGGGCGGCACCCCGCTGCCCGACGCCGCCGCCCCGCCCTCCGTCGCGCCGCCCTTCTTCGCGAACTTCGCCGCGCGCTCCCGCTTGTCGCGCTCAATGTCCTCTCGAACCTTCTGTCTATTGAAGACACGAACAAGAACACTTGTCAGCGTTGACTCTCACCCAGACAGGCCTCCGGCACGTGTGGTAGATGTCAAATCCCTCAATGCCAGGCTGGGTTCACGCAAGCTGTGTCAAGAGTATCTGCGGACGCCAATTGGTGCTTCGTCGCCAAGTCGAGCTGTTGACGTGTGCTGACATGTGTGGTGACAGAGCGTACTCGGTGTGAAGCTGAGTGCAACTTTAGTTCGAGTGACATTCTCTGTTCCTCCACTGCTGGCTGGAACGCTCCCATAATGAAAAGAAGTGAAGCTCACCTGGCTAATCTGGCCTCTTCCTTCTCACGCCGCTTCTCTTCTGCGAGTTTCTTCATCTCCATCTCCTCCATCCTGCAATCAACCACACCGCCGTACACTCTACATGTTCGTCGGTTGGTTTCAACGTTGATAAAATTTTGCCCCCCTTGCACCAGAACTTGTTTCGTTGTCAGCGCACCCAACACACACACATACACACACACACACACACACACACTAACGTGACCATGAGGTTGATTCACGCGCGCACGCACCTCTGCTTGACCTGCGACATGTCCTTGCCCGCGGCGCGGCGCAGCTTCTCCCGCTGCACCTGGTCCTTCTTGTCCTGCTCCTGCTTCTCCGCGCGTTTCTCCCGAATCCGCTCCTGCAGCCTGCGACCACACCAAAATAGTTCCTGCAGACTTTGACGAGGTGAAACCTACATTGCCTGCGGATTCATTGGAACCTGAAGTGAGACGTTGCGTCTCAATACTGGCGTTGATCTTTTCGGGATACAATGTGTGGCGCATGCTGAGCGTGTGCAAATTTTCCTGGCCACAACAATTGTTCACACAACAAGGCAAGTCCAATTCTCCTGTCCAAGCGACAAAAATTGTTGTGACTTTGAGACGTGTTTTTTGTGGTGCGTTTTCCCGCGCTACTCACTGCTCGACTTTGGCGCGCTTTTCCTCCTCTGTCAGTGGCTTGATTTCCTCCGTCGACTCGGAGAAGTTGGCGTGACCCGTTCGAGCCGCGTGCGCCTGCGCGTCGAGCTCCGAGCGAATCAGCTTCCCGCAACTGCCAATCAAACCGTGCAACTGTCAGTCACAGGGTACAACTTTCGGACACAGGGTTGTCAGTCACAGGGCAGAGCTGTCAGTCACAAGGTACAGCTGTCAGTCACAGGGTACAGCTATCAGTCACAGGGTACAGCTATCAGTCACAGGGTACAGCTGTCAGTCACAGGGTACAGCTGCCTGTCAGTCACAGTTTTTCACAAAGGGCTGAATCTGTACACTTTGAGTCCAGCATGTTTCACACAGTTGACTTGTCACGCGCTGTGAGTGTCACTGCGCAACCCACTTGGCGCGAGTCGCATACAGTGTCTCTTCAGCATCGTCTAATGGTAAGACTTCGGAGCCGTGCTGTGGTTGGAGTCGGAGAGGAACTTACTCTTCACACTTGAGTGACTTGGCCTGTTCCGGTTCCGCCTGCGGCTCCGCGGAGCTGTTGGGCGCCGCTTCGCCCGTCGTGCCGGCCGTCGTCGCTTCTGAAATCAACAGCGACGCGGCGATTTTCGTACTTCTGAACGCTTATCGTACAGCCCTGGAGGGGCCTGGCTTACAACACAACTCGTCCCGCCCTCTCCAGGAACAGCGAGTAGAGTCTACAACCCTCAGGAACAGTTGCAATCAAGCTCCAACTCACTATTTTGGGGTTCATCTCTGAAGGCACAACCTCACCCATGACTTTGATCAAACCCGTTGGCTCCATCCCGTCACCATGACCCTTCCCAGCACGCACAGCCCCACTCACCTGTCGTCTCCGCCTCCTTCCCCAACACGTGACCCTGCGGCGCCTCGAACGGGTCGTCGATATCCGGGTCGTCCTGGTGATCGAACAACCTGTCAATCAAACAGTGTTGCTGTCAATCACAGTTCGTGCGTTCATTCCCATAATCACGGCCCCATTTCCAAGCAATACTGGTTCAGTTCTTTCTTACATTTCACAGACTGAAAATACTCGGCCCCTGATTGCAATTCAACGTGCACGCGCTAAGTTTGACAAAAGAGAAGTGGAAAAAGTGTGAAGACAGCAATACGAACCAGTCCATGGCGACCTGGGCGCCTTTGTAGCCAGTTTTGTGCAGAGCCTTCTCCCTAGAAGAGGAATAAGCACACTTCAAAACAAGACGAGGCAAAGCAAGAGTATCGGAGTTGTCCAATCCGAATGCAAATCGGACTTTTTTCTGTGCCATCGACACGTTCGGCACATGTGTTCGATTAAGAATCTCGGTTCTGCGAAAGCTCATAATGGACACACCGGAACATTTTGAAAATTTATTGCCATGCTTTGTCCAATGATCACGCAAATCCGACAGTAAGTAAAGGATCATGCACATTAGATAATACCATAAAATTCATGTTCCATCACACACAATAGACCAACCGGCCGTGACAATTTCCAACAATTCCAACTACTTCTGAACACCACACTCGACAAAGACCCTGACCCTGAGCACCGAGTGCTCAGTGGGTCAGAGTGCCGGTGTGTCCCAATTCAGCATGATAACCAGCTCACGAAACCAAAACGGATGAATCATTGCACTGGTTGTGGCTTTTTTCCTCGGAAATGAACATGAGTGCCGTTGAAAAACAGTGAGGTGACCTGACTTTGCCCTGTTTGTCAGTTTTCAATCAATTCTCGACTGACTTTTTCTGAAGTACAAGGGCTGCTGTTTGTGTGGATCTCACAAAATTGGTAACGATAGTATGTTGACTTTTCTCTTCGATCAGTCCAAAGTTTAACTGTTTGTGTGCCGATGGACGGCAAGTCACACCACTAACCACACGTCAGCAAAAATGCCCCTGATGAGCGATAATAAAGAGACACCATACTTACGCTCTGTTCTGAGGAAATCCCATTTCTATCAACGTGTTCACGTCGCTCGACATGTCTGCGCTGCAAATATTCCAAGAGACGCAACAAACTGTGAGAGAATACACTTGAAAACTCGCTCAACGATCGCCGCGGAAAACACTCCGGTCACCTCCCAAACAGGTGCTTCAGATGCCTTGTAGGCAAGGAAGTGTGCTCAGCATGGAGCAGTTGCTCACAGAGCTAGAGGCCAAAAACGAAGAGATCAAGCAACTAAAAGAAAAACTCAAGGTACGAGAGGGAATGGAGATGATTGTCCTTGACTTGTAGCTGAAAGACAACGTGGCAAAACAGATATCCAAGGCTCAAACCAGCATGTTCTGTATTATCGCTTGTTTGGAAGATGTCCAATTTAAGTGACTCACAATGTGATGTCATTGGATCTCGTTTGTCAATCTGTGGCGATCATTGCAGCAACATCGAATTCTGTTGTTTTCTGATAGTTGGCATGTTTTTACCACAGAAGTTGGAGTCAAAAGCGGAATGCAAGTTGCCAGAACCGGTTTCGACAGCTGAGTTGTCTGTCAACTTGCGCTTGGCTGCAGGGAGCCTGAAGAAGGAAGAGATCGAGCGTTACGGTCGTCAGATGATCATCCCTGAAATCGGACTTCCTGGTCAGTGCGTTGTTCTGATGCTTTGCTTTACCATGGGGCCCCACTTGATTGTGAATCCCCTCCTTGGTTCAGCAAACACCCAATTCCGTTGTTCCCCATCCAGGTCAGTTGAAGCTTCGGAACACATCAGCGCTGATCGTTGGCTGTGGCGGCCTGGGCTGCCCGTCAGCGATTTACTTGGCTGCAGCTGGAATCGGTGAGAAGCATCGCGTTACCTTGGCTGAAATCGAGTGGAAGCATCAACGCACTCGCACCAAAAATTTATTGCTGGGGCCAGTCGAACTTTGCGCTTGCGTGGCGCAGGCAGGCTACTGTTAGAAATGAAGTTGCTTTCTTTCAGGGCACTTGGGTTTGGTGGATTATGACAAGATCGAGCTGGGGAATCTTCACAGGCAAATCCTGCACACAGAATCCAGGGTCGGGAAACAAAAGTCAGCATCCATCGCGAAAAGCTGCAGCGAGTGAGTTCTCAAGTTCAAAATCGCAATTTTTGGGGCCTTTTCGTCTAACTTGTGTTTTGTTTGGATCAGACTGGTCTTGTTTGCAACCAAAAGAAGCGTCCAAAGTGTTGTCGCACCAAGCACGCAATGGTGGCGTGCGTACTCTATCATGACCACGCCCTTTGCAGGCTCAACTCAGAAGTGACGTGCACTCCGTATCATTTGGCGCTAAACAGCAGCAACGCACTGGGAATCATCGAGAAGTATGACGTCATCGTGGACGCGACGGACAACGTCGCGACGCGGTATCTCCTGAACGACGCCTGTGTTTTGGCGGGAAAACCTCTCGTGTCGGGAAGTGCCTTGAGGTTCGAAGGACAGTTGACGGTTTACAACTTTCGAGGCGGACCGTGCTACCGCTGTTTGTACCCGACTCCACCTCCGCCGGAGACGGTGACCAACTGCTCAGACGGCGGGGTCATTGGTGCAGGTACGTGTCACATGTGTCAAGTCAAGACTGATTATCCTTGAATGTTGATTTGGAGGGAAAACGGCGTTGTTGCAGAACTGTTCCTGCAGAAGTGTTTTTTTCTCTTCAGTTCCCGGAGTGATCGGGTGTCTTCAGGCGATCGAGGTGATGAAGGTGGCGACGGACATGCCCAGTATCCTTCGTGTCATTGTGTGTCAATTGGTATCAATCAAGTGATTCTCACATTCTATCTCACACACGCACCCACTTTCATGCAGATTCCACACACACTCGTTTTCCCACTTGGTCCCACAGACCCACGTGTACGCACTTTGACACACTCGTGCAGATACACACACGTGCGCGCTCGCACGCACACACTATTACAGAAACCCCGACTTTTCTGCGAATGCCGTTGTGCTTGGCAATCTTTCCTGAACGTTGACAGACACGTATTCGCAGCGGCTGCTGCTGTTCGACGCGCTGCTCGGGAGCTTCAAGACAATCAGGCTGCGTCCGAAGCAGCCGCGGTGCAGCGTGTGCGGGGAGCAGCCGACCATCACCCGACTCATCGACTACGAGCAGTTCTGCGGGGCCAGCGCCACCGACAAGGTGTGTGTGTGTGTGTCTGTGTGTCTGTCTGTCTGTCTGTCTGTCTGTCTGTCTGTGTCTGTGTCTGTGTCTGTGTGTGTGCGTGTGTGTTGAGAAGCAGGATTCAGCATCAATGACAAGGTGCGTGTGAATGATTCGTGCTAGTTTGGACTGAACACAGCACAACGTGTTTTCTTTGTGTTCTTTGTTCCTTAGAACTGTGAAAGCTGCTCAGCTACACATTGTATTGTGATGCTGTTCTTGCCTCTCAACATCTCGTTCAATTTCAGACCTTGACTAGGCAAATCCTGAGCGCTGAAGACCGGATTTCCGTCCAGGTTTGGAGATTCTATCTTCTGTCGTCAAGAGCTTGAGAAAATTGTCGCACATGAACATACTGAATCAATCAAGGTTGTTTCCTGTCCAATCCAAGGTTTTGGGGGTTGGCTTTGGGTCCGATCTCAAAGGTCCCCACTTCTACTTCAAAAACTCAGGCAAATATGGGGCCATTTGGGGAAGGGGGAAATATTTCTTTTGGGGTCGGCAGTGAGGAGGGTGGACCTTGAATTCGCTGTACAACAACGTTATCCGCTGTGTTGTTGCAGGAGTACGGCGCCTGTGTGGAGCGGGGCGCCCCGCACGTGTTGGTGGACGTGAGGCCCGCGGTGCAGGTCGGGATGTGCAGCCTCCCCAACACCACGAGTACGTGAGCGAACCGCGGCTTGGCTCAGCCGACGCACTGCGTTCGGTTTGCGTCCCTGCACAATGATTAGAAACAGCGTCCTTTGACGTACACGTCGCAAACAGGACAGACCTCGGTTACCGTGTGTTTCCCCAGATGTGCCAATCGACGCGGTGGATCGCGATGAGAAGGTGGAGGAAGTCGTGGCGAGAGTGGCGGAGGTCAAGTCCAAGGCGCGCGCGGAAACGGTACCAGGTGAGAGGCGATTCCTACACTCGTAATCTGGCTTGGGTCAAGCAAAGGTCATTTTTGAGCTCCAGTAAGGAATCAGTTGTGATGCCTGGGGAAAGGGGTGGTGGAAATCGTTGGCCCCATGAGCTCACTGATTGCACCAAGGGTTAAACTTCAGGCCCATTTCGCTCCGGATTTGTCGTGACTTGCGCCCCTCACTGTGCGCATTGATTGACGCTGTGTTGAGTTGACGCTCTCCCACTGGTTGAGGCACGCCATAAGACCTGGATGTCAACTGGGTGGAACTCCGTACATCTCAGTTCACAATGACAACCCTTTTCCTGCAGAACCCTTCCGTGTGAGTTGGTAGACCCGGTCTTTCAGAACTTTACGTTTTGCAGTGTACGTCATCTGTCGCCAAGGAAACGACTCTCAGGTCGCCACGGTGAAGCTGCGCGAGAAACTCGCCCGACACTCGGTCGAGGTCAAGGACATTCGCGGCGGCCTTAAGGCCTGGTCCCGACACGTGGACCCCACATTCCCGGACTACTGAGGGGTCGACCCCGAATGTTCTCTCTTCGGACAAACTGCCGCTTTGTGACCATTCCAGTGATGGCCGGTCCAACGACCCGAAATGTTGCGCAGAAAATCGGCACAACTGGACAGACGCCTCGACACACGCTGCGTCTTCTGGAGTTTTACTGTCGTCATCATCACTGACAAACGCTTGAAGTACATTCAGCGGGAATTTTCTTCTGGAGCTCAATTCCAGAGTTTGCGGACGACGAGCAGAAGTGCTGCTGTTTCCAGTGTTCTCTTGGATCCACTCCCGATTGCGAAATGATGAAACTCGTTGTGATATTCTTTGTGTTCTCTGGTTTCTTTGTAGAAGGGCTACGGTAAATAAAGAACTGAAAGCAAAGTCTTCTTGAGTCTTTCAACAACAAAATATCTTTATTCTTCACATCTGAGCACGCATGCGTGTCCGTCGCGTCCTGCACAGACCAATGGCAGCTGCACAAGAAGTTTCAAGCACGCATGCGCAGTCAACAAAGCAACGAAAATGAAGCAAGAGACATCGGCGTCCACCACGATCAGCTGCTGAAAAAGCAACGAGCAAGAGATAAAATCACTGACAAACTGCAGAACTCATGACAAAGGGAGAAAAGCGGTCTGCCTGGTCCCAAGATTTCGTTTCATTTCAGTCTGTCATTTTCGACTGATATGACGGCGTGCAGCCTGCGTCAACACGTGTGTCGTCTGTGCAAGACACTAGGAGCTGCATCGACACAATGACGACGCGTCCTGTGTGGCCTTGAACTTACAACGGCACAGCACTTTTCACAGAATGCTTGAACACTACTCACGTCACAGACTTGTGTCCTTTCTTCTCGAACACCTTCGCTTTGTACTTCCTCACGATCCTACAAAAAGAGACGGAACGAAGGTCTTGATCTCAAAACTGAAATTTCAACCCAAGTGCGGAAGGGTGGAAAAACTGTGACAGCGCTGTGGTTGTGTCCAAATTTCAGTTGTGCAAAACAGACGTTACAACTGTAAAAGACACCAGGCAATTTTAAGGTGACAAAGAAAGGGGACGCTGCGCGCGTGACGCACTGCTGCGCCCCCTGCCGCTTCTCTTACTTGGTTCTCTTCCTCGGTTCGATGACGTTGCGCTTCTGAAGACTCTTGAATCGATCCTGGAGCAGGTGCCCTTCGGGCTGAAGAACAGAAAAACACGCGTGAGGTCAACAGGGTCGGACGACTGAACTCCGGGTCTGTTGCCGCAAGTGTCAGATGTTGCGCTGATGCACACACCAACAAAGCATCTGTAAATTTTGCGCGCATTGAACAGGGGCGCAACACAACGCATCCTGTGCCTTCATTTGCACTCGCTCAACATCGTGCACTGCCTTGCACAGGTAGGAACGACGACATACAAACTACAGAACCACCGTATCGATTGTGCTGCCGTAAACGTGTGACAGACATAGTTGCGACTGACCTTGAGGCGACGCAGCGACCCCTCGAGTTCGTCGCTCAGCTTCAGCTCAACTTCCGGCTCCTCGAATCTGACGCGTCGTCAAGGAAACGTGCGTCACGTGGTCTTTGAACGAAATGATTCAGCGAAAGGCCCGGCAACAGGCGATGTTGCGACGGGTCGCAGACACAGCACATTTCCTCTGAATCCATCTTCACACACACACACACGCACGCATACTTGTCGTGTTCGCCAACAATGACATGCGCATCGCTTGCCGATATCAACAGGCACATTGCACACACACGCACGCTTAGACACGCGAACCAGCCAGTGTGTGTTTGTGTTGGTGTGCTTGGTACGAGTGTGTCAGTGTGGTCAACCAACATCAAACAATCCGAAGCTGCGCATACGGCAACGCCGGTGCACTGACGCGTCCTGGAGGGAAAGGATACTTGAGGTAGCCGAGCTTCTTGGTCCTACGCTTGTCCGTTTCTCTCTTCTCCGCAGCGCGCTTCTCTGCCGCCGCCTCCTGCTCTGCGACGATCTCGTTCACGTCCTTCTTTATCTGCTTCAGTCTGACGAGAACAGTGAAATTAACACCACAACTCAAAGCGCACTGTGTCTGCAAAATCGTGTGTAAAACAGGCACAATATTTGCCTTGTTTTCTGATGTGCAACAAGCCCCTTCTTTTGAAGTTCATTTTCTGGGCAAGAATGCGCGTCAGTGAGCACGGCAGGGTCTTCATTCACACAGGGACGTCACATGTCGCGTCACCATGCCAACGCCCTTTTCTTGGTGCACGGAAGTGACACATCACGACTTGGGTTGCGTTGGAAACCAAAGTTGGACACGATGGCAATGGCGGTATTGGGACTTACCTGTAAATTTCCCTTTTCCTCTCCTTGGCAGATTTGTTTTTGTTCATTTTGGTTTCCTGGAAGAAAATACAAAAGCACAAATCAGACAAGAATACCACGTGTTGAATACCGGTGATTACTCGACCTTCAGGAGTGGGGTCGCCATTCGATTTCTGTTGAGTGTAATCTTTTTCCCCTTCAAACTCCACCCACTTGCATCTGAACTTTAAGATGCACGTCATAAGCAGCCCGGCCATGGCTGCTGTGCTTGTGTTTGCTGTGCTCTTCCTTCTCAGGGCACCTCCTCTCACTCTGTCTGCCTCTCTTCTCTCTCTCTGACACACACACACACACACACACACTCTCTCTCTGTATCTCCCTCTCACCTCCTCAATCTTGAGTCGCTCCCTCCGCCTCTGCTGCAGCGTCTTCTTGTCCTCGCGTCGGACGGGCGGGTTGACGGACAGGCGGTCCGGGTCCGAGTCCTCCTCAGAGCCGGAAGCGCCGCCATCTTGGTCAGACTCGTTCCCACTGAGACCGGCCGACATCTCCCGAAGGTAGTCTTCCTGTGAAGGTCAACAACGGAAGAATTTGCAACGTCTTAATTTCTTGACGAAACACCTATTTTGAATGTGATTCGGCCCACACTTGAACATTTGTGTGCGTACGTGTGTGTCCGCGTGTGAGTGCACCTTGCCACTCGTCCCGATTTGTGTGTGCATGTCTGTGAGTGTGCGCGCGTGCACCCATCCACCTGACCCAATGTGTGTGTGTGTGTGTGTGTGTGTGTGTGTGTGTGTGTGTGTGTGTGTGCAGGTGCACGTACCTCTGCGGGTTTCTGGGAGGGGAACATGTCGTCGAGCGCGCGCGTCACCTTGAGCTCAGCCCGCAGCTTCCGCTCCTCCACCGCGTGCGCGACCGACAACAACTCCTGCAGAGAGCGAAGAAAATGTAGCATTGAGATGTTGGTGGGCATGTGCACGTGTGTGTGTGTGAACCACCGACAACAAGTCCTGCAGAGAGCGACATAGGTCTCAAAAAATGTTGTAGACAGACAGACAGGGAGAGAGATACAGACTGAGAGAAAGAGAGAGGGAGAGAGACAGACAGAGAGAGCAGACCGTTTGTGTGCAAAGAGTGAAGAACCTCAGAGGCCTTGTGTGCCTGCTGTGTGGAAGCCTGAGGTCTCAGGATAGGTGGCGCTCCGTGTGTGGACACGGGTGTTTCCACACAACGCGACATCGGGGATTCAGCTCATCGTCTGGTCACCAACCGTAGCCACCTGGTGCTGGTCAGAAGCGCGGTTGTAGGAAGGGCCTCATGAGGGCGCCACCTCTGAACAAATATGTGTGTGTGTTGTGTGTGTGTCGCAGCGAACCTGGTGTTGTCGAACGCGCCTCAAGAGGCACCACCTTTGGATCAAGACAAGGTTTGTGCGTGTGTGTGTGTGTGTGTGTAGCGCACCTGGTGGTCGTCGAAGGTGGGGTTGTAGGACGCGCCCGGGTGCGCCACCTCGACAGCGGCGACCTCTGACGGTTTCCGCCGCATCGTCTTCCGGCCCCGCACCGGGACCTTCCGCGTCACCGTGAGGTGGTGACTCACCACGTCCTGCTCAGCCGGGACGGGCTCTGCCGAGGAAACGGGGAGAGAAAAATCAAAGTCTGTGCGTGCGTGTATGAGCACAGAGGAGGCGTTGCTGCTAAGTCGTCATGGGTTTCGTCTGCATTGGGATCCGTGGTCAGGTACGAGGGCGGAACACGGCTTCAACCATCTCCTTCAAGACTCCACTTCGTAGCGCAAATTCGGTTAATTCAGTTTCCTGTTGACGTTTGCCGAACCCAGCAGGCGTACAATGCGCAGTTTTTTTCGAGATCAATTGGAACTGGTGAAAGTTCCACTCAATCCGTTTACAGGTCCTACCTGCTCCAATTTACAATCAGATACACAAATCTGGATGTACCGATTCACTCCCCACAATGTTCTGACCTTCCCCCCCCCCCCCAGTCCCAAATGCACAAAAATCCAATCCTGGTTCCACCCTTTCAGTCCCTCCATACATTTTGCCTGCACTCACCTTCGCTGGCCCACAGGTCCTGGTTGAAGCCCGGCTTGGATCGCCTCGCCGCCCGTCGCGCCCGCGCCGCCGCCCGGCCCTGCTGTCGCCTCGTCTCCGCCACCGCCGCCTTCACGAACTCCTTCTCCGCCGTCGTCGGGAGAACCTTCTTCCTGATCTTCGTTTTGACGTTTCGTTTTCTGTGATGAGTTGTGTGAATTGAATTTGGAGATCAGACTTGCAAGAAGTTTGAAGTGTGTGTGTGTGTGACAAGAGTGCAGATTACTGACCTTTCAGAAAAGTTATCTTCAAGTGCACTCACAATTTTGCAGGCTTTATGTGCGGGTCTGGTTCCAGGCTGGCGTGACATCTCAGCGGCTTCAACTCTCGTTTCTTCCTTTTCGGTGGAACTGAAGCAAAACGCAAAACACAACTCGAGACAAGTGCGCGAGACTGGCCTTGTAGTTTTGGTCAGGGTCGTTGCCAGCACGCGTTCCTGTTTTCTAAATCAATCGCCACTCTGACATCGCACACGTTCGGGAAGAATTCTCTTTTTCACAAAGTACTTTTCCAATTGGTTATACCCCCCCGCCCCAATCGCTATGCTTGGGTATCAGATGAGTGTTTTGGTGGCGAATTAATCGTAAGAAGCTTTACCTGGCGATTCTTTCTCAACCTGAGTGTCGACAAAGAAGAGCTGCTCGTCAGATTTCTCCTCCACGAGTCCGCTACAAGTGGACAAGACAATAAAAAAAATCAGGGCTCATTCCACAACACATGACCGAGATTCCTATTATCGCTCATGCAAATTATTGAAATGTGTCCAAAATCCACCCACCCAGTCCGTTCTTGCAGTCTCTTGTCATCCAAATATTCCTCAACATCTTTGACATCCGTAAATTTCCAGCTCTTCTTCTTGTTTTTACTCAGACGTTTCCTTTTTCTGCTGCCAGGCTGCTCCATGCTGTCTGCTCCACGTAAACTTCTCGGCGACCGATTCCGCCGAACAGTTCAAAACATTTCTTGAATTCAGCTTCCGCGCAATGGCGGGAAAATTAAAACCATCGAGGGTCATTATTTTTCGGGGTCAGCCAGCCTCCCCACCCCAACCCTGTCCGTCCAGTCCCTAAATGTGCCTTGGATGAGAAATTTGGTTCAGGGGCCGACTTGCAAAAGAGTTTGTTCTCATTGTCCCTTCACCAAGCGGCAGTGCGGTATGGCAGTCTGGGCAAGATGCCCCTGTCCCCACTTTGTCCCCCTCCCCTGGACTTTGTCCCCCTCCCCCCAGGACTTTGTTCCCCCCCCCCCTGCGGACTATATCCTCACCCTGTGTATATAAGGTAGAGCACCAAGAGCCTGGCAGGCCAGTTGTGGGGTGACATGAACTCAGAACCACGAGACTCACCTTCAGATTGAATTCGCCAGCCTCCACACTAGCGAGTTGAATATCCCATGGGGGGCAGGCCCCAAATTAAAATGGCAAACAACTGCTTGCACAACCCGAGGGTCTGTCCTCAGCCTTCCTTGTTTGGCCTCCTCTTCACAGATTTTATGGATAATATTCTGGTGTAAGAATGAAAGGGGTTCAATTTCTTCATTTGTGATAGCCTGTGGTTCTGGCACAGAAACCATCTTAGTGAAAGAGTGCCAAAACCCTGATCATGTGATACCCCGTGGGAGGGGAGGAATGCAGGCCAAAGCCAGCAAAATAGTGATATTGTGCTATTATGTGTCTATTTTCTATTCAATTAATTATTATAAAATTATTCACAATATTAAAAATTATCAGGCGCTGCCAACACCCCCTACTGGGGGAGGAGTGTGGTGTGACACACCAGCTGTAAATGGTTAGAACCACTACTCACCAGATGGCGTGATTGGAATAAGGTCAATAAATAAGGAGGTTCCTGCCCTCGGGGACAGTCTCTCCTGAGATACCAACCTGTGTGTTTGTGATATCACTACAAGTTAAGAGTTCCAGTGGCAACATATGCTACTCGGGACTTCACACTGCAGTTGCCTTGAGCACTGCTTCTTGTCAACTCAGTCGGTCAGGCTGGACTCTCTTCCGTTGGGTCCGACATCATTTTGGCGGTGGATTTGTGTCCAAGCGGTTCTTTGGTTGGATCTTCAACAGGCTCAACTTCGCAAGGCCTTCACCGAATTTCGTGTGTTGCACCACAGAATGTCACATGCGCACTGTTTGCCACAAGAGAACAACTTTAGGCACATTCTGTCGATGCATGAGTACCAAGTATGGGGACCAAGATCAGAGATGACTCCTTCTGATCCAGTACTTTGCATCAAAAAAGACACAGAATCAGACTCGCAGACGGGTTGGTTCTCTTCGATTCTGCACTGAGTTGGGTTCACTAGGCCAAGTCAGATTTGGTCGAGTCCTTTGTTCCAGCATTGCAATCTCCACCACGTTGTTGGGTATGCAACAGTTCACATCGAAGAAAAACCGAAGTCGATGCACAAGCAGCAAGGCACCTGTGACATCAAATGGCTTCAGGCGTTCAATGATGTGGTGAAAGTGCCACCTGACAGTTTTTTCGATTGTGTCACAAGTGTCACAATTTGCCCTAGCCCACCCAGAAACACAAGAATTAAAAGTCCAGCTGGTCCAAAGTTTGGGGCACAAGAGTCACAGGCAGAGCCTGTCCAACCCAAACCACAAATGTTACAGTTGAAGCCAGTCCAACCAAAGAGACATGAATCACAAAGATTAGGAGGCCCAAAGTTGGAATTTGCAAGACTTGTGAACTTTCAGAATGTTCCTGGAAAGGTGCTCTGTTTTTGAGTGACAGGTCCAGGTGCACGCCTGTGTGTGCCCTCAGTCAATTGTGTGTGTGTGTGTGTGTGTGTGTGTGTGTGTTATGTGTGCGTGTGTTATGTGTGCGTGTGTTATGTGTGCGTGTGTGGTTACTTCACAGAATGTATACCTGTTGGCGCATTCCATTTTGCTTCTACAGTTCGTGAGCCCAAACATATGTCCTTCGATCCGAGACTTTCTCACGAAGAAGTTTGGTTCAATTTCTGAAGAGTTCCCACCAAACATGAGCCAGAACAGTCAAGCCCACTGAGTCAATGAAAGCAAGCCGCGGGGGTGCACAAACATTTCCTCTTGTTTGTGTCTTTCGGGAGCTCTCGTTGGCTTGATGGAGTAACGTGCGGCTGTACCAAAAAAATCCAACCTCGGAACGTTTATTGGTTCAGTGAAGCAAGGACTGAAAGCGAATGGATGACTAGAGCTCGGTGGCTGTGATTGTGTGAAGTCAATCAAGCTTTCGGGGCTGCAATCTCATTTCAAGTGCAGCTTTAGTGCTGTTATTTTGACTTGAATATCAACAGCAACGTAGTGTTTTGGTGAAAAGTAGCAAGGGTGGACGTGCAAACAGAAGAAAATGTGGGAGCACACAAGCATGCATTTTCAAACCTACAAACTAACCTTTTCCACCACACAAAAAATTGCCTTTTTGGCAACAACTTTCCAACTTCAGACACTCACAAATTTCCAGAATCAAGAGTTGAGATCCTGGGAGGAGCAAACCTTGGAAATCCTGACTTCATCCACGCAAAAAGACCACGGAGATCAGGGCTGCACAGGCACCAGCCCCCAGCCTCTTGGCTTCGGGTCCCAGTCCCCATGGCCATTGGCCCCAGGCCCCAGCCCCCAAACCCCAAATGCCAGACCCCAGACCCTCAGCTGCAGGTCTCAGGCCCCATTCCCCAGCCCCATTTCCCAGGCCCCAGGCCCCAGGCCCCAGGCCCCAGGCCCAGACCAAGGCCTCAGGCCCCAGGCCCCAGGCCCCAGGCCCCAGGCCCCAGGCCCCAGGCCCCAGGCCCCAGGCCCCAGGCCCCAG
>JAAUXT010133679.1_pt1 | contig 15208 bp, 14 predicted proteins | sample 7278171 | NCBI WGS metagenome assembly JAAUXT01 (sample SAMN14350112, study PRJNA611818) | marine sediment metagenome | isolation source: surface marine sediment (1.8m) | place: French Polynesia: Moorea | collected 2018-08 | reverse complement strand
CTGTATAGGTTTTTGGTGGCTGAAGGTGCTGGCCTGGGACAAGACCACCAAAGCAAACCATATGGGGACTTCGCACTTGCAGTTGCCCTGTGCACTGCTTCTCTTGTTTTCTCATTTGGCAAAAAACCACCAAGACACGAAAAAGTATGTGGGTGTCTGTCAAAGGGCGTGGAGACGTACAGACACCCTGGACCTCGTAAGGACGCGTCTCAACGCTGACAGGTGTTCTTGTTTCTTCTGCAGTGTTGTTGATGACCTGGATTTCTCAGCAGTGATTCTGCCCGGGCAAAACGCTATTTGCAGAAGATAACATGACGGGAACACAACGCTCAAAGCAATGCACGTTGTTGCTTTGTGAGACGGTTGTGGTGCCTTATTCTTTGCCTGTTGGCACCAATTACGGAAACATCCAATCCTCAGCCGCTGGGTGTGGGGAACAGTGGAAGGGTGCCGACGGCGTGGGCCCGTTACTCCTCCGGATCCAGGATTGGAGTCGGCTGCCGAAACTTGGTGTTGTGGACAAATTCCAACCATGGCAACTTTGGGTGGGTGAAAAGGCAAAGAAAAATTGCAAGCATGCAGAAGTGAATGGGGTGGAGTCACAAAACTTCTCTTTGCTCGGTGAGGACGGGTAGGTGGTCCCAAGGGGTCCTGGATCCGCCGAAATCTGCGTTCGGGATCTCGCCCTGGGGTGGAGTGAGAAAAGCATCTGTGATGAGCTTTGTACCTCAAAAGACAACTCAGCGATGACGACCAAATCCGCAGCTCAAGCTGTTTGCACAAAATCTTCAAGAACAATGAAAACAACGGAAACATTGATGATTCTATCACAACATTTGTAACTGAGATATTTGCGTCCGCGTGTTGACATTTTTCCACATTTCATAATGTTTGTCAAACTCATAAACGATTCCAAATGGCATTGACTTTCACGTGTCCCTGGGACCCAATTTGCTTCCACCGTTTTGCCAAGCAAACACATTCGTTTTTTCCATCGGGAACAAATGTTGACCGAGGCATGACTTGTAATGGCTGTTTTGCATGTTTGGCGAGTGTTTAATATTCAATGGTGACACAGGACATCTGCTTCCCAACAGCTTCTCTTGTTCGAGGATTTTTACACGTGTGACTGACCCATTTGAATTTTTTTCATCTTTTTCGCAGCATTGACAGTTTCCAGCGGGTGCCCCTTGGTCAGGCATTGAAAATGCTTGGCGCGGTTATGGGCCTGTTTGTGCGTGTACGAGGTCGGCGCACTTTGCGACTGCGGGCGGCGAGCCACACATGGATGCAGGTGCAATTTCCCTTTGACGGCGTCATTGCCAAATGTCCGCAATTGAATGAACGATCGGAAGCAGTGACTTTTGCAGCGGATCCATGATAGAAGTCGCCCGAGACCTTGGGGCACTAAACCAGAGGCAAACTCCAACCATGCACAAAGCTGGACTCACAAAAGGGCGGACAGATTGCACCTCCGGCGCAAAATTGGGGGTGTGCGGGGTTCGAAGCGTCGGTCTGGATCCACTCAGGGGGGTTTACCCCCTGATCCCTCCTTTTGAAAACTTTGGATGAGAAACAGCTCGAGTGTCCAGCGGCTAGATTTCAATTAGAGTCCATTTCATCAGCTTTTAGTATTTTTATTGTTAATTGGTGACAATTAAGTGACCACTGCTGACCAGAGCTTCACAATTAATCCAATTAATGCATCGGGGCGGACGATGGTCATCTGAGGGCGAAGGTTAATGGCGCGTTATTGTCATGATACGTGGTGCTGAGTCAGCGGCTCCGAGGATCCAGGGGATCCAGGGGTGGCCGTGGGTCCCGGGCCGCCTAACCCTAACCCCCCCCCCCCCGCGCCGCCCATGTTGCGTCGCCGCTTGAAATAGTTTTTCTTGAGGATGCGGTTTGGCCTCCTGATATCCCTCAGACTCCGAAGGAATTGTGCACACCTGATGGTGGGACCCTGGTTGAGACCGAGGTCGCCTTCCCCTCACCTGGACTCTGCAACCGCTTGACCGGAGTCTGCAGGACGCTGATGTGAAGCGGTGGATTCGAGCGAAGATGGAGTTTCCCACACAAAGGTGAGGCCGAGGCTTCAGTCGATGCAGGACACTCCGGACTGCCCGACCGAACCAACGACTTCCATAAAGTGACCCCCCAAAATTGCCAAGGTGGACCTGGACGATGACTGGGTGTGGACCTTCGTGTCAAGAAACATTGTGAAGTCAGTGCAGTCATGTTTGATGACACCTTTTCAAAGCACCACTGGAGTGTTCGATGCTGCATGTTTGTGATGCGGACTTTCAAAGACAGTGCACACCCCGCACCAAAAGGAAATCTGTTCGATTCAGCTGACTTGCGAGTTCATTTGGGAAAGTTTTCGTGGGAGGCAATGAAATCTGTCTTGTCTGTCTTGTTGCTTTCGAACTGACAGACTTCTGGTTCGCGGAGGCAGGGGCACAGGCTTTGCATCGACATGCTTTGCAAAGATGTGTGCTTTTCGCAGTCTTCCTCTGCGCCAGTCGCAGTGATTGATGAACAGCTCGGCCCCTGTCCGCGCCTCGCGCCTCGGCAACCTGTCGCTGAGAATGAGACAATGGACTCGAGACGCGGATTCTGCAGCGGGACAGACCCGGACACCAAGTTACCATCCTGAAAAATGTCCCGTCTTTTGTGATTTCAGACACAGACCTGCGTGTGTTTTTGTTTCCATTGTCAGTCTCTCCGTCCGGATTTTCCAAGTTAGGATCTCCCGCTGGGTGTCGTGCCTTCGATTCGACCACATCCCGGATCCGTCTCTGAAGTTTCCAGAAGGAGGATTCCGGTCCCATCCGTGGCATCGTCAGGGGAACGTCCGAACAGATGGAGGCCCAACCTGCGCCGTTTAGAGTCTCAAAAGCTCTGCGTCGGTCGACGTCGCTTTTTGTCAGACTTCTCGGTGTAACGTGCGCCTGCAGTGAGTATCGAGTTACGAGCCCCGGGGCGCGACAAGAATCGTCCATTGAGTGACAACAACGGAGTCATTTGTATCAATTACACAATATCTGGGCTGCAGTGGGAGTTGACATGCAAAAATTGGAAAATGCACGCACGTCAGGACAACTGTTTTCGGACGATTGTTGTCTGCCAGATATAGTGCATTTGCATTGCAATCTGCACAAATGTGGCGCAAATGTGGCTCTTAGTTTTGGAAATGTCTGATGCGAGGTGTTTGTGTGAGTGCAAGCAGATTCAAGCACCATCTGCACACTTTTTGACCCAAGAAAGTTCCACGAATTTCATCAGAAGCCACTGCTTTGAAATTCACTTCGCTTCACCTCAAGTCCGGACTTTTTGTGCGGTTCCTTTGACAAGTGTAATTGGAGTCTTTCCAATCGGTGACGACCTGCGGGAGACTCTGCAGAAAAGGGACTGTGGCAGATTTCCCTGCAGACGAGCACCATGAAGAGCGCAACGCTCCGATCCAATTTCAAGGAGGCTGCGCATCTCCTTTTGGGAGGGAGTCCGGTCCAGCCAGGGCGGATCTCTCGGTCGGGGCGACCACCAGGCGAGGGAGCGACCCCAATTTTGAAAAATTCAGCAGTCAAAATCGAAAAAGAAATTCTCTCTGCATCGCGTCGGGGTCGAGGGTTGGCAATATTTTCAGGGAGTCTGGGGTGCTCACCCTTCTGTGGATCCACCCCTGAAGAGTCCGGCTCTGGACAGAGCAACTCGTTTTCGTCGACTGTCCTGGGAGGGCAGCTCATCAATATGTCCTGTCAACACAAACCACCAAGGTCAAAGCTCCAACTTTTCAAAAAGAAGAGATAATGAGCTGCTTTTGTTGTGGTGATGTTCAGTTGGAATGGTCAACTGTCCAGTCGGACTGACCAAAGGTCAGTGGGTTGTGAAGTGATCTGCATTGGCCATAGAAATTAATCGTGAACCAGTCGGGTGTTAAAAGTAATCAAGAAAAATGAAAAGAGACCCCGCGGCTGCGTTGTGTTTTCAGATTGAGACCCCGAAAGGCATTTTCACACTGGGGACGTGGATGTGGATGACCAAGGATGGCCTGTGTCACATTTTGGACACCGTCCTGACGCTTCTGCACGGTAACACATCGGAACTCTTGGTGGACATGAAAGATCCGGGTTCAACGGAGACGTGCGTGTTTCCACTTCTTCACACAGTGTGAATGGCACCGAAGATTTCTGACATCTCACGTCAATTTCTTTTTTTTTTTCTTCTTTTCTTGGAAAATTCACTGCATTGCAATTTCACAAAAGGGATTGGAATTGCACCCTTCTCTTTTTGCAGAGACAAAAGCGTCAAAACACCGCTTAGAAAATCAAATTTTGGACGGACGTCCAAAGCCGCCGCATTTTCACATTGACATCCCCCTGTGCAAAAGGACTCGTCGACCAACGTGAGGTCAGAATAAAGCTATTTTCCTCAACGAATTCCTGCACCAAGACCTGTCTTTGGAGCTTCGTGAAGAAGCTCGTTTGAGATCAAAGTGGCCGGAGCCTGCCAAATGGGTTCACGAGCTGAAACGGGAGAGCGGCCATAACGCCGTAACGCTGCAGCGCAGCACTTCGCTGATCGCAGTTTCGCATGTGAAGGTGGCGTTCGGAGTCCGCCGCATCTGTTCCCTGCGTCCAGGGGCGGATCCAGGGGCTTTAGAATCCGGTCCCAACTTTCCCTGCTTACGAGCATGACTTGCTCCCCTGTCATGAACAGGTGCAGAATTTCCTTCCCTTCACTTGTTTTCAAAGACCTGTGTGAACCCTCCTCCCACGGGTCATCCACTCAACCTGCAGCATCCTCCGCGTCCCAGAAATAGGTGCGCGTCTCTCCTGGTCATGAAGGTCGCGTTGCGGTGGGTCGAATTCCGAGTTGTGTGCGAGAAGGACATCACAGGCGTGGACCAATATTTTCGTTGGGGGCTCCGGACTCCGAGCGACGGCTGGGGCAGAGTTCTCGTGAGAAACTTCAAACATGTCTACGGCCAAACATTTTGCGCCAGCATGGCAAAATTTTGGACACGAGTTTGTTTCGAGGTCAGCGTGCATTTGAGCCTGAATTCCCATTGGAGATGTGGCATGTCCCCTTGGACCAGAAAGTTGTGAAAGTCTCTCTGGAACCCCGCTTCGTGGGATTTGGAATCCTTTGCAGCGAGAGAGATATCGACACAGCTCGTAGTGATGGTGGATCCCGGACAACGGAGACTGATTCAATTTAATCCCTCCATCATTCGATGGTCATTTGGGGCTCAATGTCAATGACTCACTGATATCAAATGTCAGATGCTTCAATTTGTGCAGAAACTCATCTCAGTCAAACAAAGCTCGCGACTGCCAACCTGAGGAGTGAAGGTCAGAATTTCGCCCCACAAAAGTCTGCGACTCTGCATTGGCGTCAACTTTTCCGTCTTGACATCAGAGTGACCATGATGGCTCTGCGATCTGATCTGGCCTGGGGTGGCTGACCCGGCCTGGGGACCCCGCGGGTGGCGCGCCCCGTCTCCCGGGGAACAAATGGACTTCGCCGCTGAGGGTGACACCCCGCCCCGCACCAGACACCCGGCCGCACCAATCAGGGTCAGATGGAGCCCCAGATAGAGCGCAATGTCCCGCGCACAGGCCGCCGCGTCCAGGCCGCAGGGAGCGCTGAGTCAGCAGCAAATGGCCTTTTCCGTAATGTTTTTGCTTGACAGGGGCAGCTTCGCTGGCTGTGCCGCCTAATGAAAGCATATCGCCACAGGAAGGTGAAAGTGCGTCGATGATGCGGTGGCCCGGAAGGGAAACAATGCAGCCAGCGGCCTGATAACGAAATGCAATGTCCAGACAATTTGTTTGCGACAAAGGCGGTTTCACGTGGAGGGAGGGATGGACAAGCAGATTTCAAGCGCCCCTTGTTGCACCCAGTTCTTCAATCCACCCCGCAACTCATTTGGCTACTCGTGCGCTGCAAACTTCAAGCTGTAAGAAACACTTGCCATGCGCTTGAGAAGCAGAACACAACCCATTCGTGCTTCCCCAAATGAAAACCGTGTCATGAATCTGCGCCTGGCTTCGGGTGAGCACCAACCTCTCCTTCCATGACCTCTGGTCCTTGGTGGGTCCTGAAGCCTGATGCGAACAGCGCGTTCTCCAGGTGGGTTCATTCGGTCCGAACAGCGCGTTCTCCAGGTGGGTCCTCGTCTCGATCCATCACGCTTGACAATGCGCGCGTCTTGCTGATCAATATTGCATTGTTTCATTAGCGCTGCGATGGGGACTCGCTGCTCCTGCTGCTGCGGGGGCAAAACGCTCGTCACCACCCCGCGACGTCCACTAATCAAAATTGCGTCGCTCCGAATCTGTGTCTCCGGTGCAAAGTGGGGCTGCGCGCCCTGCTCTGCAATCTTTGTGCACTAATCACAGCAATGTTTCTCAGACAAATGTCCCACGCGCTCAACATCAGTTGCGTCGCGTCACAACCTGATTGCAAATACAACAATGGGCTGATACTTGTACTGGATTGTCGTCCGATCACGAAGCAGTGTGGTGTCCACAAACTGGTGTGTTGTCTGCAGTGAATCCGTGGGTCAGGGGACCCACACCTGTCCTGACTGGTCTGAGCCTTATCGGAGGTGCTGCTTGCAAACAACTCTGGCTATCACGAAAGGGGCAAACCGCGGCCCTCTGGGTCCACCATGAGGCCAAACGTCACGGCACAGAATGTCTGTTTTGGAGAGGGTTCGAAGGGGGTGTTGGGCACATTTGCCACGCAAGTCAAGCGCACCTGATGGGGAGAGGGTGACGTTTGACCCACTTCCGCCCTGGGCGATTCCTGACGACAAAACTTCCCTGGCTCCAATGAAAGGGAATAAGAGCACTGAGTGACTTCTTCACAATGCACTTCAATCCTTTTCTTTTTTCAGTTCAGTCTTTTTATGTCGGAGAATGAAGCGAGTGTTATCTCGTTGCTCCAAGGCCCGCGCGGCGGCCACGCTGATGGATGTGGTTAATTCCTATTACATGACTAACGCGCTCATTTGATGTGAAACACTTTCAAGCCGCGTGTTTTATTAATGATCATCTTCCTTGAGTTGCACTCTGAGACAGGAGTGAGATTTAGAGATTTAGACGCAGAAAGGAAATCTTCATTCGTTTGGAGCGCACTGGATACCGAAGTGCCCAGGCCAATTTTGCACGTGCATTGAGTTTGGTAAAAGACCTCCGTCGGAGGCGATTCCCACTCTCCTTGCGCAGTTCCCCGTGTGCGAACAGGAATTGACCGACAAAACACGCAAGGATTCCCTGAACGCCCCTCGCACAGGCAAAAAATGGGAGTGAATGAAAATTTTTGGTTGGGGTGTGGACAGTGCGTTGGCCCTCCCGCTTGGATCTGCCTCTGACATGGCCACGGTTCCTGAAGCGGTTTGTCGTCGGAAGGACGAAAGATCCGAGTTGAGGACAAACTGTCTGAGAGCGGCGGTAAATATTTGATGATCTCTCCGACGCGGCTCCAGCTCCAAATCTAATTACTCCACAAACGAAGGGTGACGCGGGTCAAATTTTGTTTTCCCAACAAAGGGTTCGTTCTTCAGCTGTAATTGGCTCTCCTCATTTCCGTCTGTCAGACTGCAGAACGCGCTGCTGCAAGTTTTGTCAAACTGCGCACCAAATGAAATTATTTGTGTTTCTCTCATATTTGTTCGCTGAGATGATTCGCACACTCTTCTCGGAAAATTTGAACGCCGACTCGGCACAAGAGGCTGCTCGTGTTGTGTGCAGTCAATCTTTGTGAAAGTGTGGTCGCAGACATCTGGCCAAAAGCGGTTGGAATAAGGACTTGGTCAAGGAGAGCCTACGGGGAAAGAAATCACAGGGGCACAGGCAGGAAGCCCTGGATCCACCAGTGGTCCTCGCGCGCCATGTAAAAAACACAGAATTTGAACCGGGCTTGGTCCGACCTTGGCGCAACGTGACCCGAATGACGACGCTCCTCCATGACGTCACCAGCGTCCCTGATCCGCTCAGTGTCAGCCCAGCCCTGTGGCTAATCTCCCTGATAACCGATCACCATGCGCGCGCATTGACCGTCCACACGAGGTGCAGGGGGAGGCAACACAGGTAGGCAGCATATCAATTATCGGATCTGGCATTCCATCTGTCTTTGTTAGTCAATATTGCCATGTCCGGCGGTGCTGCTGTGAGAACAGCCGCGAGCCGACCTGGCAAAAGCTGATCAAATCTCTGGCGGATCTAAGAATCGGGGTGGGTGTTTTACCTTGTCACCGACACGTGCATTTCAAAGTTGAATTCGTCCCCCATTACGTCAGATTGGTAGTTTGGACGACTCTCGTGTCTTTTTTGTTGTTGGCAGAAATGCTCCAACAACAATCCAAAATTTTTTGGAGGTCTTTTTCCGTTCTGCACTCGAAGAAAGGTGCATTGTGTTTCGCAGCGCAGCTGCAGTCTGTGCTGGAAATTAGTATTCCTTCACGGGCCGATCATGTCATTGGATGTGAAGCGATCGCTGTTTGTTCTTGACAATCGGCATCAATCGAGTTGATGGATCTGGCTCTTTACCGCTGCTGCCGCCGCTGTCTCGCATTGATCGGGTCCGCACTGATCACGACCTGATCATTGAAATCCATTCAACTCCTCGCTTTGTACTCTCGCAGACAGATTGAAAGTCAACTCAGTGCACGCAGGGGAGCAGCCTGACTTTGTGGGGGAGGGGACAACCTGAGGTCACACGGACAGAAGACAAGAAGCAAGTCTGCATTTCCAAATTTGGAGGGGGCGAGGCGAAAACTTGAAGTCACATGGAACGGCGAAGCAAACAGGAGCCCGCATCTCTTGTTTTTGGGCCCGGGAGGGGGTCGGGGTCGGGTGGCCCTTGGATCCCTTTTGGATCCATCCCTGGAATCTCTTACAAAAACACGCATCTTTGTGATGTTGCTGCGCGAGGCACTTCCGCCATTGAAAGAAATCGGATCCTCGCAGCAAAGTAAGGGTCCCTGGCATCTTCCTCACAATCTCGTTATTAATGAAAGACACAAGTGCAGAAAGACATCTCCTCAAGTGGCAACACAAAGAAAGCGCTGATTTCTTCAGCGGGAGCAGGAATCCCGTCAGGAGTGGAGAGGCCCTCGTGGCGAGGCTGGGGGCCGGTCCAGAATTTGGTCGGGGGCGATCTTCGTGTGTGTGTGTGTGTGTGTGTGTGTGTGTGTGTGTGTGTTTGTGTGTGTGTGTGCGTGTGTGTATGTGTGTGTATGTGTGGAGACAGGAAATTTCTTTTGAAACACTTCACCTGCACAAGAAGATGAAAACAGATTTTCTTTCCTGTGTGACTGATTTTTTTTTGCAAAATTGGGAGGGGTATTTTGTCTTGGTTTGTGGCCCCTGGAGCCGCCCCCGGCGGCCATCGCAACTTCGATTCCGCGACAATCCCCGTGTGTGGCAATTGACCTCCAGACTCGCTGACTGTTTTGCCCGAACAACAAAGATGCGTCGCTTGTTTTGTCAGTCAGTGCCGAGTGATGAGGAGAGCTTCTTTATGACAGGAGTGACTCTTGTTGTCGGGTCCCTGTGAGATTCCCAGGATCCAGGTCCCGGAGGAGCTGCATTCAGCGCGTTGTGAATGGAAGACGCTCCGCGGCCCCGGTTGGTTGTCGCATCCGCCTCCTGTGGGTTCCGAGGTTCGTTGAGAAACACGCGTGAGAGAAGGTTCAAGGTGAACAGAACAGGAGAGAATCACCAGAATCCAGCGTTGAGGTCAGTGGGCCCCAAACTCGCAAACCCTGGGAGCCCACACTGCAGTCCAGCCTATCTTGAGTGTGCAGCGGAAAATAAGGAAGAAAACAACGGTTTGGGGTTGGCGTGTCCCTGAACCCTTTGTTCTCAAACTGCACTCCCAACATTGACTTGATCAGTGGCAAACATCTTGGAGAAATGAATAAATATCAGATGTAATCAAACCAGCTGCAGAGTGAATATGCAGTGATTGTGAAGGGGAACAGGCGGTCAGCCAGGTCAGGACTGCTGCCTTTTGATGTGGCTTCATAATTTTCCGTCGAAAACAAAATTCATGATCACATCTCATGGCCAACATCGAGACCTCCCACCCTCAAGAAATTTGTTTTTCTTTTGGTGAGCACAGGAACAAAGTCTTTTCTCGTGCCCTGGTGATCAGTGGATCATTAATTTTGGTGGAGCATCGTCGCATGTGCTGTGTGTTGATCTGTCACAATTCTTTGTTTCCATTAAGAAATTTATTTCATCGATCATTTCACTTTTTGTGCCAATAAATCTTGAATGATGACTTTTTTCCAGCACAAGACATGTTGGATCTCTTTGTTGAGCAAGTTTGCGCGCGCGTGACATGAGGACGCGTCGCGCGCTCGTGCGCTTGAGCCGGAGACGCTCCGCGTGTTTGACAAGTTGTAAAAGAAATCTATCGCTGCATCTTGACGGGGCCGAACTGTGAATGTTGACTCACAAATAAATATTTGATGAGAGATCAGATGCCACTGAATCTGAGGCAGCGATTCTTCCGACGTTAATTACAGCATCAACACCAGACGAAGTGCTGGGCACGAAGCTGTGATTCGGGACACAGTGGCAAAGTGCGCCACATTCGGCTCGTTCAGATTGCATAAGTTGCGTGTGTGCACGCCAAAGACTGGCCAGGTGGGACAAATCTACATTTTGCAGGATTTGGCATCGTTGTGTTCAAAATGATGGCTCTCAATTTGCAGCGGCGGGGATGGAGCGTGAAACAAACTTTTTCGGAGGTCTCTCTCTCGGTACCCTGGATCCACCCACGGAAGGCCAACTTTTCAAACAGAACAGTTTATCCTCGTGTGTGTGTGCGTGTGTGTGTGTGTGTGTGTGTGTGTGTGTTCTGTCAAGTTTCGTCGTGATGAATCGTCCTTGCCACGAACGACTAATTGTGCAGCGAGTTTCCCCCGTTTCTGAGTCTCCCGGACACGAAGCCTCCGCGTCACCACGGACGGCAAATCACTCCTCACACCGCGCTGTAATGACGAGAATAAATCAAACTTTTTGAAGATTTGTGGTTTGACCCGGTGATGTTGAACATGCGAGGAGGGCCGGGCGCATTTGCATAAGAATTGGTTGGTGGCTGGGTGGGACTGCGGGTGAGGCGACTCTCAATGGGGAGACACGACGGAAGACAATAGCGAGATCGATCCGGGGGCGGACCGGCTCAGGTTGACGTCATGATTCGAGTCCAGGCCTTTCAAAAACAGAAGATCCAAAACGATTTTTGTTGTCGCCCATTGCTTTGCCTCCCGGACCAGAGCCACAAAGACGGCAAGGACTGATTTGCTACCCGGACCCACGATTGTGGAAGGATGCTCGACCAATTTGAGAGACCCCTGGAAAGTGTGTGAAAAAAGCCTCTGGATCCGTCCCCGATGATTGTGGTCAATTTTCCCGATCTTCTTTGTGCTGATAAACAGAACATCCGCAATTGAACATTGCTGTCAGAACAAAAGTTTCTTTGCTTTCAAGAAAAACAATTACTCAGCCCGAGTGAAGCCCTTTAATCATCGTCTGATTTGTGCAGGAAATGATGGATTTAAACGTGGTGTGCCTTCCTCATTGCACTAATTATTGTTTGTGCACGAAAAGGAAACTTTTGAAACTGAGTCCTTTTGATTTCGAGTCTCTCAAATCTCCAAATGGAGTTTTTATTACAAAGGCGCCAGTGCGATGCCCCGCCGCCACAGCCCTTTGCTGTGCGTGATGGAACTTTTGACGAAGTCTGATCGCTTTGATGAACGGTTCTCTGTGTGATTTCTCGTGGTGGGTGGGTGGTCATTGTGTCGGTTTCTCTGGCATTGACCGGGAGTTTTTGCTCAATACAGAAGCGGTCTGTGTCCGGTCTCTGTGCTGTTGAACAGCAAGACCGAGAAAATGACGGAGCCTTGGTTGCCGTGTTCCGTGGGTCCTGCCTTTTGAAAGTTTCCGCGGAGGCTCAATTCATGGCTGCCTGTTGTTGGAGTCTCGGGTGTTTTAGCGTAACGCCCGCTTGGCTTTGTCCAGATACTTCTGTGAATAACGGAGCAGCGAGCTCAGTGCTCGGAACCTGCCCGGTGGGAGTGAGGTGTTTCATTTGAGAGGTGTGAGCCTCTGGGACCAGTTGTCATGACACCGGGTCTTCCTCTCGCATTCCGTCCCCGTTTCCATGACGACCCACGGCGACTGCATTCTCCAGAAAGCTGTTCAAAACAAAACAATGGAAAACTTAAAATTCTGAATTGCGTCAAGCTGCCTTTTAGAAATGCAAACTTCGAAATCTCGTGTGAAATCAGGGGGATTTAGGAACATGAGAAATCTCTGAGGACTGGAGATGAATGTTGCGTATTTGGAGAAAGGATGGAGCGAAGCGTAAATCACGCTAATTAACACCGGCTCCGAAACGCGAACCTGCCGAGACGACAAACAATGGGCCATTGTTGGGACGGGAAGCGACGCCGGCTGATCCGGAGTCGAGTCTTGTTTCGAGGAGCCACGGTGTGTGTGTGTGTGTGTGTGTGTGTCGTTTTTGCGTGCGTGTGTGCGTACTCGTACATGTGTGTGTGCATGTGCGTGCGTGTATGAGAGAGTGTGCGTGAAAGAGAGAATGTGTGACAGGTGGAGGGAATTGATTGAAAGACAGTGAGAGAGTGTGTGTGAGAGAGTGTGTGAAGTATGAGTGTTCTGTGTGTGAGAGACGAGAGACTGCGGAGTGTGTGTTTCGTGTGAGATCTGGTACTTCATCGATCAAAGAATCAGTTTTGAAACATCTTTCCTGACAGCTGTCAAACATGCAAAGCTCTTTTCTCAAATTGGATAAAACTCGAACACAAAGCGGTTGCGCCGGGACCTGATCCTTTGAAAGCGCGCAGCGCGTCGCTGCAGCTGGGAACAGAAATTGCAACTTTTGTGAGATAATTGTCAATTTTGATGAATCTGAAGTCCAATGCCTTTTGTCTGAGTCGGCCATAAGTCAGTGTTTGATCTGCAGTTAATCCGGTCTTTATGAGGCGGCCGCGTGCCGCGCGCACAGAGACGCGCTCAGGCGACGCAGCTCCAAATGAATCTCACTGAGAAATTGAAAGGTCAAAATGTCCGGATGGAGACTTGTCGAAAGGTCGTAAATTCGCTGCTTAACCAGGATCAGGAGGTTTGAAGTCGGCGGGTGAAGTGTTGAAATCCTACTCGAGTTCAAGAAAGGCTATTTGTCAATTTGTGATGGAACAAAAAGACGGATTGAGCACGAAAGTCACATCCGACAAAAAAAATTCTGTCGCTTCTGAAAAATGGACCGTGCTTCACCGTCGTTGATTCCTGGTCTTGTCTTTGATTGGGGTACAACACAGACACTGCAGAGCCCAGAGTTTGTGAAATCTCAAATGGCAGGAGGAGACAACACCAAGACTTCGCGAATCGGTTGTTAAAAGGAACTGAGTCTGTCCAGGACAAGTTGCTGCTTGGTTCAAGCTGGTTTGACGTTCCGAATTACTTTTTCCGGGTCGAGGCCTCTGCGTTTTTGGCAACTCGTGATTCACACGGAGAACGTGACGCGCGCCTCGACGACGCTCGCGTTTCCCTCCCGCACGAGCGTGACGCACGTGGTGCCTACACACACAACAGCAATGTGCCACGAGCAGATCTCCAGACGTGAGTTGGGATCCTCACGTACCTGCGCGAAGCCGTGTCACGTACCCGGTATGAACCACGTGTAACTCGGGCCTCTGCTTTATGACCATCTTCATCCCATCCTGAGCACCCCGGACCGAACAAAGCTCGCGAGCGAGCGAACCAACAGCACTGTGCGCCGCGACTGATGCTGCACTTGGCATCTTAATGACTCATCGCTTCTCTCCATTTGTTAAAAATAATTGTGTTTCTTTCATGATGGGGACTCTGGCTGTTTCTGAAGCTTTAAGTGCTACTCGAGGGCGCGGCGAGATGAGAGACACTCTCCTCACATCAAGGCGCAAACCATCACTGAAATGATGTTTCCAAAAATAATCGACCTGATCAAGTTGAAATGATCACAATTCCGTGTGATCCGACAATCGATAAAGTTTTGATTTCGAGGTGCAGAAAGTGGGATTTTGATTTGAAGTGCAAAAAGGGGAATCCTAGAATTTTGACAATTTCGTATGCGTGTGTGAATGACGTGAAGGTGAGCTTTGGTGCAAAGAAACAAACAAGAACTTCCACGCCCCGAAACAGAAAATAGAAAATGGCCATTGTTTCTTTGGAGAACTTGGAAATATTGCTGAGTGACGATGCAAATGACAATTCGTGAAGCAATTTCATCACGGGAAGGCAGTCCCAGAGGGGAGACACGGGGCTCCAATTGGGGCGGCATGTGTTGCGGTGTCCGAGGCCTCGGCAGATTGCTAATTGATCGTGAAAGCTCAATGTCAACATTTTACAGAGGCCATTCAAGTGTCGCCAGATATCAATAAAATTTTCGCTGTGAAGCATAAATTTGCAATGAAGGGTTCGTGATGCACCGTTTTGTTGCCGAATCAAACTTCGCATGATTTCGCCAAACGGGTTCCCAGGCGCGTCCTGCGCTTCTGCAGGCACGGTTTCAGCGAGGTTTTGCAGACCGCACACAGACCGTGTCCGTGCAGCGTGCCCTTGGTGTACACTGCAGATTTGTTGACAAACAGGTTGATAGGGAATGGAAGGAGGTGATTCGTGGAAGATGCCTCCGCTTTTGTGACCAATTGTGCAAAAAAAATCCAATTTGGAGGGGAAACATCCCACAAAGACGTTTTGACCTTTCACACAAAAGGGCTGAGTCAGGTTGCGATCTGGGGATCACGTTCGACACATCTATGTCCGTTCCAGGTGTGCTACCCACCCGATAAACGAAGCAGCGACAACCGCTCACCTTCCGTCAAAAAGAGAATTTTACTCAGCTTGAAGACTGCTTCTTTCCCCCTCACTTTACAATGCATGAAGCAGCGGCGGCACTTTCCATATTTATTGGGGCAGGTTGTGCTGATCGGAAGCTTCTTACCCTGAGCCCGTAAGAAGAGGAGTAATGTCTCAAAGAGCTTCATTTCGACTAATCAGCCCGAACACCCTGATAGAGACAATCACCCAATACCGGACCACCCCCAGCGACCGGACCACCTCTGTTTGGAGTTCCGTGGAGTGGCGGGAAAAGAAGAGAGCGGACCACCGGCGCCACCTACAGT
>JAAUXT010101258.1_pt1 | contig 15216 bp, 14 predicted proteins | sample 7278171 | NCBI WGS metagenome assembly JAAUXT01 (sample SAMN14350112, study PRJNA611818) | marine sediment metagenome | isolation source: surface marine sediment (1.8m) | place: French Polynesia: Moorea | collected 2018-08 | reverse complement strand
CTGTACAAGTCAATGGGGGCTGCATCCCTGTACAAGTCAATGGGGGCTGCATCCCTGTACAAGTCAATGGGGGCTGCATCCCTGTACAAGTCAATGGGGGCTGCATTCCGCAGGTTTATTGACCTTGCAGGGCACGTCACTCTCTGTACGTGAACAGGGTGCAACACCCATGGATTGACTTGTGCAGTGCCGCACGTGTGATGCATTCAGTATGAATCCGGCCTCAGGTAACAATGAAGGCTTCTGGAGGAAGGAAATTTCGTTGTCGTGTGTGATGGCTTCTTTCAAATGTTGCAACTTTCCATTCCTCGGGGAAGTTCACTTCTCCACTTTCAGTTGATTGACAACCTGGGCCTGAAATTCCCAGTTGACTTGAGTGCGTCTCAGACGCACGCTGCGGCTTTGACAACAGCTGGGTAGACTGCGCTTGATGCATGTGAGTGCATGGACGTGTGCGTGTGTGTACGCGTGTGTGCGTCTGACCCGAACAGGTCCGAGCTTCTGGAGCTTGTTTCATACTGGCGCTTGATGTGTTGTGTCTCTCAAACTACCCTTATCTTGCCAAAGATCCCGACTCTGCAAAGCTTTCAAACACTTGACACTTAACAAGCACGCGCACTGCAGTGTGGCACAGATTTCCACTCTGTGATAGGACTCCAATCGAACAGGCAAGACGTGATGCCCAAGGTAACTGCGGATGCGATGTCTGACTCACCCCCCCCCCTCGAATTTGTGATGCCTCCCCTTGTGTGGTGTACACGTATGTTCGTACATTGGGGGTGGGGAGGGTGAACCGCGGAGGGTTGCAACCCGGGGAGGGGGCACCATACACGGGGTCACACATTAATTCGTAATGTGGAAAGTGGCAAACATCTCGTCGAGAGGGGTCCAAGAAGGGTTTCACTGGGAGGGGGGGGGGCGGAGGAGTTGCGTGGTTGGGACCTGACATTATGTCTCAATTTGTCCACACCAAATATCACAATCAAGAGTTGCTTTGTTTGCCCAACAGTGCGTAGCATTGCACGATGACCTCTGACCTTCCAGGGTCAAACTCTCAACCCTCCAGTGACAATCTTGTATCCCTCCTCGACACAAGCACAACCACACCTCACCACCTAAACTCACCCTCAACATGCAAAGTCACGTCCCGTGTTTGAGGCAAAACCATCAAGAAAACGTGACAAGCAGAAGTAAATCTGGCGTGCTCTATCCAAATGTGTGCCGTCTGGAGTGGGTCTGAACAGCACGCTCACCAAACACGGCGCCGGCGCACCACAGGAAATTGGTCCCGACATCAACGAGTTTCCTCGCTCAGGAATGTTCTCCGCTGCCCCGGGTCTGTGGTTCGGGTTCCGACAGCAGATGTAGAGGATGTGGGGCGGACCCAGGGGCAGGGGCAACGTGGGGACAGGGGTATATACTATGTTCAGGGGCTGAGTCTGGTTCCAAGAGAAACTGTCATCAAGATTATATCCTATATCTATTTCTGTCTGTCTGTCTGTCTGTCTGTCTGTCTGTCGCTGTCTCTCCCTCTCTGCCGTTTACTCTCTCTTGCTGTCACCCCTGTCTCCTATAGTTCGTGCTTTCTTCCCCCGTGTCTCTCCCACAGTTCTCTCTCTCCTGACCTCCTCCTCATTCTCTGTGTCCTCTGAGTTTTCTACTCACTCACTCACTCACTCACTCACTCACTCACTCACTCACTCACTCACCCTCTCCCACTCTCTCTCTCTCTCTCTCTCTCTCTCTCTCTCTCTCTCTCTGCCCCTCTCTCCCCCCCCATGAGATGTTTGTGTGAATTGGTACGGATGAGCACAAATCAGCCATTCCGGTCCTCTCCATTTCCGCTCCCCCACACAGTCAATTTGCTGCACGAAAGCGCACTTACGCTTGGACACGCCAGACGGCAGCACGACCCATTTCTCTCACCTCCTGTTCCCGCCGGAAGTTGTGGTCCTGATGCTGTAGAAACGATTTCCGGTGCCCCAGCGCGGCCTGGCTCACACAGCATGCATTGTGTATTGCGTCTTTTCCACAGAAATCCAGAGACTATGCAAAATGTGGCAGCTGGAAGTCCATTTGTTTGGCGACCGCGCTGTTAGGACTCGGAAAACACAAAGGCGACAAGGCTTCGACCGTAACATAACAATGCCATCCTGTTCTGCCCCATGCAATCAAATCGCGGCTGTATCCAACTGCTGTGGCTTCACAAGGAGCAGATCCGGCATGGAGGGGGCTTGAGGCTGAGGGAACTGACATTGCACCCCCGCTGTCCCCCAAAATAAGTGACCTTTCTTGCCCCTGGCTTTGGTACTTTGATGTTGCCCCAGAACCCACCTCCAAAATCAAGTGCGTACATTTTTGCTCATTTTGCAGGGAAGATACACTTCAATTTTTCCCTTGTGGTATCCGCCCAAGGGTGTGGTCCTCTCTGACGTCAGTCACGCATCCTCTGCAGAATTGCGCCACAACAGCGTCAAAAGTCGCGTCGAGTCAGCGCGTGTGTTTTGCAGGGTAATGAAGACGGAAGATTGCGACTTGCGGAGTCCTGCAGTCCAGCATTGTGTTATCACAATGCTTCACCTCACCGTGCTAAGTGTTGCAGAGAAAACTACTGCAGGGCTTCGTCCAGCTTTGTCAATATCTCCCGGTTTTTACAATGAGTATTTGTGAGTGTTTGCATGGGGTTGATCCACGGTTGTTTCTGATGACGTATTCAGTGAATGGTTTTCAACAGAGGCTTCAAGATGGATTTCGGGGTCCAGCGCGGATCCAGGGGCCGTGGAAGCTTGGTACGAGGTTCGTCTCAAAAGTAACCGTTGTTGAGATGAAACGTTCTGTTGATCATCTTCAAATTTCCCAGAAACCAGTGTTGTGGCAGAGTAACATTCCATTTACAATGTGTGGTTGTGAAACTGTTTTTGGGCATAACTAGAACCCAGAAAATTGTCTTGAAATCATACTTCTTCCAATCTGTGACTGTTTTAGTGCAAAACAATATCAAAATGTGTTCTCAAGCAAGGTTCCCTTGTGCTTGGTAAGACCAAACACAAAGGGCAGACTCTTTCCCTTGACTTTATGTTTAGCTAATTCTTCTAATATTCAGAATGGTAGCTATAATACTTCTCCTACTTTGTGAAAAAGTTTCCTTCCGTGCCTGCAGTGTGAAAGTATCTCCAGCACAGAAAAGAAACCAATTGCTTTGGGGCAGCAGAACGCAAGTTTCAAACCATTGACGGGTACTTTTGAGATGGACCTCATACTGTTTTGCTGCTGACAAGGGTCCAGTGGGTCCGCCTGACAAGTGTGCGCTTCACCACGACCAAGATCCACCCTGCGTGTTGAGAAACACTCGATGACCATTGGGCCGTCAACCTTGCGTCAGTCAGGCCGCGTTGACTCTGAACGACAGCTGCCAAGTAGACCCACAGAAATCACACAGAGATCAATGAAGGCTGTCTGGGCCTGGTTCACACCGGGTGTTGTGTGTATCTGTGTCTGTGTGCGTGTGTGTGCGTGTGATCTCATGTGTGAACCTGGTGAATGACCTTGGTGTGTGTGCGTGTGTGTGTGATCTAATGTGTAACCTGGTGAGTGACCTTGGTGTGTGCGTGTGTGTGTGATCTCATGTGTAACCTGGTGAGTGACCTTGGTGTGTGCGTGTGTGTGTGATCTCATGTGTAACCTAGTGAGTGACCTTGGTGTGTGTGCGTGTGTGTGTGATCTAATGTGTAACCTGGTGAGTGACCTTGGTGTGTGCGTGTGTGTGTGATCTCATGTGTAACCTGGTGAATGACCTTGGTGTGTGTGCGTGTGTGTGATCTAATGTGTAACCTGGTGAGTGACCTTGGTGTGTGTGCGTGTGTGCGCGATCTAATGTGTAACCTGGTGAGTGACCTTGGTGTGTGCGTGTGTGTGTGATCTTATGTGTAACCTGGTGAGTGACCTCGGTGTGTGTGTGTGTGCCTGTGTGGTTGACCTCATGTGTGACCCCAAGTGAGCAGCCACTCCAGTGTTCAACCACAAAGGCAACAAGAAACCTGGAAATCTCTGATAATGCAGCTGCACATTATTGGTCAGGAGTCCTGACTTCACGATGCAGTTGCCAAAAAAGAGAAAAAGTTGGAACAGCTTCAATCAGCAGCGTGCGAAACAGGAAGTCCTGTTGAGTGTCACACAAGAGTGGGTGTCCAGCGCCCGCCCCTGCACCCCTCACCGTTCGATGGGAGGGAAGCCGCAGGTCAGCAGCTGAGATAATGGGAATCACTATCACCTGAGAAAACACCAAGGGCGTCGGGGGTGGAGACAGGGTTTCATCTGACGGGGGTTCCACAAGGAGAACCGGATTCCAATTGGAATATCCCACAATCTAGAGAAAGTCCAGCATGGCGTCTCTGTCAAACTGGCAGAACGGAGAACAGACTCTTTGATATGCCCTTGGGAGGGTGATGTTATATCTCCAGGTGGGGTTTTGAATCCAATGCTGACCAGTGATCTGGGCCCCCTTGGGCAAGCCCCTGGGTAGACATTGGGCCCCTACCCCCCTCTGGGCACTAGGACAGGCCCACTGGGAGAGTCGTTGGGGCCGTGAGCAAGAGTACGAAGGCCCCATGGATCTGCTCCCAGAAGTTACCTGCACGTCTGCAGTCTGAGAGGCGCTCAAAAAAAGTCACACAACACCAAGGTCGATGTACTGTTTCTTGACGGGCCTCTGCCCCCCCCCCCCCCCCCGGGCAGGGCCCCTTGGGTCAGTCTCTGGGTGAATTCCTGGGTCCCATAGGTCCTGGAGCGTTTTTCTTGCGTGGCTGAAGTCTGACAAACTCATTCAAATGACAAGCCGTACAACACCAGGGTGCTGCACTGCGCAGTTATGCAACACCAGGTGCATCTATTGTTCGTGTATGACAAATGAAACATACATGCGCCACATGCAGGGCGACAGAACCACCACAAAGACGGCGCCAAACCAACACAATCTTCTGTATGTTGTATACAAAACTTTCCTTTGTGAAACACCTGTATTCACCTGCATTAACCATTGTTTGATGATTCTGTTGCCGCCAAGCAGATGTTGTTTGTTTGTCGCGACAAAACTTGGAACACAAAAGAAAGCAAACCACAAAACAGACGTAAAGCGACACATTTTGTCACGTTTTTGTGCAGCCCAGGGCTTGCAGCATTTCGCCATGGCCAGTGGAGAAATATACAAACCTTGCAGACACAGAATTGTTTCTCTGTCCGTCACAAATATTCCACAGTTAAAGTTGGATCCCCCGGGGGATTCGAACCCTTGACCATATATCCTGGACGCACCCAGTGTGCTACACGCCTGACCCTGCTCCGCTATGTTCCCGCTCCTCCAGCTCCTACAACCAAGCTGACATCATATTACTCCGTGTCTGGTAAATCTCGTTTGAAGCCCCGCGAGAGAGCACGGGATTTGGCGGGAATAGCGCCACGGCGTCGCGGACGCCACGAGATTACGTACCCCGTGAGGCGTGCGGCATCTGGATTCTGCCCACAGTGCAGCGGATCCAGGGATCTCTGTCCAGGGGCCGCCTCGGGCTGGAGTGTGATGTGTGGGACCCGGACCACCAGTAGGTCCTGGTGTCGCAGGCGACGGGTCCAGCGAACACGGCTCAAAGGGATCTGGTGAAAAAGTGGGATCCAGACCTCCAGTGAATCCAGGGACCTACGTCCAGATCCCAATGGGAGGATCGGGGCGGAATCGCGGAATCGCGGGTTCCACTCTCTAGTTCTTGTGTGCTGTGGCCGCCAGCAGACCCAACAGGTCCCGGTAGATGGTATGGAGCATGGGTCTCCGGTGGATCCAGGGACCCACACACCTCAAATCTTTGTCTGCAAAAAGACTTTGAACGGCACGAGTCCGTTCACGGGTGGACCGAACGGCAGACCATATTTTGCCATCTGATTGAACATTATTGTTTGACATCGTCCCTTCCCCGATCCACTGCAGGCTCAGGCCCCAGACAATGAGTTCCGCCTCTGCAGTGTCTGTTTTGTTTGCAAAGCTGATGGAGTCCACTTCAAATCAGGACCCCTGGGGTCGCCCCCGGGACGTCTCCTCACTGCTGCATCTCAAGAACCTCAGCCTCCTTATCCTTTTACCACAAGACATCAGCGAATGCAATAAAGTCTGAGTGAGTCTTCCGGCTCCAGCACACAACAAACCTCCCGTACATTTCCCCCGGACATTGTGGGCGGGGGCCCACCCACCCCAGAACCTTGAGATTCGGCTCAGTGGTAAAGTTGATAAAGTGTAGTTGAGATCAGGACTCTTGAGACAGGCCCATGGGATGCCTCCTCACTGCAGAATCTGAAGAACATCAGTGAATGCATTAAAGTCTGAGTGACTTCTCCGTCTCCATTTTTGTCTGGGTTCAACGTCATCTGTCACCGCTTCTCACTTCGTCTTTGTTCTGATTCATCTCGGACTGCGATGACAGGCGTGGATGTGTGAGGCACCAGGGGCCTGGCCCTCCAGTCCCAGTGGAGGAACATAGGAGGATCCAGGGGGCGGATCCAGGGGCCACGGACCGATCCAGGGGAGCCCAAGGGTCCCGCCCCCGCAAACTGGCTGAATGTTATCGCAGTGCCAGGCTACTCTCCGTGCTTTTAGACCCAACGCAGTCGGAACCGCGTTCCATTGCGGACTGCGTACGTGTATTCTCTGTCTGCAGGACTTCTGGTGCTGCTTCTGTCTTGGTGCCTGTCTGCAGACCCCACCGCTCGCCCAGATTGGAGCTGCTCCAAGTTGACTGACAGGTCCCATGTCTGACTGCAGGGTTCCCCTAACCCAGGTCAGGTCCATCTCTAAGGGTGCAGACACACTGAAGAGCGACGCGCTGGCGCCTCGTGCTGCCCTGTCATGCTGTGGCATCGCCCCATTGGGTTTGTATTGGGTTGCATTTGCGTCGCCCCAACCACTCCCGGAGCAGTTGGGGCAATACAAAAGCAGCCCAATGCTGACCCAATGGGGCAACGGGATGGTCGCGTCGCTGGTTGCGTCGCTGCTGCCGCGTCGCCGGGAGTGTCTTCCCAGCTTAACTCTAACTCTGGTTGAGTGACAGGACCTATTTTGTCTGGAAGACCCCAATCCTCGGGCTGGCTCCACCCCTTGGTGGCCATCAGCTCACCGCCCCCCCCCCACCGCCCGCCCTGAGGTCAGATCACTGGTTGACTGACAGTGCCAACATGTCGACTCTCAGACTGGAGCTGCTCCTGTTTGACCGACGGGTCCCATCTATCTGTCTGCGCACGCGTCTGTGAGTCTCTTCCCATTGAGAACGAGGCGTATCTGAGCCTCGCTGTCGTCTGGTCGGGACGTGTTCGATTTCACGCCCCGACGCCGCAGCATTCAGCGTGTCGGGGCTGGTGACGTCACAAGTCAATGCGAAGCGATTTGTCATGTTACACCGGACGTTCGCTCGTCTGGTCGCGTGAGGGGAGACATTTCCAGAGACCTCCGGTCTGGCGCTCTCATTCCAAAGTGGACCCTATGTGATCAGCATCAGTGAAAAGATCTGACGCTGCTCTGCCTGTGTGTAAACCTCTGTTCACAACCACACACACCGCACGAATCATTTGACGCAACGGCCAACGACAGAAACGTCTCACGCGACGCCGCCGGTGTGAGCCAGGCCGACTCTTTGATTGTTGTCGTGTCGGGACGTGGTGTAATCGGGTGTGCAGCAGCACTCAACACTGTAGACACAGGCCGTCTCCAGGGAGACCAGGCCAGACGGGTTCGGGTCACGTGACACCGCCAGGTTCCAGGGGCGGGTCCCAGGGGCGACTCCCAGGGTGTGTCCCAGGGGTGTGTCACAGGGGTAGGTCCAGGGAGGGATCTCAAGGGGGATCCCAGGGGTGGGTCCAGGGGGCATCCCAGGGATGGGTACCAGGGGCGGGTCCCAGAGGCAGAACCAGGCGCAAATTCCAGAGGTGCATTGTATTGCGGGCAACGAAGTCAGGGACGTTCCAGGTGCGGACCCAGAAACAGGAGACCCAAGCCTTGGGAGCAGGGTTCGACGCCTCCTGTTCCTTTCCTGGTAACCAGGGAGGACAGGATCAACAGGTTCGGGTGCAGTCAGGGGCAGAGCCCCAGGAGCGGACCTGGGGCCAAAGAACCTTTGCCCTGAGAAGGGCCTTCAGGCACAGGCAAACCCTTCCTGTCAGTGAGTCAGAAGACAAATGCACCCGTCCCTGGATGCAATCCACCTTGATTGTAACACAGAGAGATTGGATGTGACGTTCTAAAGAGACGGAAGGAGGAAGGAATCAAACTGGCGCCCGATGCACACTGTATGCGTTGCATCTTGGTGTCATCTGCCGTTGTTTTGTGAGGGTTGTGGGCCAACAGGGCTGCCAGCGGAAATTGCGACTGGCGGTAAAGCGTGGTGACTTTCTCTGAGGAACAAATCCAAGACCTGGACCACAAATCAGGAATGGACCCAGGGGTCTGGCTGAAGGAGCGTGGACCCCTTGCATTGGGGCGGCGATTTCTTCTTGGTGTTGTGAAGCCCAGTACTTGTATGTTTTGGGCACATTCGGGGGCCAAGCCCCAATTCAGGTGCCCCGCTGGAGCCGGCCCTGACAGGCCGCTCAGGATGAGTGGTTGTGTTGTGGGAAAGGGCTGTGTCCTTCAGGGAGGACATCCCCGACCCCAACCCTGGCAAAACACTCATGCTCCGCCACAGTTTTCAGCATGCTTTCGTTTTCAAGTTGAAGCTTGTGATTGTCCAGGTGTTTGTCCCACTTTGGTACCGTTCGTTTCGTGCACCAAGCGAGTGACTGAGACGCTTCTTGTTTGAACCAGAATTGGAGCACAGGATCTTGTCGTCTCAGAGCCTCAGTTCTGTTCCGGTTCTGACACACCCAGCGCTGTCAGAAATGGTGCGGGCAGTGAGCCTTGACACGTGTGACGTGACTTCTGTTGGCCCTGTTCCTGACCTGCCCCGATGCCCCAGTTCTGTTCCAGACCTGAGAAGGTGTCTGGAACGGGAGCACCGGACCACCCCATGACAAGAGTGAGTGATCCCCCCGGGGAGTTCCCAAAATCCGTCCTTGAAGTCGTACTGACCCCTGTTCCAGTTATGTGGGTAAAATGGAAACCCAGGATCACCCTGTTTCCACAACAGGCCAGGGCCCCAGTTCTGCACCTGAATTGTAGCGCCCTTTGACAGGTGCAGGTTAAACCCATTCTGGGGGTCGGGCCCCAGAATCCGCCCCTGGATCCGCGCCTGGAGCAACATGTGCAGAGTGTGCTCAACCCTGTTCCAGTGATGTGGGTGAAATGGGAAGCCAAGATTACCCTGGTGAGCTGACTTGCATTGGAGCTCGGGATGTGTGTGTGCGTGTGTGTGTGTGACCTCCCTCCTCAGGCCCCTGGATCCGCCCCTAATGTCACAGGTGCAGAGTATGCTGACCCCTATTTCAGAAATGTGTTCAGAATGGAAATCCAGCCTCATTCTATTTCCGAGCTGTCCCTCACCTGACAGGAGGAAGGTGTCAGGAATAGGAGAACGGGATAATCTTGTGACAGGTATGAGCGATGACCGGAGCTTCTGGCTCCGGGGTCAGGTCAGGGGGGGCCCGACCCGAGGCGGGGGGAGGGGACGAGCGGCTTCAGGACCCTGCGAAAATTCCTGTCAGGAAACAAATTGCGCCAGCCGTGCAAGATTGGCGGGGTGTTTTTGACAGGGGGTGAGGGTGGAGGCGGGGCCGGGGGCGGGGGTGGAGGTGGTGGTGGGGGTGTCGGCTTCAGTCCTTGAACCACTTTACGAATGACTTGTACCACAACCTATCCACGCTTTCTCTCACAAAATCATAAAACCAAGAAACCAAGACACGAGTTGGATCTAACGCCAATCCAAGAGAACGCATGGGGCACGCCCCTCTGCCACCTCCACGACAAACTACATGTTGTTCAGCCCTGTGTAATCCGCGATGTGATCCAGTTAAATCCGTGTGCTGTCAGTCATGTAAAACCATTCAAGTCTGCAAGTTTGTCAGACAGCTGTGACAGTCCAAGATTGGGTGTGATATATGGGTGTGATAACCCAAGACCTGAGCTTGTGCCCTTAGCTGTTAGCACAACTGGAGGAGAGTCTACCCTGTACTATGAGTACTCAATTGGACCGCTAACAGCTTCGTTACATCTGGGCGCTTACCCTTCTCTGCCAGCCTTACATGTTTAGTGGGTATTTTAAACCTTGCTTCTACGTTACCATATTGATCTGCTTGTGCTTTGGCCTGTGCTTATGGCGTACTGCCCTTACAATGTGGGTGGGGTTCTGATCCTGAGTCTGCCCCATGACAAACAAAGGTATCACTCCTGTGTCTGCTTTAGCTTTCGTATTTGGACTTTGTCCCCCCCCCGCTCTGTGTGTGTGTGCTTGTGGGTGTGTGTGTGTCGGGTGTGTTTGTGTGGGTGTGCGCTGTGCCCCTGGCACCCCAGACCTTGAAGCAGAATCCGCCGAAGAACGACCAAAGTAAATTTCAGAAATGCCAAATGCACAGCATTAAGACGTCAATCCAAGACGAATCCCCATAACACCAATGCATCTCCCCACTCCCACTCACGATGAAAATTTGAAGAAGAACTTGAGTGCTCTGAGAGCAGAGCGTCGGACGGGGAAGGCAAGGAAGCCCCAGCAAAGCAGCGGATATGACGCTGTTCACTTGTTATTCTTTTCGTTGGAGAGCATCAAAGAGCGGTGCGGTCCATTCCTGGCGTCGCGTCAAATTTTTGACGTCACGTTATCTGTGTGAAAACCTGTTGGAGCCCAACCAACGTTTGTCATTTAACCAAGACCTGTGGGGACATCTTAGCATTTTTCAGGCGCCGCATTTCTTTCACATTGAGCAGCAATTCGAACAGGCAGAGTTTGTCCCCATCAAGACGTCAATCCAGTATGAATCTCCACACTCCCACTTGCGGCAGATTTTGAAAAAAATATACATGTGAGTGCACTGTACCAGACGCAGACAGACGAGAGAGGCAGGACGCCTCAGTGCACCCGATATGGATTTTCATTTCTTGTTGTTCTTCTTTTTTTTGTGGAAATGTGAGTTTGTTGCGAAATTAGATTTTATCTCTTCACGACCTGAACGTACAATTCTGCTGAAACCTCACGCAACGTTTCATTCAATATGCGTAAATTTTGCAACAGCAGAAAATTTGCATTTATTTAATTTCCAAGTTGGATTGAAATCTCAATTTCCTGTAGTGTTGCTGTCTCGGAGAGTGAAGATCTGATGCAGGTGGAATTGACTGATCTAAACTGCCATCTCCAATATTTTTTTAGAGTTTCAAGCGCAGTTGGTTTCATCTGACGCGAACAAGCGTACAAAGACATCTTCGAATGGAACAGTTTTCTGTGTGCATGTGTGTGCATGGATGTGTGTGCTTGTGTGTGTGTGTGTGTGTGTGTGTGTGTGTGTGCGTGTGTGTGACTGTGTGTGCAAGTGTATGGTTGTGTGTGTGCATGTTGTATGTGTGTGTGTGTGTGTACGCTTCTACATGCGTGTGCTTGTATGTGAACGACTGCGTTCATCTTGCTCCAAACTTATGAATGTTTCACAAAAAGGTTTCAGAGTGTGTACTGACTTCGGATTTGCCAGAGTCTATGCAATGCTACTTGCGTTCACACGGGTCCCCAGAGAAGAACCCGAGCAAATTGAATTCTGAGCAAACCAGGCACGAATCGATCGATCCACAGTGAACAATATTTGCACGGGATTCCGCTTTCAACGAGCGTCAAAACTAGCCTCGAGGGAGAACGTCAGGTGCGGAGTCAGAGGCTGGAGTCGGGAAGGTGCACCCGAAGCGAGGTCAGGTTTGATCACGACGAGGGGCCACGTCCAAAAGGGAGCTGACTCAAAGCAAAAGGCTGAAAAACTATAATTTTGGAAAAATATAGACGCTGCGCCCAAAAGGTCGTCGGGGGACTGTTCATGCTCCTCCTGAATCCTCCAGTCTTTTTGCGTGTGTGTGACAGTCACCTTCGCGGCCCACGTTCCAGGGAGGGAAATTCAGCACAGCCAAAACTCCCTACTCTTGGCCTCCCGTGTGACCCACCTGTGTCGTCCTGGTTACGACCGGCTAATTTCAACACTTCCGGTGAAAAATGCAGTCCACAGGGGGAACATTTTCTCAGCCAAAACTCCCTGTTCAGTGCCTTGATGAAATGTCTCCTCCATAACCCACTTGTGTCGTGGAGGCCAATGACCCATTCTCCCCATTGTGTCTCTCCCATTGGTTATGACCTGTTCATTTCAACACTTCCGGTGGCAGCTGCAGTTCAGAGAAATAATTACCCAACACAATGACCCTCGCTGCAGTGATTGTGCCAGAAGTAATTGTGCGCACATTCCAAGCCCACCTTCCACCGGGGGCAGATCCAACTTTTCAGTCAAAGTTGGCGCCCAACGACTTGATCTCACTTGAGGCTCCTGGGGCCTAGTGCTGAGGGGGGCTTCGGACGATCCTGATGGGTCCAATGTTCAGAGGTGCGATAAGGTCTCTGGGACCCCAGAAAACAGCTTCTGAGGTCTGCATGACATGGCGCTTGAGGTTGTTGAGACCAACAACTCCTGGGACCCTCAATGTGCGGTCTGGAAGCAGGGCTTCCAAGACTCTGGTTCAAGAGGAATCCGGCACAACCCCGCCCTCTGCCCTGATCGCCCCCACCTGAGCACTGACCCCATTCTCCTCATCTCCCAATGGTCGTTGACCTGTTGATAACGACCTGTTCATGTGCTGTTCATTTGGAGGCTTCCGGCTGCAGCTGCAGTTGGCAGCAGGAACGGCCAGATTTCATTACTCCCCCTGCAGTCACTATTGTGTGAGAATTTCTAAGCACGCGTTTTCATCGCAGGAGGATCCAGGGTGAATCGAGGTCAAGAGTTTCGGCTCCGGGGAGTGGGGTTCTATTTGGATAATGTCTCACGGATTGAAGAAATACGTAGCACCCGCTACTGTATCGCGTTATTCCCCTTTGTCCAGAGTCCCCAGCGAACCTCTACATGTCCTGATGGAGCGTGTACCACCAGAATACGCACGGATTTGGGAACCCACAAAAACCTCAGAGCTGAGGTGCTCTCTCATTGTGTGGTGGTCAGGTCAACGATGGGCTCATTTCCATCTTATTTGCCGCCTCCAAAGACCTACCCCCTGAATCCAGATGGTCCTGCCCTGTCCACAGGGGACCCAGAGCTCTACTGAACTACTGGAGCCACAGCTGGAACTCCACGGACCACTGCGAATACAGCTCTTCATGTTCTTCTTCTGGTCTGATGCGAGTTAATTTCTGCGCTGGGGATTCCGGACCTTGTGTAAATCGGGGACCGAAGAACCACTGCTCTTGGATTCCTTGGTGGAACTTGGAGCCCCTGAAAGGCGACTCTTTCCTCCCTATGTCCGTCTCAATGCTCAAAGACGGGTTCATTTTGAGAGGTTCAACGGCGCTTTGTGTGGGTGGAGTTTTCCTTCCGTCCCGGGCACCAGAGGGTCCATTACAGGGGTGGAGCCAGGTGGGGTTGGTGCAACATGACAGGATTCGCCCCTGCAGGATGCAGTCTCAGGCTGTAGAGCCACGTGCTGTCGAGTTATGCGTTGTGCTGTGGCGTCATCCTGTATGAGGCTGCTGTTGCGTCTTCTGAATCCCCCAGATCCACCACTGTTCTCTCCACCCAGCGCTGCACCCATCCCTGCAGCTCCTGGATGCTTCAGTCTGTGGGTCCCTCCCTGCCTGAACCCGCCCCTGCTCCTGCCACTGCTGCATCTCTTGGCCCAGCGCAATTAGCAGTGACGAATGGATCTGTTGAGGACGCAACACCTGCTCAAGCCGCGATGAATTGAACAGGACACGGAACTCCGGGACACTGGGCCTCTCCAATCATGGGACACAGAACCACGGGGTCAGCTCCACCCGAATTATGGGACGCGGGACGTGGGACACTGAACCTTTCAAGTATGGGACACAGAGACAAGGAGTCTGGACCCCTCAAATTGTTGGGCACAGAACCATGGGGTCAGGACCTCTCGAAATATGGGACGCGGAACATGGGACCCCGACCCTCTCCAATGCGTGACACAGAGACACGGGGTCTGCACCCCTGCAAATGGGGGACACAGAGAGTTGTGTGAAGCAAATGCACAGCAACAGTGGACGTGCCACGCAAACTTGTGGGTGTGTGAAAAAGAATCTATTTCTGTTTGTGCACTGGACGGGCCAGGAACCAGAACATTCCGGCTCTCGATTGGTTCTGGCGTGCCTGGATCCGCACTGGACCCCGCGCGCTGCTTGCACGGATTTCCCCTTTTCCAAAATTCGTTTGCTCACGCAGCCGGCTGGTCAAGGCCTCCAGGGAAATTAGGGAGTTGAAGCTCTGATCCTTCGTGGCCCGTGTCTTGAAATGCAGCAACAACGAGTGGGAAGAATTCAAGCATGTTAAAGTTTGTTTTGTGGTCCGTGCCTTCGAAGACACGGACAGACCAACAGCACAACAGCTTGCGTGCGGTGTGTTCCCTTTTGTTGGAAACGTCACAAGAGATTCAGCTGGGGTGATGCCATCTACGCATTTGCCACATGGTAAAGAAACACACGAATACAGAAACTCAACTTCAGCCTGAACAGCCAAACGATAGACTCACTCCACAACGTGCCTCGCACGTTCCACGTAACGCAGTCTCCGACCTGTCACGTCACGGCTAAAACTGCCTATTTTTGACGCCCCTTCTGGCGAAAACATGCGGACTTTCCACGAAGGACGCAGAGCGACCGGAATCTCAGCAGTACTCCCCAGAAGACCCTGCAGGGTTACTGCTGAAACTGCTGCAGGAACTCGTGCAAACGCCTGCTGGCCTCCTGCAGAGCCGCTGCTGGGAAACGGCAGGGACACTGCAGCGACAAGGATTCTCTGATTGCAAAGTGACGCTTTGATGTCTCCACCACTGCAGTGCGGATCCCGGAGGGTGGGGCCTGAGCACCAGAACGCTACATCTCCGGTCCCTTTCTGTCTTGGCGGGGGGGGGGGGGCGGGGGTTGTGTGTGTGTGTGGGGGGGGGGGGGGGGGGGTGGGGGGGTGGTTGGGGTGGGGGCGTGGAGGGGGGGGCCCGGGGGGGGGTGGGGGTGGGCGGGGGCGGGGGGCCCGGGGCGGCCCCGGGGGGGGGGGGGGGGGGGGGGGGGGGGGGGG
>JAAUXT010049102.1_pt1 | contig 15222 bp, 17 predicted proteins | sample 7278171 | NCBI WGS metagenome assembly JAAUXT01 (sample SAMN14350112, study PRJNA611818) | marine sediment metagenome | isolation source: surface marine sediment (1.8m) | place: French Polynesia: Moorea | collected 2018-08 | reverse complement strand
CCCCCCCCCCCCCCCCAGGTTACATTCCAAAGTGTGGACAGATGCACACATGAATGCTAAGGGTTTTTAAGCCAACAGCGGGACCTAGATGGCCGCTACCGCGACCATCAACAATTTGCGTGCTGACATGACAAGGCCATCTCACATTCTCTGTGTTGCTGGACATGTTCAAATGCAACAAGAAACCGTGGCGATCAGCGTGTTTCTTTCGTGCCACGTGTTTGTTCGATGTATGCGGAGAACTTCACTCAGTCGTTTCACTGTTTCTTGCAGGTTTTGGACACTCGGGATTTGAAAATCTTCGGGGTCAAAGACAAGGACGGCAACGACTTGAAATTCACGCTGGGAGAGCCGGTCCTCAGCTTTGGATCGGAGCTTGAAGTTCAGCTGCCGGACGACGTCTCTGACAAGTAGGACATAGAGTGATCATCTCGACACAGTCAGAACTTTCATCAAAGCATCGTGTTGGTATCTAATCTGCTTGAACATCGTTCAAGTCAAGTGATCAACTTGAGATAACCTGGCGCTTCAATACGAGAACATTTCAAATTGTTGGGAAAACTATTCAAAAAATAGCTCCACGGAGCTCGCAGTGATTCGAGAAACCAGAATGCAAGCGACCCACACACAGCAACCCAAACACAGTGACCTGAACACAGTAACTCAAACACAGTGAACCAAACACAGATGAGCAGATGTACAAATGACCAATTTATAATTTTTTGTGTTATTTTTATCACTTAGAATGTACCCAACTTATCTGTACATTGAAACTTGTCACCTAATTGCACATAAAGCTTGCCAAAATCATTGTCAAATGTCTGTTTTGGACACTTTCCAAAAATCCCAAATTTGTTCCCAAACTTTGGCCTCACCTGAAAACCATATACACATTTTGAAAATGAAAAAGTAAATGACACCAGTCCAATACCTGATTAATACACTACATTTCATCAACATACATCCTTCATCAAATGTTTATACTTTCTGAGGTATCACCTACTTGGTGCAGTGAAGTCCAAAATTTAGTAACTCCAAAAATTTGAACTTTTTGCCCTTGAAAATGTAAATATTTAAGCTTGACAAATTCCTTGCTTATACATTGTCCTTTACCCACACAAATTCAAAAAGACCCAAAAGATCCAAATTTGAAATTTATCTTCACTATGAAACTGCTGCACACATCCTTTTGGTAGATGCTGCCAACAAGTGATTTGTTTCAATTGCCCTGTTTAGATCACTCAAAAATTGAGCTCCATACAACAGCACAAATCACCTGAAATTGGGAAGCTGCACACAAAGTAAAGAAAAAAATAAAAGAATGAAGTTTGTGCACTCAAGTGTGTTTCTTTCTTTCAGGTGCACGATCTCTGTCGGTTATGAGACTTCTCCGTGCTGTTCCGCGCTGCAGTGGTTGCAGCCACAGCAAACAGCCGGCAAGAAGCACCCATATCTCTTCAGTCAATGTCAGGTACACCTCCATCTCACCCTCAATCAGCACAGTGAACCCATTATTGCCCGTCACCATTCTTCAAAGAATGACGGCTCTTGTTTTCAAGGCAATCCACGCGAGGAGCCTACTTCCCTGTCAGGACACACCTGCCGTCAAAATGCCATATACCGCCAAGGTAATTTGTCCTATTGAACTGTTTTTCTTGTTCTGGTCGCTTTGGGATTGTCTGTTCCTCTCTTCTTTTGTCCGGTAAAGGCGGAGAGTGTCCATGTGGGATGTAATCACGTTTGTTTGCAGGTCTCCGTCCCGGCCGAGTTGACGGCTTTGATGAGCGCTGTCGGCCAGGACAGCAAGGACCACCCGTCCGACTCCAGCAAAAAAGTGCACACCTTCGAGCAGAAAGTTCCCATCCCAAGCTACCTCATAGCTATCGTGGTTGGTTGTCTGGAAAGTAGGTACGTCAAAAGAAGGAGTTGAGCTTTCTTTCACGCCTGTTTTCATTGAATGGACACCATGAAGACAGCAACAACGTCTTTTTCCAGAGAGATTGGACCACGATCGAAGGTGTGGTCGGAGAAAGAGATGGTCGACGCAGCCGCCTACGAATTCGCTGAAGTGAGTGCCTTGTCATCGAAATGATGCTGACTGATTTCTGGCACTGCGAACATCCAGGCACCCTGACGCTCAGGACATCTTTCTCAATGGCCTCATCCGATCGTGTCTTTCGTGCCTCACGATGTGCAACAGGCAGAGGACCCGACCAGGAATTCTACCCGACGTCGGGTCAGATCCCTAAAAATCTGGGAATTCTTCCCTGCCACCTGCCTGGTGGGTCAAATCCCCAGAAATTCTTCAAAGCGACCTGCGTGGTAGGGTCAAATCCCTGCCCAAAATCCAGGAATTCGACCCGACATCAGGTAGAAAGAATCCCGACGTCGGGTGTGTGGTCGGACCGTGTGTCACCTGAGGCACCGGAAATTTCGCGAAGTGTGTCTGCTGGCCCACTTCTGATAATCATTGTCGGCTCAGTGAGAGAGACACTTGGGGCAAGAGGGGCGAGAATCGAACGCGACCCTTGTGTCTGCAGACAGAGGAGATGCTGCGCACGGCGGAGGAGCTGCTCGGGCCCTACGTGTGGGGCGTGTACGACCTACTCGTGCTGCCGCCGTCCTTCCCGTACGGAGGCATGGAGAATCCCTGCCTCACCTTCGTCACGCCCACGCTGCTCGTGAGTTCAACCTTTTTTGTGTCAGTGCCACTCGCAAATTTTCAGGTCAAATCATTTTCACAGGGTAACACTACCTGTGTCTGCGGGTGGTTGCACTGCAACAACAAGTGTCGACTTCTTTCGAACAAAGGCGGTGGAGACCCCTTGCAAGTGTCAGTGCGAGTCTTGTCGGTATCGCGCAGGCCGGAGACCGGTCGCTCGCGGACGTAGTGGCGCACGAGATCTCGCACAGCTGGACCGGAAACCTCGTCACGAACAGCAGTCCCGAGCACTTCTGGTAATTTGTACAACGATACCTCTTTTTTGCGGTGTTCATCAGATTTGACACTGCTTAGATAATTCATTTCAATGCACTTGTGGAGCTTCATGTTTTGAGAGCAGATCCAGGGTGCGCGGGGAACGCCATGTGACTCCGACGTTTTTACGTCAAAGCGAAACGCGCACCCAAAAGGGAGAGGGGATGCACCCACTTGGATCTGCCGCTGGGAGATGTCGCTCGATGTTTGAGCCGATACTTGTTGAACGTGCTGCAGGTTGAACGAGGGTCACACCGTGTTCGCCGAACGCAAGATCGCTGGTCGCATGAAAAGCGAAAAGTTTCGTCATTTTGCTGCCCTGGGAGGATGGAAGGATCTGCTTTATCAAGTACTGTCAACTTTCCATGGATACTAAGTTTGACTTCTGCGTGGACAGTATTATCTGAACCCAACTCCCCCAAACCTGATTCTCAGATTTCTGCATTTGAAGTGCCGTGCCTCCGCGAGCGATAAGTCTGGATGATTGGGAAATTTTGGCTTTCATGCAGCGACAATTTGGTCCATCAAAATCCTTCCCAGGGTCGGCGTTCACCTTTCAGAAAACTGATATTTCAAATTGGTCATCGCTTCCACGTCCGTCTGCATCCGCAGGTTGAACGAAGGGCACACAAAATTTGTGGAGCGAATTATCGTGTCCCGAGTCCGAGCCAAATCCGACCCCGCGGCTTTCAGACACTTCCTCTGCATAGAAGGGTGGCGAGCCCTCGCTTATCAAGTATGTAAGTTCGTATTTCCCTCTGCTTTGACACCTGCAGTTTGTAATGACCCCAGCCTTGTTCACTTGCGAGAATAGGATTGTGTGTGGTCGTCTTTCATCCTCAATCGACTACAATGTTTGTCAGTCGCGAAGTCGGATGATGTTGGTTTACCCGTGTGTCCTCAGCTCATCTCAGTCAGTTTGTATCCGCAGGGGAGGGAGTAACCGTGTGGAGGTGTCCACGGGGTTTCTACATGTTGCTAACTGTGCTGGTTTGAAACTGTGCTGATCCAGTGCTCACGGTAGCCCCCCACCCTGGTAGCTAACTGTGCTGGAGGCTCTTAACTGCAGGCTCAGCATAGTTGCCACAACTGTGCTGGCTCAGCACAGTTAGGGGTGGTGGTAACTGTGCTGAGGTCTCCATGGGTTTTCTGCATGCTATGCTGGCCAAACTGTGCTGGCCCCGTACAGTCCCCCCCCCTCTCGCAAACTGTGCTGAGCCAGCACAGTTGGGTAACTGCGGAGCAGTGTGGGAACGCAGCGAGTGGCGCGCGGCTGATGCTCCACTTGAAAGTCTGGTTGAATGTGGCCGAAAAGCTGGCTCCAGCACCGTGCACACACGTCGCGGTGTTTGTCCGCAGAATCTGTTGCGGGACGACAGAAGAAAATTTTGAAATTGTTCTCAGATTCCTGGTGTCACTGAACTGAAATACCACGGTTTTCCTTCCAGTTGCTTTCCCTGACACAGACTTTTCCCGGCAGGTGGAGGTGTTCGGAGACGGGCACCCGTTCACACACCTGGTACCCGACCTGAAGGGCGTCGACCCGGACGACGCCTTCTCCACCGTGCCGTACGAGAAGGGATCCAACCTGCTCTTCTACCTGGAGCAGCTGCTCGGAGGGCCCGGTGCGTGCGACTCGTCACAGTTCTCGGATTTGGCCGACGGAGAGGGTCATGCCCTGAGGTGCCCCAGATCCCGACAAAGATCTGACGTAAAGGACAGATTCGCTGCAGTTCAACTCACGGAGTCTTCTCGTTTTGCAGCAACCTTCGAACCATTTCTTCGTGCTTACATCCACAAATTCAAGTACAAGTCGATCACAACGTCCGAATGGAAATCATTTCTGTACGAATTCTTTGCTGACAAGGTATGTTGGTCACTGTCGTGTCTCGACCAATGAAAAATTGCAATTTGAAGATTCTGATGGTGAACTTGTGTTTCTGTGGACCTTTCAGAAAGTGGAGCTGGACGCGGTTGACTGGGACACTTGGTTTCACAAGCCTGGGATGCCTCCAGTGAAGCCAAGGTGAGTGAGCAGTGCGCGAGTGCAGAAGTGCTGTGGAACATCCGAACGCCTGTGACCTGTGGGTTCTTCCTGTCTCAAGTCTCACCCGCCCTTTCTGTGATGAGTTCAGTGCACGCACACACACATACACACACACACACACACACACACACACACACACACACACACATAATGGAGATACACCACCGAGTATTTTGATGTTCAGCTACGACACGACCCTGTCGGACGTGTGCTCGGCTCTGGCGACGCGATGGAGCTCGGCTGCCGACGACGCGCTCTCGGCCTTCAGCGCCGCCGACCTCGAGCCGCTGTCGTCGTACGAAGTCAAGGAGTTCCTCTCGCAGCTCCTTGAGGAGGTGCGTCCATCCGAGTGTGAAGTGACTGGGGCAACGCCTCACTCTGCTGCAACTCCCACTTCAAAACTTTCGTTGGGCCGATGAACAGAAAAGGACGAGGTCATATTCTCTTTGCTGTTGCCCAAAAGTCATGCTGCTTTGTCCGCAGCCACGAGGGCCGTCCTCTTTTCCCTGCGCCACGTCGTCAGTTTTTGCCATGGCGTCAGGTTACACGCAGAAGGCGCTGTGGTGCGTGAGCTTCAGCGACATAATACCAAAGAGCAATCGAAAGATTTCATTGCCTTCGGCTTGGGTTGGGTCTTAGCACGTTGCTTGCATATTTGTCTTAATTTTGGCAAATTTGCTCTTTTTCTCTGGACATTCGTCTTCGAAAATAAAACCCGAACGCCCTGACTGCGTCCTTCAGATTTGGTTCGTGTCGGGCAAACCGTTCTGCTCGACTACTGCTCTCGTTGCAGCCGCCGTTGTCGGCCGCGAAGCTGGACCGAATGGAGGCGGTGTACAAACTCAGCTCTGTGCGCAACTCGGAGATCCGCTTCCGATGGCTGCGCCTGAACGTGCGCGGGAAGGTGGAGAGCGCCGTCGCGCCCGCGCTCCGCTTCGTCACCGAGCAGGGCCGCATGAAGTTCGTCAGACCCATCTACAGGTACACGCAACGCTCCTTGAATTCTCATGTATGTGTGTACGTGCGTGTGTGTGTGTGTGTGTGTGTGTGTGTGAGTGTGTGTGGATGTGCTCGCTTGAGAACAGGCGTGTGTGCGCGCGTTCTTCTGAACGCCTGTGTGTTGATCATGTGAAGCGATCTGTTCCTGGCCCGTGAAGAACAAATCGGGACGATGGTACCAGCCCGGGTCCTTCCCTTTTTATCTGTTTTTCATCTTGGCGCAGGAATAATTCTCGACGGTGGTTCCATCCCCAGTTCTGTGTTTTGGGGGAAGCCCAATGGGAATATTTTGCACAAAAGGTTTACTGTGAACCACAATCAATCAAATGATTGTGTTCGTCTGTTTGTGCTGACGCGACTGTGCGTTGTGACGACTTGCGAAAGATTGCACTGCGGTCATCAATTTTGATGAAACGTGGCAATGTGAATGTCAGATGGACTCCACCAACCGAGATGCAAAACTTTCTTTGTGACGTTTTGCTGGTTGGTCTTGGTCACGTGTAGTCTGGCTTGATCCAACGTGGGTCGCGTGGCCAGTTCGATTCTCTTCAAATCCTATTTGGGTACATTCTAAATGACAAAATTTTTTGGATAAAGAGCATTCCGCTCAAATGCATTTCTGTTGCCTGTGTTTGGTTGGATGCGTTTCGGTCCCCTGCATTTTCAAATCACTGCGAGCTCCATGGACCTGTTTTTTGTCAACGTGAACGCGTACAAATCATGACTTTCTCAGTGGTGGTCTGGTTACTTCCGAAAGTATTCTCTCACAAAACAAAAAAGAGCAATTCCGGGCAAAACTGTGTGGGCAGTGATCGTGCAATCACTGCTGAGGTTTTTCTTTGGAGGTTTGTTTGAGACAGGGTGACCTCAAAAGTGACCACCCTCGACAGCCACCAAAGATGTGTCGGCAGTGATTATTCCTCGAATGTGGGGAAGTCTTTGCATTTTTGATGCGACGTCCATGTTTGATTTCCTTGTAAATTCGCACACTGCAATCAAACTGTTGATCATGAATTTTTGACGCAGTTTCCTTGTTTTTCTCTCTTTGTCGTCACCACAACCACATTGTTGTCGATTTGTTGCTTGTCTCCACCAATACAATGCAATTTTTATTGCCATGCCTGACGATGCGTTGTTCTCCAGGGACCTGTTCATGTGGGAGCAGGCGCGGCCCAAGGCCGTCGCCAACTACGAAAAACACAAGGGCGAGATGCACGTGTTGACGCGCACCATGGTCGGGAAGGACCTGGCGGCCACTGCGACTGCGCAGAGCGGCACGGCGTGAACGGTGAACGACTTCCGGACAAACCGACGTGGTGGAGGGGGTAGAGCACGACTCTCGGAGGGCACTTCCGGACGGGGGACCTCCACCCGCCAAGAGCCAACACACACAAAATTTTCGTTGGAAGACAAAAGGAATAAAATTGCTGCGATGTGAAAACAAAGTGTGGCTCGTTGTGTTTGTTTCTCCGGCGCGTCGGATCCGTTGAGCTCGACCTGTGCATTGCTCTGTGAAATGTTTCTACAACTGTGCCGTCGCGATACTGGTTTCCTAATCTGTGCCATTTGCTTCTGACATTCTGTACCAAGTGTGAGATCAACCAATCGTGCGACGATGTGTAACCTGACGCAAATTGTTGGATTCTATATGACAATATATGTATGCGTACCAGTATACGCACATGTAGTGCAACATTTGGGTTGTCTGTCAAGTTTGTGCAAAAAAAAAAAATCGACTGAACGTGCCTTTCGTTGTTAGATCTACCGCCAGGAGAGTAACAGTTTCGCATTCAGGAATGACTTGAAAAAAAAAAAAAACAAGACAAGATTTCGCTCTGGTTCTGGAAGCAAAGGTATCGAATCCCCAGCAGATTGAAGACCTTTATCATGATGCATGCACGATTGGTGATCAGCGACTCAGGTCCGACCGTAACAGGGTCTGTCTGTCTGTCTGTCTGTCTGTCTGTCGGCCGTGCAATCCGAGGGTGTGATGTCTCCATTCGCCTGCAGGTACGTATTTGTCCCAACCAATTACGGGGACAAAAGGCCACTTTGGGAAATTGGGAACGTGGGGTGACGTTGCTTATCTTGGCATCAAGGATCAATGCCAAAGCTTGGAGGACTTGCCTCGACCCGTATTCACGAGAAGAAGCACAAACGTGAGTCTAAAAACATCAAAGTTTGTGTTTTCGCTCATGAATGTCGTGTAGCGAAGAACATACGAGCTCTCACTGGCAACTTATCTCACTTTTTTGCACCTTGGGTTCAAGATCACCTGCGTGAACACCTTTTTGCTTGAAAAACAGCAGTTTGGAGATCGCGGTGATTTGAGGAGTGACCTCAAAACACACACCGACCGAAACACATAAAACACAGAGTGACCAGAATGCACAGTTTACAAACGATCAAATTCAAAAAAGAATTTGTTTCTTTTCAGAATGCACCCAAATGTGTACCTGACATGACACTTGTTGCCCAATTACACATAAAGCTGACCAAAATTTTGGTTCAATATCTTTTTTGAACACTTTCCCAAAGTCCCAGAACTGTACCCAAACCTTTGACCCCGTATGAAAACCACTTTTTGTGTTTGCCAATTTTTGAAAATGAAAAAAATGTATGACACCAGTCAAACACCCAACCAACACAACACAGTTCATCAATATATTAGCCATGAAGTAATCCTTTATCAAATATGTTTGTACTTTCTGAGATATCAGCCACCTTGTGCAGTGAAGTTTGAATTGGGGTTTTCACGTTGGTGACGCACGGTTGGGCGGTGTCAGAATTTTTGATGCGCACATCAAAATTCAACATGATGCCCAATGGAGAGCATCAAATTATCAGTCCAGACCGATCACACATTTTTGACGCGGGCGTCAATTTTTTGACGCGCGCGTCACCAACGTGAAAACCCTTAATTTAATGACCCAAGAAATTTGAACTTTGCACTCACAAACCCAAAAATTGAACTTGACAATTCCTCATTGTCCTTGACCCACAAAAATTCAAAACGACCCAAAAGATCCTGAGTTGAATTTTATCTTTGCAAAGAAACAGGTGTTCACACGCCTCCCATCGATGCTGCCCAAGGTGGTTTCTTTTGGTCGCCCACATGATGATGCAACCTCCCCCTGATCATCCACGAAAAACAGATCTCTGTCCCTCACATGTATGCACGTGCGTACTCGTACATGCATGGCACTGCTCGTTTATGCAAGGTGTAATTGATTCGTTATAGCCTGCACGCATGACCGAGGAAATTTGTTCAATCCGTTGAACGCGGAATCCGAAAACGTCCTTGCAGGTGCAGGATGTTGGATTCAATGTGCAGTGGCCATGGGCATAAAGGTGACTGGTGGACGGTCCCGGGCCGATCGAATTTTTGTCCAGGGTATGAATGACAGCGGAAACCATGAACAATTTAGAGAAACCATCAGTTTCTCAGAAACCAAGCACCTGCAGATGCAGGACAACAGGAGTGAGAGCGAAGACACAAAACTTGATGCTGGTTCAAAAAGTTATGCTGGTAACCGCAGCAACCTCGCGAGGCAGGTTGTTCCGAGGGTTGTCACTCAAGGTTTCGCCGGTCAGCTGTTTCCCTGATCGCCGCGTGGGGAAACTCTTCCGACAGCCCTCATACATAGATGAACATGCACGCAACTAATTTTTGCCAATCCGAAAACGTTCAAGATGGCTTTAGCATTGTGAGGAGTCCATTTGGCACACCATTTCCCTTTTCAGTGATGTATGGTGATGGCTCGACGTGCACCATGCATGGTGAAGCAACCATGCATGGATGCTGCAGCATTGTTTCCAGCAGAGGAACCTATTTCAAGCAAACAATGCACTTGTTTCGTGAACGCCCGACCAGTTGAGTGTCCTTTTCCAGTTTTGTTTGTACCAGAAGCGCCCCCGTGCAGTCATGTGATGTTGTTTGTCAAATCTGGTTTCAAACTGAAGATGAACAGATCAATGAAGTCAGCATGCAGCCTGGCGCAAACCTCATTCGAACCATTCATACCAACTTTCGAACTACAGATTCTCCTTTTGACATTGTGATTCTTTCTGCTGGAAACATCAGAGTCCCCTTGCACGAATGTGGCTGGTTGAGGCGTCGCATTTCAGCTTTGCATCAGTGATTCGCTGCGGAGATATGAATTATTGATGCAAAATCTATAATGTCTTGTGCAAACTTTTGACAGGTTCCCGCAGTTAACTGGTGAATAGAAACAAGGGAAATCACATGCACATGTGCACAATAATCGGACACTTCGAGACAGAGTCTTGAGTGGACGGCAGTGCGGCGGAGAAGACTGGAACTCGCAGGGAAACCGAACCTGGATCTTTCAGAAAAGAACTGCGCGGTTTGCTTGATCCATTGCAGGTAAAGTCCAATTTTCCTTGATCGTGCAACTCAGCACAAACGTTGTTCATTTGTGACTGAAAAAGGAAACTGAATGTCAACTTCAGAAGCAGAACTGTTCAAGTTTCTCTGGCGAACCTCAAGAGGCAGCTGTACGCTCAGGCTGGTGATGCTTTCCGATGTACTTTGCGCCTGTGAAATAAACAGCATGTTGCTTTTGCAAGGGGTCTCTCGAGGTCTCTCTTGGTCTGTCTCAGTCTTTCCCTCCGTATCTCTGAGTCTTTTGACCAATTTGTCGTTTTTTCTCCAGTCTATCTTTTCGCCCTCTCCCCTTTTGTCCCTCTGTCTTTCCTGTCTGCAGACGTGTCTGTCTGTTGTCAGTTGTCTGTCTGTCTGTCTGTCTGTCTGTCTGTCTGTCTGTCTGCTTGCCTTTGTGTGTGTGCATGTCTGTCTGTCTTTCTTGTCTGTCTGTTTGTCTGTCTGTCTGTCTGTCAACACTGTCTTTGTATTCCCTTCTTCCTTCCTTCTCCACCCACTTGCTCTCTCTCTCTCGCTCTCTCTCTCTCTCTCTCTCTCTCTCTCTCTCTCTCTCTCCCTCTTTCTTTCTTTCTTTCTTTCTTTCTCTGTGCCTGGATTTTATGTGTTGGCACCATCGTCACTTCAGCTCACGTACTCCTGTCATATATAGTCTCTTCGTCATGCAGGTATCGAAAGTCAGCTGTGCGCACACGCGCAGTCCACAATGAGACACACACCGTCAAGGCTCTAGTTTTTGTATTCCTTTGTTGTTGTTTGCCATACTTTTAACTTTCGTTTCTGTTTCATCTTCTGAAGTTGGCTGAAGAGCCTGAAGTTCCCACACATGAGCAGGAGACAAGCAAGCTCCAGAACAAACGGACTTCGAACAGTCTGCCGACGACAATATCGCGCATGACAAAGCGTCTTCCTCTGAGAACCCCCAAGCCGTCTCACTGTTGAGATCAACCGCAATCAACCGCGGCTTTGCTGAAGGGCACCCTGGTACACTGAGAACCATTCTGACAGACATCTTGACACAGCAGGAGAAGTAATCCGTGTTGAGACCATTTCATTTGGAACCAAAGGTCCTGAAAATGACATCAAGAGTTGATCAAGGACTTTGCATCGACAAGAGAAAGGTTGCTGAAGAACTACAGGAACAGATTTGTACCACTGTTGGCAAATTGTGGGGTTTGACGTCAGATAGAGGGAAGAGAGAGACAGACAGACAGACAGACAGACAGACAGAGAGAGAGACAGAGAGAGAGAAGGAGAGAGGAAGAAAAATGATTTTACTCGTTGGGGAAGGGGTTCTCTTCCACAGTGGGGAGCTAGGGTTCGACAAACTTCAACTTGTACCTGCATGTTACCAAAATTCAAGATCCGCCACAGGACATCGACATGAAAACGAGGCCCTAAAAGCGGAGTCGTCGTGCAGTGACAGGGCGTGTGTGTCATCAACACATCCTAACGTGCAGAGAGTCGGGGTGTTTGTCTTGAAAAGGAGACTTTTCGTAGCTGAATCCCTTTTTTTTTGGTTCTTTGGTGTCGTGACAGGTAGTTCATCCGCCTTGCGCATGCACATCAGATACGAGTAGCAGACCTTAGTGAAGCTTCTGGCGTCAAACCCCACAATTTGCCAGCAGTGGCACATGTACAATTCTGTTCCTGTAGATAAAAACAAGTTCTCCATCAACCTTTCCCTTGTCGATGCCCATAAACGATTTGAGGCGACATTAACGAGAAGACAATGACACGTTCGGTCGCAGCGAGAGCACGAGGAGAATCAATGCTGGAACAGGAGCGCGAGGAAATTGGCATTGTCCGTTCACAAGAGCAGTTTCTGAACAACAATGGCTTTCTTTCCACGGAAGGAGTTTGTTTCGTAGTGAGGCAATGCACGTCCATGAGTGGCGTTTTTCCCCGTAGTGAGGCAATGCACGTCCATGCATGGCGTTTTTCCCCGTAGTGAGGCAATGCACGTCCATGCGTGGTGTTTTTCCCCGTAGTGAGGCAATGCATGTCCATGCATGGCGTTTGTCCCCGTAGTGAGACAATGCACATCCATGCATGGCGTTTTTCCCCATAGTGAGGCAATGCACATCCATGCATGGCGTTTTTCCCTGTAGTGAGGCAATGCACGTCCATGCATGGCATTTTTCCCCGTAGTGAGGCAATGCATGTCCATGTGTGGCGTTTTTCCCCGTAGTGAGGCAATGCACATCCATGAGTGGTGTTTTTCCCCGTAGTGAGGCAATGCACATCCATGCGTGGCATTTTTCCCTGTAGTGAGGCAATGCACGTCCATGCATGGCGTTTTTCCCCGTAGTGAGGCAATGCACGTCCATGCATGGCGTTTTTCCCCGCAGTGAGACAATGCACGTCCATGCATGGCGTTTTTCCCCGTAGTGAGGCAATGCACGTCCATGCGTGGCGTTTTTCCTCGTCAGATCCATGCAGAGTGTGTCAAAGAACACGTATTTTCCGCGTTCAAATATCTTGGAATCTGGAGGATTTAGTGGGAGGAACCTTATCGGAGTAAATGGGAGATCTTACATCTCTTCTGGTGGTGGTGGTGGTGGAGGGAGTAAATTTATTTCGACTCGGATCATTTTATGCAAAAAAAACTTGCTTGCACCTGTGTAAAGTGAGGACGGTCAGTTGTCTGGGAAACCACTGCATGCATTCCTCAAATCCGCTCGAGACACCCCGTTTTCGGTTTTTGCCGCCTTTTGTGTGCAAAAATGTATTAAAATTGCTGTTGACATGGAGAAAATAATCAATAGATATATCAAAACAGGTCTGGTACAAGTACACTTGTGTCGAGGACTGAGCTTTTCGTCACGTTGACTGTCTTGCAGAAGTGCGACGTGCATCACGAGACTCGCCCTCCCTGTGACCTGCAGGAAACTCGCACCTCCACTGTGACCTGGGGCTGACTTGGATTCACTGCACGTGTGTGATCCGGGCCATGGGCAGCGCGTGCTCGAGCAGCGACAACGTGTCGCAGCCCAAATTGTCCAACGCCGGCGGCGGAGGCGGCGGCGGAGGAGGAGGCGGCGGAGGCGGCGGCGGAGGCGGCACTGAGAGAGCGGAACCCGGCAAATCTTCCGACTGCACCTCTGGCGCACCACAGACTGACAAAACATCCTGTGCAGAGGACAGTGACTCGGAGAGCTCCAGTGAAGGGGATGAGGACGACGACGATACGGAGAATGAAGGGCAGGCAGAGGAGGGGCCGAGGCCGGTGCCGGGGTCAGAGGCGGACCCGGAGCACCTGCAGGTACAGGATCAGAGCAGCGGGCACGGGGAGAGTCGCGACGTGAGCGCCGCGTCCCAGCGCCAGGTCCAGCCCAGGCTGAGGTCCAGGGCAAAAAGGAAGAAGAAGAGGAAGCAGTTTAAGGTGATGCCGAAGCTCCGCCGCCCGAGCGGTCTGCGCTGAGGCGCGACAGGATGCAAGGTCATCTTGCACGGTGGGCCCAAGGTCTCAGAGGGCCGATTCCAACTGAGAAAGACTCATTTCGCACAAACATTGTTGCAAGAAAACGAGCAATTCAAATGAAGTCTTGAGACGTTGGAGCGGGGGTCAGCCGCACCCCCGGGTTTTGTGAATTTGACCTGTTTTTACGATCGTTTAGCTTTCGCTGAAAACAGGGTTTCTTTTTTCTTTTGACGGATTGAGCGTGCCGTTGTGCGAAACGAGAGCGACTACGGTTTTTTCACCGAGAAGGGTGCATACATGCACTGAGACGAGCTGGCAGGAAGTATGCTCGCTGTTGACGAATCATCTGGAGTGGATTCAAATTTGTTCAGGGGACACTGAGCAATGAAATTCCCTTTTTTTTTTTGCAAAGGAAAAACGATGTTTACACTTGCGACAAAAGTGTTGGTTTCGGTGAACAGCAGGTCTTTTGATCTCCTGTTTTTCATGGTCCAGCCGTGATGATGGGAATGGAGCTGGCGTGTTTCAATTTAACGAGCTGAATCCGGATTTATCTGCGAAATTCGAAGAAGAAAGTCGTACGGACCTGCAAGGATAAGAACACGCCTTTCTTTGGATCAACATGAAGGGGATAAAGCAACGAGCATTTCTATTTTGAGCCAGTGTCACAACCATCGTACCTGATAAAATGGCAGCTCCCAACTGAAAAAGATAGTTTGTGTTCGATTGACAGACACTTCGCTTCTGAGAAACAGAACAGTTGCAGTTTCTAAGGGAGCGAACGCCCACGCCTGAAATTTGTCGCGCAAAACGTGAAACGTGTGTTAAAACTATCGCCGTGGCATAAGGCTGACTTCGTTGCAAAATAAAACCTTCTGAAAAATGTTTCCGAGATATGTTTTGGTCTCGTCGCACCAGGAGAACATTTGATCGTGTCTTCTCCAAAAACACTCGGCAACTCCTCTCGTGTGGAGCGACAAAATCATTCTGCGCCTTCACGACGGTGCCAAGAATGCGTGTGCGTATGCGTGCGTGTGCGTGCGTGCGCGTGCATGTGCGTGCGTGTTTGGAGCTTCAGGGCCCCGGATCCGCCCCTGCGACACGGTGCGCCTCCGAGCAATCTCGAGGAGCGGCTTATGTGTTGACTTCACGATCTTTGTGTCCACAGAACCTGACATTCTCCGAGCAATCGATGACGTGTTTTGAGATTGAGTTTGCTCACCGCAAAAATCGTTCACGTTTCTACAGCAAAGCGAAGTGAGCATGCGAGGTTTTATGCTAGGGCCGTGCAACTTGCAAATTGGGGTGCCTTGACTAGGATAATTTTGAGTGGCGTACTTCTGTCCAAGTTCTGATGCTGAGCGTCAATGCAT
>JAAUXT010047987.1_pt1 | contig 15224 bp, 16 predicted proteins | sample 7278171 | NCBI WGS metagenome assembly JAAUXT01 (sample SAMN14350112, study PRJNA611818) | marine sediment metagenome | isolation source: surface marine sediment (1.8m) | place: French Polynesia: Moorea | collected 2018-08 | reverse complement strand
GTGTGTGTGAGTGTGTGTGTGTGTGAGTGTGTGTGCGAGTGTGTGTGTGAGTGTGTGTGTGAGTGTGTGTGCGAGTGTGTGTGTGTGAGTGTGTGTGTGAGTGTGTGTGTGTGTGTGTGTGTGTGAGTGTGTGTGTGAGTGTGTGTGTGTGTGTGAGTGTGTGTGTGAGAGTGTGTACATGAGTCTCTGGCTCCGTAGATTCCAGGAAAACTTCATTCACCCCAGATAGTTTCATCGTGCGTGGGTCCACGATGTCTTTACTGTTTGCGTCCCTTGTTGTTTGTTGTAAGCATTGTCTCAGTCCAGTGCAAAAACCAGCAACCCCCCCCCCCCCCACTCCCCTAACGCCAGCCAGGTTCTGCGTGGGTCACAGCACGGACTCACACGAAGTGCAAAAGCGTTGTTTTCCACGACAGAAAAACATTTGCTTTTGTAGGCAAATTTATAACCACATTTGTGTCGTAAAAATTGCTCACTGCAACAAAGGGAATATCGCAATTGTGAAATACTGCTGGATTCTGAGAAATGCGCCCAGGCTGCAAATTTTATCTCACAATTCAACAAAAAATCATTTTCCAAACGACGCAATTTCCACAGACGCATCGGTTGGAAATTTCAAAAAGACAATTTTCTTTTCAAGCCCAAGCTGAAAAAAAAAAGAGTAAATCTTTGTTTCTGGGCTGGTTCACACTGAACGTCTCTTGTGATGCACGTCAAGCGTGTTGTGAGAATCTACAGAAGGCCTCTTGACGCACAAAGCGGCGAGTTTTAGCAACTGTAAATTGTCATTGTGTGGTGCTGCAATTGCCAGATCACTGCCACAGACAGCCCTGAATTTGCTTCAAGAGCCAATGGGAAGTGACCAAATGGAATCTGTATCACAGATCTGGCAAAGGGGCACGTCGGAAAGGGATCGGACGTATTGGCTGAAAGTCGCCAGTGTAGAGCAGTTGAACGATTTGCTCCAGGATGGATTTAACGCATGCCGAAACTCCTTGATGTGCAGTGGGCCTGAGGCGTCTTGTATGAAACGCGCAGGCTCTGAAGCAGTGCCGTTTCCTGACGCACCCGGTGTGAAGCGGGCCCAGAACCCCCCGCGTCATTTGAGGCTCCCTTTCACAATCACAGACAAATGGGTTTGAATGGGCGAGGAGCAAGTCAATTACGACTCGCATTGTGCGAGACGGCTTCATCTGGAGAAGTGAGAAAACGAGAGAAAAACAACAGCGCCGCTGTGCCGCGTGTTGTCAATGAGCCGGGGGAGAAAACACCTTCCGTTGCGGCAGGGGTGCACACGTGGTGCGTCACGTGATGCGTCCCTTTTCACCTGAAAATTGTATTGCGTTGACTGAGGTGTATTTGACACTGGTTCAGTGTTCGGTGCAACGCCTTGTCCACACAGGTTCCGTCTGGTGTTCCGTCGCAGTTGTCCGTCACAGAACATGAGTTCCTAGAAATGCACTCTTGCGGGCAACAGAACAATTTCTGCCACACAGATTCTGTGATGGAACATATCATTCAATGCACGATTTTTGTTCCGTTTTTGTTCCGTCGTCTCGTGGCGTTCGCGGCGGAATCTGTGTGGACAGCCCGCAACGTGGCTTTTTCAGTTCGAGGTTTGTTCCTTGTTGCGTGCCTTCAAATTTTGATTGACCTCACGAAGAGGACAATCAGGGGGTCTTGAGGTCCCGGGCCCCTTTGTCTCAATGCTGAGTTCATCTCATGGCCCCCTCTTGGCACTGAAAGGTCTGTTGCACACTGGATGTCTCGCCCTTGTGTCGTGGATCAAGTCCAGGGACAGCACGGTCGTCTCTTGGCGACGCAGCGCCCAGTATGACTGGATCAGGGAAGAGCCAGGGACACAACACTGTTCCTGTTCCCGACACCCGTTCGCGAGCATGATGAAAGCCCTGATCCACCCCTGGTTGCTGCGACCTCAAGCAGACCCACTGCAGAATCAGAAAAAATGCGCCGAAAGTGCAGGCTCCGCCCCTTCTGGATCCACCGGTGTAGACGTAAATTTATTCCCCGGAAATCTCTTCCCCCGGAATATTCTTACTGAAATTGATCAGTAAAAGTCTTCCCCCCGTCCCGAAGACCTTTACTGGGCATTTCAGGCCAGTAAATCTCTTCCCCCCAGGAAAAAAGGACCACTTTCATACAAAAATTGGTGAGCAAATCTCAACTTCACAAATGCATTCACACCTGTGGGTTGGGTCATTGGGAAGAATTGTGCTGCATTGTCTCAACTTCACAGACATGGGTCCCAACTTCACTGACATGTTTTTTCTGTTCTGTGCTCAACAAGTTGAGACACAACAAAAAATGATCAAACCCAACATGAGATGCCCAAAACTGAAGCTGAGACCCAAGGGGGGAAGACTTCTACTGATTTGAGGGGGGGGGGAAGAATTTCCTGGCCCAAAAATCTATACGAAATAGCCCGTACAATGGGGGGAAAAGATTTCCTGGAGGGGGAATATTTTTCCTAACAAATCCTTTCTGGGGGCAGACTTTTACTGTCGTACAACCCATAAATCTCTTCCGGGGAAAAAGGATTTCCTGGGGGGAATATCCTTACTCCTACACCGGGGACGACCACGAACCTGCGCAGGTTCTGAACCAACAGGCGCCTCGCCTCACACGGACGCCACGACTCTCTCTCGCCTGGCATGATTTCCTGGCGGACCTGACTCCCTATTTGTGGTCGCGTCAGGGGTGGATCCAGGGCCACGTGATCACAGGGCCGCGGGAGACTGGCCCCACCCTCTGGGCGTTGCCCCAGCACAACAAGAAGAACAATGCTGGTTGGGTTGTCTTCACTGAGACAGGTGACACTGTTCGCCTAAATGTCGAATCGGTCCACATGTTGCAGGCCCTGTTGTCTTTTGGTCACTCAGGTGTGACTGCAAGATGATTTTGGTCTTTGGTCGCCTTGGAGACTGTGATGCTTGGCAACCAAACTATGGCAGGGTGCCTTACGTAAGAAAGGGTCACAAACCCAAGTGTTCCTGTCTTTCCCTGGTTCCCGGTGGGTCCCCCGCCCCTACCCCCCTGGTTCCGCCCCCTCAGTGCAAAGGAAGCTACATCCCGGATAAAAGGAAGGAACCCCGGTCCTTTCCCCCGCAATGCATAAAATAGATCAAAATAATTCGATTACCTGGGAAATTGGCGCGAAAAAACGGCGGGAAAATGTAATTTGAGTTTTTCCATTACGAACGGGGCTTAGTGCAGAATATAAATCAAGCGACGCGGGCTGAAGCCTACGCGACGCAGGGACGGATTCCGAGGCTCAGACTCACGGCGGGGGATCCAGCAGATCCGCGAATCGGAAGAGTGAGAGTCCCGTCCTGGGCAGGTTGGGAGGGAGAGAGTCAAGGACAGAGAGACAATGAGAGAAATGGAGAGACAGAAGAGCGAGAGGAGGGGGGAGAGAGTGAATGAGAGATCAGAAGAAACGAAAGAGGTTGACATCAAAATTGCTGCTGGTATTTCCACGCCATTGGCTTTCAGTGGTTTGGTGCAGATTAGAAATGGAGAGACAGAAGCACAAAGAGGATGGAGAGAGAGAGAGAGAGAGAGAGAGAGAGAGAGAGAGGGAGAGAGAGAGAGAGAAAGAGAGAGAGAGAGAGAGAGGGCGGAGGAGAGAAGAGAAGGCAGAGAAAGAGAGAAAAAGACATACAGACAGACAGACTCAACCCGAACCTGGTCCCCCCATTCATGACGTTTGGCTCACGAATTCACACAGAAGTCTTCAGGCAGTGCCCGTGTATGGTTTACAAATGTTCGCCTCGGTCCTCTGGGGCCGGGCTGCGTCCAGCGGTGGGGAAACCTCGTTAAGTTGCACCTCGTACAGCGTTTTCAGGTTCGCAAACTGAGTTTGTGCCGGGAGGAAGACGGGCGGACACAGGGACCCTGGACCTCGGGGACCTGCGAGAGGTCAACGCGTCCCGAGTAGCCACGGGTCCAGGGGTCCAGGGGTCCAGGGATGCTTCTCTTGCCTCCCCGAGAAAATTGATTTGGCTCCTGCTGTAAAAACTGGCAAATTTAGTTTTCACTTCTCTCTTGTTCGTGTTTGTTGTGTACCTTCCTCATAGGTGGATATCCCATCCCTTAAGTTCATGGTCGGGCCCCAGTCAACGCCGGTTGGAGCCCTTCGACATATTACTCTTGGATCCACTGGAACTTGGGAACCTGTGGGGACAACACCCTGAGTGAAGCCCGCCTGAAATCACAACTGGTACCTTGTGAGGGTGAATCCAGAAGGGGCTGGGGGCTGTTTGACCATCCAGGTGAGATCCAGAGGGTGGATCCAACGAGTTGGTAATTTTGACCTGAGGCCAACACCGCAAAAGTTTGTTGTTCGTCTGTTGTGAACAAGCACCCAACAAGGAGAAATCAGGGACAAGCCGTCCAAATCAAATTCCAAATCTATCCATCACTCTCATTTGCCTGGAATTTGTGTGTGAGGGGCATCTTCCCTTTTTGCGCCGGTGTGGTGTACTCTGAAATTCAATGCCCCCAAGGTCGTTGCGCGCAGTGATACAATGTGTGGGAACCTGGGGATCGGGGCTGGGGTTGGGGCCCCGCATGGTATCGGCTCCCAGATCAAATGTAAGGAGGCCCCTGGAAAACCCTCGTGTTCTTCTTTCAACATCCAGGCCAAAGCTGCAATATCTGTACATCTCTGCATTTGCAATGCAGATATGAGGTTAGCCGCCCTCGCAGCGCACGCGCCCCGTCCAGTAGAGTTTAATCCTCCCTCCTAAATCACGTCTGGCGGGATTTTCTGCGCAAATAGGCAAAACTGCGGATTTATGCGGTTCTGGGTTGGCGCGCTGAGACCTGACGCACGAGTAACGACTTTTTGACGAGTCTGGATTTGGCGGGAAACGAAATAGATTTTCCCGCGCTGTTAGCTGTGAGTGTTTTGGGGGGAGAGAATATTTGGGTGATTTCCATGAAATCCATTTGCACATGTATGAATGACAATGTTTGAATTGAACAGTTTCCATTGTTTGACTCTGATTCCGGAAACGGAAGTTTATCCAAGAGGGACAGTGGGAAGAGAAGAAGGGGTTTGGATCCAGTGCTCCAGCGGATCCAGGGAAAGGCCCCCCGTGCCCCGTACCGCTTCCCAATTTATCTGGTCCCTTCATTTTGCACCACAGGCAGAAGATAGATCTTTATTTGGGTGCAGAGGACAACCGGCCCTGAAACAGAAGCCTCTTCAAACCTTGGCTGAGACCGAGGTTGTCCCTTCCACCCCAACCTGGATCCGCTGGAGCCCTGCAGCCCGAACGCACCGGAGGTGTTTGAATTTGCACGCAATGACCTTGGGGTCACATTGACATTCAGAACACGTCACACCGCTCAGACAGGAAGTTCCTCTCACAGGACCACCACACCCTCCCGGATCATGGTTGCACGGAACTAGAAGTCAAACTGCTCTACACAGATTTTTCGCGTTGCTAAGCCTTCAGACGACTTCCTCCAGGTTGTGCACGTACCTGTTCATCGTGCTCAGTCCGCGTGCCTGACCCAACCGCCACCTCAACTCATAAATCTCTGCATGACACATGCATCGCACACTGACTGGATTCACACCTGTCCCGTACAACACCCTTGTCGCTGATCCCACATCCCCGAACCTCACGGCTTTGGATCCACACATCACCCTCCCACCCCTTCACCCCTCCCAACCCTGGCAGCAAAGGCATTCTTTGTGAGCGCTAAGCAGATACACAGCTGCTCCCTACTGTCCCCTCACTCCTGCCCCCTGCTGCCCCTCCCATCCCTCATCTCAGTGAGCCCGGCCCTTTCCACGCTGTCCCACACTGATCGCTCAATTTCCATTTTCTCTGGCTGTCTGTCTCCCTTGACCCCCCCGACGGCTAGAGATCTACGTGTACACCTGACCCCACATTGCCCAAACCAAACCGCACAGGGCGCTCCACATTCATACACTCGCTAACAAGGTCCACGGCAGCCAAAGACACCGACCTCAGGCTGCATCCATGTCCCTCACCCCCAACGCACACCCGCATCCCTTACCTTCCACCCACGCACACCAACCCTTGCCCAACTTTGCCTCAAGCCACTCACCCAAGACCACTGGCCAACTCCTGTCACCCAAGTCTCCAGCAACACGGTTCCAACCCTCCCCAACTCTCCCAAACTCACCTCACCCACCTGTCCCAACCATGTATAACACCCTGACTCACACCACTCACCCGATCCACACCCACTCCTCTCCCCCAACAATCACCCAACAACACGCGTCCAACCCACTCCCAAACTCCCCTCACCCACCTGCCCCCACCACCACACACCAACACGCTGCATCAATTCTCAGATGATCCCTTGTTGTGCGAAGTCCCTTTAGGGCGAAGCACCATGTGCCGGTGCAATATCTGGCAAGGTGGATGAAATGTCCCCTGCCCCCTCCCCCTCAACCCCCCTCCCCCTCCCCAACCCCCCTCCCCCACCTGAACCCCCTGCCCCCAGACACCCCTACCCCCAGACCCCCCCTGTGGACAGCATGACTTGGGGAGGACAAGGAAGAATCGACGACATTGCCGGCAAGGGACTTCGCACTGCAGTTGCCTTGAGCACTGCTTCTTGTTTGTGACCCCAATCCCTCACCCACCTGACACAACACGCATATGTTAACCCGACTCACAACTGTCACAGCTGTATGCTAATACTTCCCCGCTCCCGACCCCACAGACCCTCCGCTATCCCTCACCCACCTCGCCCGACCCCCGGCGCAACACCGCCCAGACCTGCGCTAACTAGATTCACAGCTGTCAGGGTCAAGGTTTCGGGACTCACATGCAGACTGCGGCTACAGGCTGCAGCGCCGTCCTTGGACCCTGAGCCAAGTCCCCACCCAAAGGTGGGCCCAGAAAGGAGAGAACAAGGGGGCCAACGTCTGGAGTCCCCGAGGAGTCCCTTGTTGTGCGAAGTCCCTTTAGGGCGAAGCACCATGTGGTAGTGCAGTATATGGCAAGGTGGATGAAATGTTCCCACCCCCTCCCCCTCCCCCAACCCCCTCCCCCTGCTGGACCCCCCTCCCCCACCTGGACCCCTCCCTCATGGGGAAGACAAGGAGGACAAGGAAGAATCGATGACATTACCGGCAAGGGACTTTGCACTGCAGTTGCCTTGAGCACTGCTTCTTGTTGCCAAAGTCTCGGGCCCCAAACATTTGAACGCCCCCCCCCCACACACACATCACATTGGCACAAAGGTTTTCGTCAAAGTGGCTGGAACAAGGAACTTCAAGAAAGAGAGACAAAGAAGCTCGGGGCTGCGACGACGACGTTCGGTGCTGCAGGGTGGAGGGAAGAGCAGCAGCAGCTCGGTTCTGCAGAAGCAGGACGTGTAGGGGGCGCGACCCCAGCCGGTGGGAGAGGGGGGCTGGTGGGGCTGAGGCTGGGTCACACCGGGTGGTAGGTTCTGGCTGGCTGGCTGTCTCTCTCTCTCGTCTCTCTCTCTCTGTGTGTGTGTGTTACTGGTGACTGGTTTACATTGGGTTGAAAACTTCACACGGCCTTTTGGACGGATTCCCACATGAACGACGTGTGCTCCTGCACGAGAAATTGCAAACGGTCCAACGCCACTAACACCAGCACAGGGGTGCAAGACACAGCCTTTCTGAATGGCACTTGTCCAGGGACCCAATTCCTGAGTTGAATACGGACGCAACGCACGCAAGGTAAGGCACATCCAGTGTGAATCCAGCCTCAGTGTGAACGGAAGAATGACCGACAGGGAGGGGGGACTCCAGCACTTTGTCCATGATGAACTGTTTCTTGCCCGCACATTGAATTTTCCCAGACACCGACGTGGCTTCTTTCCTTGGCTCTGCGAGGACCCCTACAGGGGGTCCTACAATCTGAATCGTTTCAGTCAAGGCGCTTTTGAACTTGCTGGCAGTGTTGGCTGGTCAGTAGTTTGAAAATTAGCTCCAAGTCACGTGCCAACGTCTGCGTCAGAGTTTCCCTACTGCGCATGACTCGTCCAACATGAAGCGCCCCCACGGGTTGGTGGGACTGTCCGTGAGAATAAATTTCTCCATGACGACAGGTTGACTCGGTTGCCATGCGAACAGTTGTTGCCATGCAGGGATTTGCACTATCTGCGGCTCGCAGGACCTCGCGTCCATCCATATCTGAGCACTCTGCAAACACGCGTTGCTGGGCGGGGCACACGGACGCTGCTTCTTGCGCTTTCACACTGGACGCGTCATGCGATGCGTCCCAACCAACGGCGTTGACTCTTGAGCCTGTGTTGGTTTGGTGTGGAATTGCAGTGGTTCCGTGATGTGCATGTGGTGTCTCTGCACGTGAATGGGCGTTGCTTCCCTGCTGACACAACCTGACATGTATTCGCCTGGGCAGGGACACAAAACACGGCTCACCCACGCCAGCGGTGCAAGCGACGATTCAGAACCGTTGACCTGCAGAAAAATGCGCGCCATACGTGTGAAACCGGCTTCCCTTTCACTCAGCACACGCAAATACACACACACACACACACACACACTTCATGTTCCTGTTGATAAAGGTTCCGACTGGGGGATGGCCTGAGTGCCAGAATTGCTGAGGCCTGTGGCCTGTGTGTGTTCTCACAGTGTCCGTGCAGCCCCATCTCTCACGCACCCACCTCACACTCATAAACCCGGAGACTATCCAGCCGCCCGAGAATGATAACGAACTCGAGACGGACTGAAGGCGCCGCCGGAGAAGGAGCGGTGGAGCCAGGGGCGCGGGAGAGCTTAGGGGCCTGGGGATCCAGGGGCCTGGGGAACTGAAGGGCAGGGGGATCTAGGGGCCTGGGGAACTGAGGGGCAGAGGGATCCAGGGGCCTGGGGAACTGAGGGGCAGGGCGAATTCAGAGACCTTGACCCAGTGCCAGAATTGTGTGCAACTCAATCAAGGGGGCCAAGGACAAGGTCTGAGTGACAGGGGTGGATCCCTGCAGGCTCGGCCTGGGAGGGCCAGAGAAGCAGGGTGATCTGCAGGCTTTGGTATCCAGGCCTGAGGACCATCCGTGGTTCCTTGCAAGGGCAGCGTACCCATCTCTCCCACCCCTCGAATTGAACGAGACACGAAGGCACACTGATCACATTTAGGACAACTGTTGCCTCGTTGTCCCTGAGGTTGGAATGCTCAAGTCCATGTTCGCTGGAGAGAAATGCTGTGTGAGGCGCTTTCCATGCAGAGAACCACAGTGACAGCCGCGGAGTCTTCCAATAAACACCACAGCGTCAGATGCATCCCGGGTCGTTTTCTGCAGAAGCTCCTGACTAACGGCGGGCCGGGGCGGATCCACGGGAACTGCGGTGGGAGCAACATGCAGAGCTGCGGCGGACTCATGATGGAGCCTCCACCCCATCCTCCAGTGAATCCACCGTCATGAGTTTGGCTCTGCCCTCAAACGGGTTAGCTACGAGGGAGATCCACAAATTCCGGTTCGTCCCTTCGTCATTTCAAAACAGTTCAGCAAAATTAAACAAAAAGAAGTCTACAAGTACTTTATATAATGATCTTCATACCCAGAACAAAAATTTTGATTAAGTGATAATTAAAATAATTAAATTTGTAGTCTAAAAAGTCCTTATATTCCACAGTTGGCTATTAATTTTGTATAGCAATTAACCTCAGTACAGAGAAGACAAGGCAAATTTAATAGCTGAAAGGACAATTGATACCAATTTAAATGTTTAATTGCTGAGTATTGAGAGACTATTTAATTTTGATAAATGATTGAAATGATCTTTGGTGCCTTTTCTTTCTGATGGTATGGGCAAATGGGAGTTAAAACCTGAGGAACATACTCAAAATTAGCGACGAACCGGACTTTGCGGATCTCCCTCGTATTCAACGTCCGAAACCCAAATGTGAAGAGCAAAGATTTTGGTGTGCGCTGTTGTCTGGGCGATAATTGCATGTTCATACGAGCTCTTTTTGTGTTTAATGAATTTATTGATTTCCGTCTAATACACGGGTCTCACACGCATTTCTCTCCGATGATGAGCACAGGGGTTGGAGGTGGGCCCCTATCCTGTTACTCTGCCCCTGCCCCTGCCCCTGTCCTGTTAACTCTGCCCCTGCCCCTGTCCTGTTATTCTGCCCCTGCCCCTGCCTCCCCGTCTCCCTCCCCTTCCCCCTCGTCCCGGTGCCTGTGACGGGTGACGGGGCTCACTCCTGTCCCCTGTCAGCTCCTAAATTACCCGCCATGTTTGTCGACCCTTATCGGGTCACAGCAGCCCGGGCTGCTCGGTGGGGGGCTAGGCCGGGTTCACGCGGGACGCACCGCGCGCTTCGTCACAGGCGGAGACGTCGGACGCTACGTCGCTGAGACGACGACACATCCAGTGTGAAACGAGCGTCAGGCCTTTTGGCAGCCTTCCTGTGGGTGGGAAATGTTTTCTTTCAACGACCCTTGGAAAGCTTTGACTGCTGACACAGATCTGTCAAGATATGATAAGAGGTCCGTTTCTGAACATCACTGAGGGAGTGGCACCCGCAGGTGAATCTCCTTCACTTCACGTTCTCGTTGAGATTTCAGTATGGCGCACACGTTTGCCACATTATGCGTTGCGCACGCTCACGGACGACGAACCAACGACAGCCAAACCTCCCTATTTCCTTACATTGGCGCGTCGCAGGTGATGTTGACGTCAGCGTTCACGCATCTGCACGTGCCACGAACGCAGAGCAGCCATATCTCGCTATTCCTCACAGCGTAGCATTGACTGGATTGCGATGCACTCGTATGACTCGGTAATGGCGGCATTAGGAGACATTAGGGACTTTTGTGGACTTTTGTGTCCGTTCTGAAATCCACAACAGGTAGGTATCCCAGGCTCCCGATGGATTCACCAACCTCCTGGAAACATTGGAATCTCAAGAATCCAGTGGCCTTGGATGACCCAGGGTTACAGTGAATAGGAGACACCGGGTGGGCGAGCAAGTTCTCACTTTGAGAAAGAAAGAAAGCACAAATAGATCTGGCGGGAGAGAGAGGAGACACACGTACGTAAATGGTATTTTGAGACCTCGGCTCCTCGGGTGTAACCCGCACACCCCTGGATCCGCGCCCCCTCCCCGCCCCTCCCCCCCCCCCGCCACCTCCAGTCCCGCGTCTCAATGGCTGAGCCGGGCAGGACACTCGGCGCTGGGAAATCCTACATGTGTGTGCGGGGAATGCGGAATGTGCCTGTCACTGGAGCAGGGTCCGGCTTCAGTCCGTGTGCGCCTTACTCCCAATCCACACCAAGCGCATCCACGCATCACGCACACCAAGGTCACAGCGCACCAAAAATAGGTATCACACATGCAAAAGGCAAAGTAAATGGGCAGTGAGTAGTTGTGTTCACACCAACAGTTCCACATGTCACTGTGATTGGAAATGGGTTTCAACCCCATTCGCATGTGGAATGTCGTAAAAGTGGGTGCGTCGTGCGCTGGTGCACGCGGTGTGGATTGGGGGTTACACTGCAGCCCTGGACGCAACGAGTGATCGCAGAATTTAGCAAGAATCTTTCAGCGCGATGGTGTTGAAGACTGACAAGGTGCTTATTTCCTTGCATATTTCTTCTTTTGTTACGGAAATTTAGCAAAAATTAGGCTTTCGGATGTGTGTTGTGTTGCGTCCACGCGCACTTCCTGATGCGTGTGGGTGGGTGGGTGGAGTCCCTACACACGTTGACAGACTCAGAACGTGATTCCAAGAAACGGAGAGACTATTGTAGCCTCATGTTTGACCTTGGGCCCCTGGATAGCTGTTCCAGGCACCACGGTGATACTGCTTGTTTTTGTGGAATTCTCTTGTCCAGGAATACCCCCGAATTTGAACACGAGTTCTCACACAGCAAGAAATATTTCCTGTGTGCAGCAGTCTGAACTCCGCACAACACTCAGACCCAGGGGAACTGCGCAGTGATTCGAACCCTTGCACCACCGTCTGGAGGCCCCCGCTCAGTACACCACGCCAGCCCCAGGTGCCCACACTGTGCCCTGTCTGCACGCAGGAAAGCTTTGCGCGAATTAGTGGGTCCGGGGACCAGTTAAACGGGTCACTTCACTGGGACACACGTGGTTAACACACACCACGTGCGTCAAGCGTTTCGTCGCCGACTGCATCAGGCTGTATGGACTCAGCCACGCAGTGCGCATGTGCAAGGAAGGAACGCAGGCGAATCTACTGCCAATGGTACTCATTGAGTTGAGTTCAGACGCAACGCTTGCACTATGAACCACACCCCTTGCCGTGTTTGGCTTGGCACGCAGGACGTGACGCAAAACATTTCAAACAGAGTTGCAACGCCAGACAGATCTGTGCGTTCAACGTGAAGCAGGGCTTCTTGATAACGTTCAGCGAAACAAGATGCAGTGCTCAAGCCAACTGCAGTGCAAAGTACCTTGTTCATCAATTCTTCCTTGTCCTCCTTGTCTTCCACCAGTCATGCTGTCTTCGGGGAGGGGGGGTCTGGTGGGGGGAGGGGGGTCTGGCAGGGGGGAAGGAGGGGTCTGGCAGGGGGGAGGGGGGCAGGGGACATTTCAGTCCAGATGCCATATACTGCACTACCACATAGTGCTTCGCCCAAAAGGGACTTCGCACAATAATGCATGACGCGGCCACTGTGAAACTCGTCCATTGACTTGCACAGAGGCGGAGCATGTGACGCACTCAGCGTGAACGCGCCTCGTTTTCCCCGCGTCATTTGCCCGCGTCTCCGGCCCGCGGGGTAATGGCGTGTGAAACACGTCGTCTGCGCAGAATTCTGCGCAATTAAGCGCGGCGGACACAGCGCACCCAGGGTCCCCGGGGGCCGCTCTCAGGGACGTGGACATGTTCCACGGGTCAGTAAAATACAGGGAACACACCTGACGTCGTGTGGACGTTCGCCGCCAGGGTCACGTGTGAGGCCAGCACGTGCCACCGCAAGGTACACGTCACATTTCCGTGAAGAAAAATTGTTTGAATCTGAGGTGCAACCATCGTGCATTTGAGATGGGGAGGGAAGTCCTGTAGTTTTGTTTCAATCTCGATCACGTTTTCACATCATGTGTGCCTGGTCAATGTTTCATTGATGCGTGTGACGACGAACCCTGGATCCGATCGCGGACGCTCGGGTCGTGTCCCCGTGAGTTCGGACTGAGGTCACGTGATGCGGGATGAAGAGTCATGTGACACTTCGCGCGAATCCGGTCAGTGAGCTCAATGGACCCACAGGTCCCAGGGAGAGCAGCGTTCACACACGATGCACCACGAGGTGCGTCTAACCAGAATTAGGGTTTTCACGTTGGTGACGCGCGGTTGGGCGGCGTCAAAATTCAACATGACGCCCAATGGAGCGTTTTGACACGGGCGTCAATTTTTTGACGCGCGCGTCACCAACGTGAAAACCCTTAAGTAATGGATTCTGCGAAGCGACGCGGCCCTCATGAGTGGGCATGAATGACGCAACCAGTGTCCAAGTCCCGTGGCCTGCAAGTCGGGTGCAAGGCTGGACCGTCATACTCCGGCCGCGTTCACACAGCGTGCGCCATGCGAAGGTGAAGCAACGCAGCATTCGGTAGTTCGCAAGAGGAATGGTGCTTCCAGTGTCCAAATTCTGGTGGTCTTTGGTTGGGTGCAGGCGGGATTCGTCGCACGTTCTGCCCCAGTACGTACAGGCGACAAGCTGACATATATCTTTTCCTTTGGTTGGACAAGACGTGTTCAGAAGACCCAACGGTGACGCAACGCCCAATGACGTGTTGAAGGACGCAACACACGTGACGCGTCCTGCGTAGACTCGCTCTCTGTGAATGGAGCGCACAGCCTCTGGGGTCGTAAACGGACTCGTAACCGCCGCGACATGGACAGAGTCATAACGAAGCGCATGCACCCTGACCTCCCTCGTTTTGGTGCCAGTGGATGGCGAGATTTTAAGGATCCAAGCTTTGGCGGTTCCATGGTGCAGGTACCTGAGGGGCCATTCTGCCCTGATCTGACTGGAGTCAGGCACAACCCCCAAACTACCTTGTTCAGCCTCTGGCACAGAACGGACTGTGACAATGGGTCATGGGGTACTACGGGGTTGCCTCCTGACCTGCCAACAAACTTGCGCCCAAATTTTGCCCTGACGGTACAAAATGTTGTTCTTTGCACAGACCTGTTATGGTTTCAAGGCTGGTAAAAGGGACACCAAGCTTTGGTTCCTCTGGTCATGATCCTGGATCCGAGGGAGGATTTTCTGTGTGAAGTCGCGTTGAGAAGCCTGGTGGGTCGGGTAATTGAGAGCCCACTGGGGCTCGTCATTGAGGAGTTGTGTCCAAGTCTGACTCAGGCTTTGGTTGCGCAAAAGACTGAGCGAAGGAAGCAACGTTTACATCTGACTTGGTAATGGAAGCAGGAGAGGACGCAATAGTCGACGGGTGTGGTGGTGGGAAAGACCAGGGAGAAGGGGAGGAAGAGAAGGGAGGGAGGGGTGGGAGCGGCGGGGGGAAGTGGAACACATGCTGCGGAAAGAGAATCGGACATCACCGTCTGAGTGAGTGATAAATGCGGCGCTGGTGACAGATGTAATGCATCGGAGAGGCGAGGAAAGAGCGGTGGGGACTGGGGAAGGGCGGCGGGGCAGAGAGAGCTGAGAGAGGGGTGGGAGGACGGAATGGGAGGGGCAGCGGGAGAGGCCGTTGGGATATTGGACGGGGTAGGTATGAGGAGGGGTGGTGAGATGATGGGGGGGAGCATGTGAGCGAGGTGGGGTGTGGAGGGAGTGACAATGGAGGTACAGGCAGTGCAGGGTGTCGTCGGACAGACTGGTGAGAAAGTAAGGGGTGAGGGGAAGTAAGTTTTAATGCGAAACACGGTGAACGGTTTTGGGGGCGAGTGAGGTGGGGAGAGGGTGCGGTGAGGAGGGGTTACAGGGCTGAGAAAGGTGTGGTGAAAAGAAAGAGTTGTGGCAAATCGAGGCTGTGTCGGGAAATCGAGGGGTGCAGGGATGGAGGAGAGTGATGAACGCAGACAGCTGGGGACGAGAAGGCGTGCAGAGCGGGAGAGCGGTGCAGGAAAAGGACAGAAGCCGTTTATCACAACAAAGCTGTGGGAGGAGATAGCGGTGTGACGAGAAGAATTGTAACACGGAGAGAAAGGGAAAGAAGAAGAGAGAGAAGGCGAGATCAGAGAGAGAGAGAGAGAGAGAGAGAGAGGGAGAGAGAGAG
>JAAUXT010124633.1_pt1 | contig 15225 bp, 17 predicted proteins | sample 7278171 | NCBI WGS metagenome assembly JAAUXT01 (sample SAMN14350112, study PRJNA611818) | marine sediment metagenome | isolation source: surface marine sediment (1.8m) | place: French Polynesia: Moorea | collected 2018-08 | reverse complement strand
ATGGGGCTGTGAGTACCGGTGTGTAGGGATCCAGAGACATGGGGCTGTGAGTACTGGTGTGTTGGGATCCAGAGACATGGGGCTGTGAGTACCGGTGTGTTGGGATCTAGATATGTCCAATGCGAGGTCCTTTGGGGGCCCTTTGTGTGTGTGTGTGTGTGTGTGTGTGTGTGTGTGTGTACCTCTCTATGTCCGAAATCTCGGACACTTTGGTTCCATCGGCCTCAAGCCAGATCCACACCGAACGCTGTGGAAACATCACGTGTCCCGTGGTCTCTGTCCTTCACAAGAACAAACGTCCACAATGCATGCAGCGCTTGACCTCACGCATCTTGCTTTGTGCGACAGGGCCGTCGCCTCTGGGTGAAGACATTAGACTTTCTAATGGGTCTGAGTCGGCAGCGTCGTGACCAAAGGCGCACCAACCTTGGGACATTTGTAACATGCAAAACGAAGCAATCCAAGCATTCTGAGGTCCTGGGTAACGTATTGCTGTCGCATACAAACCGTCTTTGCGCAAGTCACGTGGGCGTCACGTGGCTGCACCAACCCTTATGCGGCTGCAGAACTCACTGCAGGGTTCAGGCATGGTGCACACCCGCACCACGCCTTGCGTTGCGTCTCCGCAGAAGTCTTGCGCGTCTTCGTCTCTGTTGTTGTGACCTTGACCCCCTTCGCTGCTCCGCAGATATCACGCACTTGTTCTCGACGTCGCGAGACTGGGACGAGCTCAAGACGCTCTGGGTCGCGTGGCGCAACGAGTCCGGCCGCAAGATGGCGACGCTGTACGAGGAGTACGTCGCACTCAACAACGAGGCGGCCAAGATCAACGGTTAGTTGGACACGCCACGTCCCCAGGGGATCCAGGGCCGAGGGTCAAATCTTGGGGTTCGGCACAGCTTGAGGTTCAGATCACGTTCATAGAGGGGCGGCTGCAGAAGAGATCCAGGAGCTTTTGGAAACAAGGCAGCTTCGACTGGAGCTGGAATGCGAGAGAGTCTTTTGGCCCCAGAAGTTGCGGTCCCAAATCTTGTTTGAACGTTCCAGGACGTCCAGGGGTCTGGTTCTTGGGACCTTGTTCTCAACATTCCGCGTTCGGACTCCACGGGTTTTGAGCCCAATCACTCCTGCTTCCACCTCTTATCTGCCTCTTGGTGCAGGGCTAGGGGGCAGGGTTGGAGTACACGTTGTGAGTACATGAAAATGGGTGCAGCGGCCAGGGCCAGGGCGCAAGGGACAGGGGCTGGGGCACGACTTGGGGTTTGGGTGCAGGGCGGGTTGTGTATGAATTGTGCAACTTTCGCACCATCGCCTTTATGTGTTTGTCTCTTCAAGTTCGGGTCTCCCTCACCACAATCAACATGACATTCTCGGTCTCCATGGCAACAGGTTACCGCGACGCGGCTGAGTACTGGATCGTGGACTACGAGGACGCAGAGTTCGAGACACTGATCGCGGGTCTGTGGGACGAGGTGCGCCCTCTATACGAGCAGCTGCACGCCTACGTGCTTCTGCGCCTGCGCGCCAAGTACAGCGACCACGTGGACGACTTCCCCGACACCGGACAGATACCCGCTCACATACTCGGTACGGAGAACTTCCATGCACGTCTGTTTCGCGCAAGAGGTGTCAATCGTTGCACAACTCAATGTTCAGGTCATCTGGTTTCTCAAGCCCCTCGTGGGCTTTTCATCGCCAAGTCTTGGTGGCTGCATGATGTTCAGCAATCAGAAACGGGACGTAAAAACGCGCGATGGGAGTCGTCAGAAACACGTTGTTTTTGGCGCATTGGTGCACGTGGTGCGTTGTTGCGCAACGCAGCTTTTCAGACTCCACGGCTGAGCTCACGTGGTGACCTGATGTCGCGACCTAATTTCTGAGTCTTCTTGCACCCTGTTGCGACACGCAGGTGACATGTGGGCGCAGGAGATGACTTCCCTCCTGAATGACGTCATCCCGTTTCCCAACTCCTCCTATGTGGACGTAACCCAGGCGCTCAAGGACAAGGTAGAACCAGCACGCACGTGGCATGACGTCAGCAGTTTCTAGAGCCTGATCGAGATGCCCCCCAATGGATGTTGCATTGACCTTGTTGTGCAATTCATAGGCGAATGACACTGATGTTCTGGAGAAGGTACTGCGGGACAGGGTTAGATCCAGGGGCCAAAGGTCCTGGTCCTCCACCCAAAAAGAAGAATGTTTTGTTCCTTTTTAAAGTCTCTCCTCAAGAAGGCGTCAATGGTCTACACGTGGCTCCTTGTGTGTGGAAGGGATTTGCCCACCCGGTCCTGCATCCACCTTCACAGACGCAGTGCTCACGCGTAAAACAATAAATGATTGCCTCAGATTGTCTGTTTCAGAGTTGCTCCACTCACGCATGTGCACCCGTGACGTTTCAGCCAACAATTCAGCGCCTTTCATTTGCAGTGTTTGTGCATGCCAACCCAGCCTGACGTTGTGCATCAAATCGTCGTTTCCTTGTGCATCCATGGCAACAAGCGTGTTTCGTTGCCCGCATGACCAATGACGTCGCAGTAGCTGAGTGTAAACACGCATGCGCTGTTGCGCTGCAGGAAACGTGTGGTCGCAGAACTGGGGGTCCGTCGCGGACCTGCTGACACCCTTCCCCAACTCCACCCAACCCGACGCCACGCCCAAGATGCTTGAAAAGGTGAGTCTTGCCTCGCGCCAAGCACCGTGTTCCCGCTGTTCTCCAGGCGATTTACTCAACGTGCTTCACACTTACGTATGAAGACAGAAATTTTCTCTCGCAGCAAGAGCAGTAGCCACCAATTTTCATTCTGCACCATGTGCCTGTTGCCAGATCTGCGGCACAGAGAACCAACATTTTGACCCTGAGAGCCAATGATGAGTGACCAAATGATGCCTGTGTCACTGATCTGTCGATTGGGAAATATCGACGGAAAACCCCATGGTTCTACTGAAAGTCATCAACGAAAATCGTCATTCTTGTGCATGTGCCTGCAGATCTGTCTGCCCAAAGCATGGTGCTTGCGTTCGATTGTGGTGCATTGAACTGTGCATGACTGATACGCAAGTCCAGATCTATACAAATTGTGGTTGTCGTAGAATGGACATACAGACACGGACACAGACCAGAGTGACACAGTTGAGCCGGTCAGGAAGTCTTGTGACATCAGCAGTTTGTGCACGTCCTGCACAAACAGACTGCTGTGTACACACCGTCACTTTTGGTGCCTTCAGGCTTGTGGTTCGACTCTGCTTTGGGGAGGTGCAGGAATTTTCATGATCTGTTCACTCTTCACCTTTGTCAGTTCCGTGATCATCCCCTTTCCTCGGCACCTGGACACATTGCAAAACAACCTGGATCCTTCTCTGCACACAGATGACCGTCCAAACTTTCCACATCTCTTTTTCACTCAACCCACAAATGTCCACGCCACGGACCACAACACAAAAATCCTCACTGCTTAATTAAACTGGCTGAAGGAACGGGGTGTGGGTAGACTGCTGGATTTCCCTCTCGTGCTCGCTCTCTACCCCTCAGTATCTGTCTGGGCTCAGCCCTGTACCAAGACCCAAGACCTGAGCGGGAGAATTCATCGCTGCCTGATTTTCGTGTGTTGTGCGCAGGGCTACACGGCGCTGGACATCTTCAAGGAGTCGGAGAAGTTCTTCACGGGGCTCGGACTGATGGCGACGCCCCAATCCTTCTGGGACGACTCCATGATCACGCGCCCTACGGACGGGAGGGAAGTCGTCTGCCACGCGTCCGCCTGGGACTTCTACAACCGGAAGGACTTCCGGTGAGCATTTCCGGTTTCCAAGCGTGCTTCGTACCGTGGAAAATCACGGTTATGCAAATCTATACAGTTGATTGTTTCGTGCCGGTTGAGTCTTGTGCAACCGGACGGACATCAGGGGCATGAGTACTGAGGGGTGGGTGGGTGGGTTCTGGCCAGGCTGGACGTGTGTCACATGTGTCTGGGGTACATCGGCAGGTGCTGAGTGGGTGGGTGGGGTGGGTGGCTGGAGGGGGTGGAGACGTGGACGAGGGCCACACGCCCTCAGGGTACGTGCTGAGGGTGGATAGTGTCGAGTGGGTGGTGTTGAGACTGTCGCGTTAACTTGCCATGTCAGCTCTCACCTCAGAATAGGGAGTGGGGGAACAAGCAGGGCAAGTGTGGTGTCAACGACAGTGACCAGTGACCAGGACCTCAGTCGAGCTGTGTTGAATCGGCTATCTTGAGCACAACAAATTCACAAATTGAAAACATTTTTGCAAAGAATACAAAATCTGAAAAACAGACATTTTGTCACTGCCCCAGAATCAAGCAATGCACAGAGATCAGCCAGAAGTGGATCCGAATCACGCACCACGAGATGGGTCACATTCAGTACTACCTGCAGTACAAGCACCTGCCAGTCAAGTTCCGCAGGGGCGCCAACCCAGGTATATACAGTCCCGAGGTTCGAGTATCGTGGTGCGAGGTCCTTCATCCCTGGCTTCTGAACCTGGTTGTGGGTTGCCCTGCCAAGGTGATGGGAATGCCCAAGTTCAACTCTGTTCGTTTCTGGTTCGTATTCTTGATGGCTTACATCTTGATTTGCTTTTCCACATTTTTGCAGATGCCTGAATGTTGACACTGTATGACCAGTGCCCAATGGTTCTGACGTTGATATTTTGCATTGGGGTTTGGTTCTGCTGTTTTCATGTCAAAGCTTTGGGTTTGACTCTGCTTCAGTTCAGTTGAGGGTCTGGGTCTCCAGGTCGCAGGAAACTCGAGGTCCTGGCGCATCAACCCCAAGACAGCAATTTCCATTTCTACTCGTGAAAATTTCACTGCTTTTAAAATTTTTCAGCATGCTGAATCGTTGTCTTGGATACCTTGTGGATCCCCACTAACTTACTCAGATCTCGTACACACCGGATGTGTCTTGAAAGCGGGGCAAGCGTGTCAGAATGCCTTGTGTCAAAATCCCTGCAAGTGATTTATTTTCACACTGAATTTTCAGTGTGAGAATCCAGGTACAAGCATTTTGACACTGGCATCTTCATCCTTTGGCGGAAATCCCTCCCTTTGGGTCAGAATCCCTCCCTCCTCTGTGATGGCATTTCAAACTGCGGCCAATCATTTCCACCCACGAAACTCAGTTTCAGACTGACGCAAGTCATGTCTACCAGGGGGCGCCTTTTCAAGCGTTTGCAGCGTCGCGTCCTGCCTTCGCACTCCGTGCAAATCAGTTGGCTCTGGGCCAAGGACACCATCCAGTGTGAGACGAGTCCCACCCTTCCGTCCCCGGTGCTTCAGGGCGGTTTTCTCTCGTACCTCGTGTAGAATTAAGCAGTGCACCGACATCACCATGTTTTGGCTGGAGACGACGCACCACGAAATGGGGCACATCCAGTACTTTATGCAGTACAAAGACCTCCCTGTGATCTACCACGGAGGCGCCAACCCAGGTATATATCACGTTCCGCTTTTTCACGCCCAGGTCACACCTGCGATATTGCTCTCATTGACAAGACTTGCGCAGACACCGCGTTTTCCGTATCATTGACAAACCCGCCCTGCACGAAAACGGGGCAGCCTCTGCTGGAGGTGCAAACTCATTTTACGTAGTCAGCAAGCCGCTGGCTATTTGTACTCTTTGAACTTGCGTCGGCATGTGTATTTGAACAGCAATTTGGTCACTAGAATAAAGCCTTGTACAATGGGGAGGTTCAGCACGATTCTGCAATCGGTGCAGTCTCACGTGGCTGACGTCAGATGAAGAACAGCGCAGGGAAGGATTTGTTGATTTCAGCTGGAATCTCCCAACTGAACACATGGCTGGTTTCCTTGAAAAGGAAATCAGTCAAAACAAAGCAGAGGCAAGACTGCATGTCTGTTCCATGTGTGTTGAGGTTTCCACTGATCTTCCTTGTGGTCTGGGGAGGAATTTGAACAGCCAGCGGAGAGCTCTTTCGTGCTGAACCTCCCCAATGATGGCCACCCCTGCGGGGACACAGGCACGAGCCTAACTTCTCTCATGCTCGGCGGCAGGGTTCCACGAGGCGGTCGGAGACGTGCTCGCTCTGTCCGTCTCGACGCCCAAACACCTGCACAAGATCGAACTGCTGGACGAGGTCGAGGAGAACGAAGGTGAGCACGGGGGACGGGACGGGGCGGCGCAGGGCAGGGTGGTGTGGGGCGGGGCGGGGCGGGGCGTGGCGGGGTGGGGCGGGGTGGAGCGGGGCAGGGTGGGGCGGGCGGGGCAGGGCGGGCAGGCAGGCAGGGCAGGGCGGGGGCAGGACAGGGTGGGTGGGGTGGGGTGGGTACTATGGGGCGAGGTGGAGGGAACAAGGTGGGTGGGTCCGACCAGGTGTGTTGGGGTGAGTCAGGGTGGGGCAGGGTGAGGTGGATGGGGCAGGGTGAGGTGGATGGGGGTGGGGCAGGGTGAGGTGGGTGGGGCAGGGTGAGGTGGGTGGGGGTGGGGCAGGGTGAGGTGGGTGGGGCAGGGTGAGGTGGGTGGGGATGGGGCAGGGTGAGGTGGGTGGGACAGGGTGAGGTGGGTTTGGGTGGGGCAGGGTGAGGTGGGTGGGGCAGGGCGAGGCGAGACGAGACGAGGCGAAGGTTGCGTTGCATTCATTGAGTCACCCAACGAGATTTTTGTGTCTGTGTCATAGCTCAGATATTGGGACTGGAACCTGACAACTCTCATCTCACGTTCCAGAAGCGGAGATCAACTTCCTGCTGAGCCAGGCCCTGAGTAAAGTCGCCTTTCTGCCGTTCGGCTACCTCATCGACCAGTGGCGCTGGGGCGTCTTCCGAGGAGACACCCAACCCGACCAGTACACCCAGCACTGGTGGGACCTCAGGTACCGTGGCGCGGACAACCAATCAGCATTAGTACTTTTTATCCGCGGGCCTCATCGCATCTTGGGTGCAGAACAACGCTGCATTGGTGGGACCTCGCCATGGGACCTGCAGTTCAATCCTTGGCAGAACCTCCGCACGCTTTGGTGGACCCAACTGGCTCGATGACTCAACCTACTCACGCGCTGTCACAACCAAAGCTGATAATTCCCGCGCGCGCACGCGCGCGCTCCTGAACGTGCAGCCTCATTGGAGAGTTTCCGCAAGTTGAAAATGTTGACGTGGACGTGCACGTAGACGTAGAAACCCACCCTGTGGGGTCTGTCACACCGCAAACTTGCGAGTCCAAAGCAACAAATATCTCATGTTCTTGGTTTCACCTGATTGTGGAAACCGGGTTCATCCAGAATTTTGTTCTGAAGTAGAGACAAACAAAGCTTACATGAGGAGTACTGTATCCCATAGGGTCTCCACGTTTATGTTCACGCCTACGCCCACGTTGTTCTTTTGCGGAACCCCCCTGTAATTTGTCGCGCAGGTGTAAGCTGCAGGGGATCTCCCCGCCCGTGACGCGCACCAGCGAAGACTTCGACCCCGGAGCCAAGTTCCACATTCCCAACGACGTTCCCTACATCAGGTCAGTGCGCGGCGACCAAAGGCAAAGACCCTCGGGAGGATTCCGCACCTGCTCGTACCGTGCGTCTACATGTAATTTGATGAAAGGCGCAAAAAACAGTGGGTCATACTGGTCGAAGTGCACGGTCCTTATCTTCGAGATTGCGCCCCTCGCAAAACTAAATTGGCGGTGAGCCTTTGGGACAACACAAACGGGGATTGATGTCTCTTTGTTTCTGCCTTGATCGAAGTCCAGACACACACGCGCACACACGCACGCACACACGCATACACGCACATACACGCACACACATGCACTTACACACGCGCACGCGCACGCGCACGCACACATGCACGCACACACACGCACGTGCATGCACACATGCACGCTAACGCACGCACACACATGCGCACACGCACACGATACGATACACGCACGCACGCACACACGCACACGATACACGCACACACGCACACACACACGCACACGAGCGCGCTCTTCAACGCTGCAGGTACTTCGTGAGCTTCGTGCTGCAGTTCCAGTTCCACAAGGCTCTGTGTGACGCCGCCGGCCACCAGGGGCCGCTGCACCGCTGCGACATCGACCAGTCCCAGGAGGCGGGCACCAAACTCGGGTACGTGCCAACGCCACGCGCCCAAATTCGACCCTGGATCCACCAAATACTAACGGGGAAAGTAGCGGCACAAATGACAAGAAAAAATATCAGCTTTGACTGAATCCTGATGATGGGTGCCAAAGTGAATCTACGGAAACAAACGAACTGTGTCGGATCCGAAAGTCTTTCTGACAAAACCAGTATGCCGGGCAAGAACGGTGCTGGCATACCTGTTCAACACACGCACATCAACACACAGAGAGAGAGAGAGAGAGAGAGAGAGACAAACTCGTACACACAACACGCAACCCCCCGCACACACACACACACACACACACACACACACACACACACACACACACACACAAACATCACAAAACCCCCTCCATCCACACACACACAAACCCACAGGCACACAACAAACCCAAACACGCAGCACCCACGCGCGCACACACACACACACACACACACACACACACACACACCCTTCTCGTATTTCAGGGACATGCTGAAGCTGGGCTCGTCCAAGCCGTGGCCCGACGCACTCGAGAAACTCGCCGGGTCACGTGAGATGACTGCGCAGGCGCTGCTCGACTACTTCCGGCCTCTCTCCGAATTCCTCGAGCGAGAAAACGCGCGCGCCGGCGTCCGCGTCGGTTGGGACGAAAAGTGCCCCGACGGCGCCTACTCAGCGGCGTCGCCGGCGTCCAGCGGCGTCGCCATGACAACGCTCGTAGCGATGTTCGTGATGGCTGTTGTGGGACGATGGTAGATGTGTGTTGAGTGACCCACGTTCCCCACCTGCGGGTCAAGGCTGCAGTTTCCATCAAAATCAACACGAAATGCGTCGCCGCGTATTTTTGCACAGGAATCTGTGGACACACATGCGCACGGAAACTTTTGTCGCTGTGGATGACGAACTGAGAGGATGTGTGAACTTTTGAGATTTCCATTGTTGGAACAGGTTGTCAGAAACGTGGTCCCTGTTTGACCCACGTGACAAGTCGAATCCGTCAGTGATCAGAGCGCGCCCTTCAGGGGAAGGCGACAATTTTTCTGGCAGTGAAGCGTTGTCTTTTCTTCACTACGTCCAAGACAGTGCAAGTTTTTTTTTCCTCCTCCGCCACCCCCGCTCCCGTTTTGTTTTGTTTGTTGAAACGTTTGAATTTTCCGGTGTCTAGAAATTTTGCCAACGGAAACGATGCCAATCGATCAGTCCTCACAGATGATGAATCTCGGTTGAGTCAACAAAGAGGCCGAGTCATTTTCACGTCGCGCAACGAATCCCTCCATATGTCAACAAAAACGGCAGCTGTTCAGGTGCCAGTCAGTGTGTGTGTGTGTGTGTGTGTGTGTGTGTGTGTGTGTGTGTGTGTGTACGCACGTGTGACTGTTTGTGCCTGTGTGTTGTGTGTGTTGCTTTCTTCACGCCACAAGTCTGTAAAAATCGAACCAACTCAAGCCCGTGTATCCATAGCGTTCTGTATTCAAGTGAAGCGACACAAATTTTTCTTTCCACTCGGCGAAGCATTTCTCACACACGGGAAGACCAGCAGAATACGCAATTGCGCGTTATGTTTTTGCGACTCCACCAGATACTATCAGCAAAGTTTCAAGTCACTAACATACAAGATATGTCAACAAATCAATGTGAAAACCAGCACCAAAAATACAGAACAAACAACCCCAGTGATTTTGTGTTCACTGTCCGTCTAGTATTGCGTCTTTTCAGATTCTTCTCATTCAGTTTTTTTTTTTTTTCAAACAAATGAAAACAACGCGCATCTTGGCAGAAGCCACCAAAGTCACCGTCACTTTTCCAAATACAAAGTGTCTCCAATAACGGAACGTTTCCAAGGCAACAACTCCACTCCGCAGCACGTCAAAACAATTTGGCATTTGTTTGTGTCATAACAACCCTGGTGTGTCAGTGCCATGCTCAAACGATTCTTTTTGTGCAAAATTGATACAAGTGTTTCTCAAGTGCAAGACTAGATCAGAACTAACAATTGAATCGTGTAGCAATCACGGTACAAACTTGCAAACTGCCCGACTACGAGGGGATTCGCTAGATACATACAGCAGAATCACCATCTACGGAACATGCTCCAAAATATGGCAGCTCCAAATTTGGACATAGTCAACCTTGATACGTATCCAAATATGGAAACATTTCTTCGTTGGCTAAGCGAGGCGTTGTTTGGTTTCGTACTGGGTCGCGTCGCATTCCTGTCCAAATCAACTGGTAGATCTGCTCCACTCAGAGCCCAATGACCTGGACAAAAATGCAACGCACGACGCATCGCAAGTGAGTGTGGCACAATGGGTGGCACATTGTCAACAACTGCACAGACAACAAAATAAGTTTCAGGGAATCATAGTTTGGTTCGCCTGTGTTCAGCAGCGTTCAGATAAACTCAGAGAAAAACGTAGAAAAATATAGCTGCACAGAAAAGACCAGGTTCACACTGCTTGCATGCGACATGTGTCGCAGTCTGGACAATGTGCAGAGTCCACTGGGCGACGCAGAGACGCAATGCGTGACGCACCCAGCGTGACCCTGGTCGGGGAATGCACACGCTCGCGCTCACGCACGAAGACACGACAACACGGCAGCACAAAGTGCACCAACTTTCAAGACATACGAGCTGCGTCTTCCACAGTTCCAACAACAGCAATGAGAGCGTTCTTTTCAGAGCAAAATAGACTCAATGGGTGAGCGCTTTGCAAAGAAACCAAGAGATGCTGCACTCCCAATAAGCATTGGGGGTGCGACCCAAGTCCCAGTCCCCACACCATCCACGCAAGTCGTGACTTGCACAAAGTGATGAGTGGGTACAACACGTGCAGCGAATCAGACCAAAGATCCAGATGCACAGGAATCTATGGAAACTCACCACATTTACAGAACAGAACATGTCCAGGTCCAGCACAGATGATTTCCAGACGTGGGAACAACCGTCTTGTTCTGGTGGATTCAGAAGTCATCCCTGGCAAAATGTATCCTGGAAGGCCTCCTGCGTCCACGCTTCACACACACACTGGCTGATGCACGAGAGCTTGCTGACTGGCTGAGTGAACATGACAGGAGATGACGCCTCTCAGAGAAGGGCACGCTTCGGTGGAGATTCCAGGAGACGCCACAGCCTGACCACAGGGTCCCGATGGGTTGTCCTTGAACATTGGGGGTGTCGCCTGGGTGCGCGACACAACCACAGTGAACTTGGTCGCTCCAGATGGAGTGAGGCAGTGAGGAAATGCGCGTAGGCAGGGGGCTGTTTCACACCAGATTCGTCACGCTCTGCGGCTCTGGAAGCAGGAAACTGGGGCCGCCGCGGTCCGTTGCCTGGCAACGCTCTAGGAGAGCGAGAGGTCGTCGCCGTCGCCGGAAGCGAGGCTGCGGCTGTGCGTGAGACGCGCGCTGCGGACCCACACGTCACGCTGCAGGTCGCGATCGTACGACTCGACCGACGAGCGCTCCTCCAGCCCGAACCGGAAGTACTTCCCCGTCCGACCTGAAACACGTGGTGCATGACGGGTATGATCAGGCAGAGAAAGCAGCATACAACCAGTCATTGGATTCATCGCGAAGCTCAAAAGCTTGCAACAAAGCTGTTCTCCTCGAACATAGTTGACATCACATGCACAGACAATACGCATCTTGAAAACAAGAGCAAAATCTTGCACACGTACCTTCGAATTTCTCGCTGGTGGCGACATCAGCGACGGCAGCGGCGGCGTGCGCCACCGACTTGGTGCGGTGCTTGACGCGCCCGACGACGCCGGCGACGCAGCACGTGAGCGCGCCGCGCTGTAGGGCGCCGGCGTGACGTAGCAGCTGCGTCCCCGGAACCACGCCTGCGCGAGACACGTCACGGCCAAATCACATCGCATGCGCATTCGCAACTGCCGGCCCAAACCAACAATATCTGCACAAAGCTGCGGTTTGCTCATTGAATAGGAAGGACGAACCAGGGTCGACAGCGTTGACGAAGACCTTGTCTTGCCGCAGTCTCTCAGCCAGCTCGTACGCGTGCAGCACAGTGCACAGCTTGGAGTTCTTGTACGCCTGCAGCCCCGTGTACGTCCCTTCCTTCTGCAGCTGGAAGTTCTCAGGGTCCAGGAAGTCCAAACCTGCAGCAGGAAGTGACGTCAGTTCAAACAACCAGCGTACATCAGTGCGTTTTACGTTTGTCAATGCTGTGTCTAAAATGATTCAAGTTCAATTTACCGAAGCATCTTGCTGCGACATTTTCACTGACAAACATTCACCAACCGAATTTGCCAAAAATGGATTGCTCACGAATTTTGCAACGCGAGGCTCCACACAAAGTTGAGACGAAGAAATCCGTCACGAAACACGCGCAAAACAAATCATCCTTGTGTACTGTGTCCTTCCGTATGATTGAGAACTGAACCCAAACCACACGCGCACACACACACACACACACACACACACACAATTTTACACAATATTTTCACACCACACACACACAGGGTTCATGTACACACACACGCACGCACACACAGGCGCAGGCCCCACCTCGGGCGGTCCACTCGTTCTCGTGGTCATGGAGACCGCACGTGACGTTGACGACGCGCGCCTCGCCCAGCACGGCCGCCGTCTGCACCAGGTAGTCGGACAGGAGCTGCGTCAGCAGGAACGGACCTGGAGTCAGGCAAGACTCGACGAGTCGGGAGAAAAGCGACGAGTGCATCCCAGTTTCAGGTGAATCGCAAATCTTGCATTTTAGTCGTGGACGACGACTGATACGAGGATGTATCAGCACAAAGTGGCACTGTGCATTTTCAACAGCGAAGTCACTTGGCCAGTCTGCACTGAGGAGGACAAAAGAATTGGCTTGTCTGACATTGTCTGGAATCAACCACCCATGTCTGTTGCCAAACACACTAAACATGCCGAGTGACAGAATAAATTGATACATCCTCGTATTGTCAGTGTGTGTCTACCCGTCTGCGACCCAGCATGGGAACCCCCCCCCCTCCCCAATAAAAAGAACTTGAAACCCTGGAGTCTTCTTTGGCCCAGGAATCAGCATAAGAATCATTTGGATGCTGGCAGCTGAAGAGGTAACATCTATCTCACAGCACTAAGGCTCAACCGCGACACAATGCTGTGAAGTATACTCGTTTATCAATGCTTTTGCAAAACACAGACGCTGCAGTACTGACAATCTCCAATTTGCCGCGAGCACGCACCCAGGTGATTGGTTGCCATGGTGACCTCGTATCCGTCCGCCGTCGTGCGACGCGTGCGGTCGCGGAAGCGCGGACACGTGGCGGCGTTGTTGATGAGGACGCTGAGACGCCGCTTCCGGTGCGCGAACTCCGCCGCGAAGTCTCGAACCGACGACAAGGACGAGACGTCGAGCTGCGCGAGAAAACGCGAGATGAGGTTCTAATTGGCTGAACTGCCAGTCTGTTCTGGGTTCTCGCGTCTCGCAGCAAAGTTCCAGGCCAAATCTCACATGTCTGTCAATGACTGAACCAGCGCGTTCATTTACCCGTGTTTCACACTGCGCATGTCACACTGTTGCTCGGTCTTTGTGTTACACTGAACAAAGTTCCAGGCACCACGCACCTGCATGCACTGCACGAGGGAGTTGGGGTGGAGGCGCTTGATGCGCTGCACAGCTTCAGCGCCGTTCTGTTCGTCTCTGCATGCCAACACCACGTCGTTCCCTCCTGAGAACGAGCGGACAAGTTTCAGAGCAAAACTCAAATCACAGCTCAAAGATCATCAAATTTGTACCAGCAAATGCGATTATCGAGGCGACAAACCTTTTCCGTCAACGATTCTTGCGTCATTGAAGTCGATAAAACGCTCTCCGCCGGTGAAAATTTACGACTTGGTCGAGAGTGAACCATTAACTACTGCAGCGGATCTACGCTGACGTTGACGCCATTTAAACACTCACGTACAGGACGCCCTCGCTACGCTCACGTACAGGACGCCCTCGCTATGCTCACGTACAGGACGCCCTCGCTATGCTCACGTACAGGACGCCCTCGCTACGCTCACGTACAGGACGCCCTCGCTACGCTCACGTACAGGACGCCCTCGCTACGCTCACGTACAGGACGCCCTCGCCGCGCTCACCTTCGCACAGATAGCGCGCCGTCTCAAAGCCGATGCCGCTGCTGGCGCCGGTCACGATGATCACGCGCCCCGTCATCCCGGCCTGGAGAACAGACGCCGCCGCAGGTCAACATTGCAGCGCGCGACGTCACGGAACGGATTCTTATTTGTGGGGGGGGGGGGGGGACTTCACGATTAACCAAGGCAACTAAAAATTCTTTGATCTGTCACTCGGCCCACAAGAGAATTTGCGTGTTGAAACTTGTTGCTGTGAAGTCTGAAGGTTGTCCAACAACACATTCCTGCACACATCAAAACGAAATGACACACCCATTCAGTGTGGTGCACGCCGGCCAAACACAGGACCATATCTCTCCGTCTGAACGCCAAACTCGCAAACTGACAACACAGCTGCATGCAGCCGGACTTCACATCTGTGAGACAACTTTTTCAAAGTTTTCAACTGAGTTACCTTCTTTTCTGCAGCAGAAAACTGAAATTTCCTCCACTTTTGGGATCCACAGCCCGGAAGTTACATTTCGCGAAAGTTCCGTTGCAACTGGTTCGCTGCAGAAAGTTACCAGAAAGTTTTTTTGAAATGATTTTGCCGAAACAAAGTTCGTAAACCTGGATACAGTGGGGCTGCAATATTGAATAAAACTTGTTGAATACTTTGACACCAACTTTGCGGGGCTGAAGTGAGTGAACGTGAACTTTGCTCACGTTGTGTCTGGGAGCTCTATTATCGCTCAAACTGGATCACCCAAGCACTGTGCTGCAGAGCTGTCCCACTCAGAGTGAGTCGATGTCATGACAGCTGAACATGGCGTGATTTTCTCCGATGGTTCATGGAGAAGGTGAGACGTGATGGACGGTTCGGAGAATCCGGGATCCCGGGTTGGGACGGACGCTGCTGCAGTTTGGAAGCAAGGTGAGCGGTCTGTAGTGATATCACAAACGATCAGTTGGGTATCTCAGGTGAGACTGGCCACGGTGGCGCGAATCTCTATATTTATTGAATGAACAGTGCTGCCACCTGTACCGCGGTGGT
>JAAUXT010087231.1_pt1 | contig 15225 bp, 16 predicted proteins | sample 7278171 | NCBI WGS metagenome assembly JAAUXT01 (sample SAMN14350112, study PRJNA611818) | marine sediment metagenome | isolation source: surface marine sediment (1.8m) | place: French Polynesia: Moorea | collected 2018-08 | reverse complement strand
GGAAGGAAGATTGTGTCCTACTCTTTGTTATTCCCTTAGGATTTGAAAAAATTCACACCTGAACCACCAGAAATGCCGCCCAATCGGGTACTTAAATTTCTTGCCTCGTATCAGCAGCAAGCATCCCCACCTCAACAAACAGTGGCCAAACTGTTCACCAAGTAGAAGAGGCACAGGCTCACACCGCCTCTGGTAGAGGACGTGTGCAAGTCGCAGTGCCATTCGTCCGGGTTGCACGTTGTTTGGCTGAATGAGGCTGTCAATGTTCTTTACAATATGCATGTTTTTCCCTGGAAAACGTCACAAAAAAGTTTAGTTGTCAGTGGAAAGTCTCCCCCCAAATCGCAATCGCATTGGACTGTCTGAACCACTTGGAAGTCTGTCATGATTGGCGGGTGTGAATCTTGTTCACAAATCTGTGACCATTGCTCGGTTTGCAGGAATACAACCTTTGTCCCGGAGATCCACGCGGACCGGGTGGAAAGCCTTCTCAAAAACACCTACAGACCTGCCAATACTCTCATCACCAATGTGCAGATTTGCCTCATGTTCTGGATACTGGGTGAGTAATGCTGGGTTCAACTCCAAACTGCAGTTGGCCCCACCAATATGTTGGAAAACTTGGTTGGAGTTTCAGCAGAGCTCGCTTCCCTCGTCTTCTGCATTTCTTTACCTTGTTGTTCGGTGATTTTCTCCTTCCGGCCTCACATGGGTCCAGGCACCAAATGTTCGCGGCCTCTTTCCCAGTTTCTCCAGCCTGGTCTCCTCCCTCACTCCACTTGACTCCCAGTCTCGGTTGATAAATTGCAACAAACTTGTCCGATTGCAGGTTTGCTGTGGATGGAGTGCAAGCAGATGTACAACTCAGGGCTGCGCGTCTACCTGCTGGACAACTACAACTGGATGGACTTCACGCTCCTCTCCCTCTACCTCGCCTCTTACGCGCTGCGCTTCCTCGTCGACCATTGGATCAAGGTGCGCAGAGAGAGATTCTCATTCGGGGGACGGGGATCCGTGAAGCTGTGTCTCACCCAGTCTCAGGGTTTGCGATTGACCTTCACCCTTCTGCTCGTTCAGGAGACGGACAAGCGGTTCTACGCGACGACGCGTGCTCGGGGGGCGCTCATGTCGCAGAACTACTCGCTGTTCGAGGAGATTGAAGAGGAGCTCCGCTACATACCCGCAGCTTACTTCACCAAGGCCTGTAAGTGTTGGGTGTGAGTGAGTGAGTGAGTGAATGAGTGAGTGAGTGAGTGAGTGAGTGAGTGAGTGAGTGAGTGAGTGAGTGAGTGAGTGAGTGAGTGTCAGTGCACACCTCCGCCACACATCAGGAGAACGACAATTGAACCTCAGCTCGTACTGTGCCTGGTGTTCTCTCTTCGACTTGTCTCCTCAGTTCATGATTGGTTGACGTCAGAATAGTTTTCATCCCCTCTTCTTTCTCTGCACACAGCTCGGTTCGAGTGGAAGCCGGACGACCCGGAGATCGTGTCGGACGTGCTCTTCGCTGTCGCCAACGTGATGAGCATCGCGCGCACCACGTACCTCATGCCCGCCTTCGAGGTGCTGGGGCCGCTGCAGATCAGCCTCGGCCGCATGATCGGCGACATCACGCGCTTCCTCGTCCTTTTCACACTGGTTCGTGACTTTCGCTGCCTGATCCCACAAATTGAATTCTTTGTTTGCTTGTTCACTGACCTTCCATGAGACTCTACTTCTTGCGATTTCAGGTGCTATTCGCCTTCATGGTTGGGCTGCACAACCTGTACTGGTACTACGGCGAGCAGAAGTTCACTGTGCCCCCTGGTGGCTTCAAGAACATGACGACGACGTTCGGCGGGTCGCAGGGCGGCGCGCGCGGAAAGGGCGGCGGCGTGACCGGCACGACGGACGTGTCCGGGCTGAGCGGGGGCGACGTGTTCCACGCCGTCGAGGCTTTTCAGGGGTCAGTGGTGACGAAGCTCCACAAGTTGTGGCTTTAGCGTGTTGGACGAACTTGTTGTTCTTTCCACTGGTTGAGGCAATCACAACAAAAGGTCACACTTGAGAAAGACCAACAAGAATAACATCACAGAGTCAGTGCACGCAAACAGCAATTACTGTGACAACATAACTGACCATTGTGCTCCTCTGCAGGCTTCCACGGACGCTGTACAGTCTGTTTTGGTCCATGTTCGGGCTGATCAGTGTGGACAGCGTCGAGATCAAGTATCCAGGTCAGTGCCAAGTCAGCAGATCTTTGTGGAGACGGCAGGAACACGCACACATTCACACTGGTTGACGGCGGAATATTTCTCAAATAATATCGAAGCTTTTATGGAAACTGACACAGCATTGACAAAAACCAGCGGTGTTGCGGCATTTCTACAACCACGTACGCTGTGTCGTTGCAGCCAAGCTGCAGATGAGGGGGTTCTTGTTTCCGGGTGGAAGTCACCCAACGGCGATCGTGGAGGGCGTCGGCATGTTTCTGTTCGCCGTCTACCACGTGGCCGTCATCATCGTGCTGATCAACATGCTCATCGCCATGATGAGCCACAGCTTCGAAGACATTCAGGTGCCATACACGCGCACAAAATTTCACACACACGCACACACACACACACACACACACACACACACACACACACACACACACACACACCTTCTTTTCACCAAACAGGGTGACTGTGACGTGGAGTGGAAATTTGCCCGAACCAAGCTGTGGATGAACTACATCGACGAAGGCTCCACGCTGCCTGTGCCTTTCAACATGATCGTCACGCCCAAGTCCTGTCACTACGCGTGGAAGGCGGTGCGAGAGGCAGCGTCCAACAAAAACGAGGGCCTCCTTGAGTTTGAAAGAGGCAAAAAACAAACTTTCATCAAAGTAAGCAACATCAGGGTATGTGTCTCCTGTAGGTATACGCTTCTTATTCTTAGATGTAGTTTGCCGTTTGCATTGCGTTTGGGAAGAAAATAAGATTTTGCGAAAAATAACAATTGGACCCTGGGCCTTGTGTTCCCAGCACTACCTGTGTCAAGAACACAATTCTTTCCTTGACTTTGTGCCACAACGTGCCATTTGCGTGCTTTGCACACCATCCAAAACAGAAAATTTCCTGTCCCAAGGCTTTGGTTCCCAGCTCGCTGCTCCCCAGTCTGAAGCATCTTGCAGGAATGTGTAAAACAGCTTTTGCGGCGAACAAATTTTGTGAAGCAATTCTTCCATCAAAAAATGGACAAGTTTGTTGCAAAAGTACAAAAAATGCGTGCCAATCGAAGTTCGCAGGAACATTGGTGAGTGTGATGAACTGCTGGGACAGTTGTTTTCTTCCAAATTATTGTTTGTAAGAGTTGTCCAAAGCCTTTTTGTCCCGACCCGTGGGTCAGTTCACACCAACACGGTGCTCAGTCGCTTTGCGCGTCGCCTTACAGCGTGTTGGTGTGGCAGGTCCCTCCCTGGATTTGCGACGCCTTGACGTGTGTTCTGCAAACGACGGCGTTGAGAGTGTGTGTTTCATCCACAAACCACTTTGAGCTGATAAGAGAAGAGAAGATTCCCAACACAACCTCAGCCCTTTCCCGCAAAGTGTTTCTGTCTGGTTTGAGCTCAAAGTGGTTTGGATTTGTATTCTTTGTTGTTTTGGGGTGCGGTTTCTTGCGTGTGCACGCGTCAAAACTGTCGCTGTGCCTGCCCGTGGTCCGTTGTGCAGCTGGACAAAAGTGTGTGCCGGTTCCAACGTTACACACTGCGTTCTGAAGTTTCCTGTTTCCTTCAGGAGTTGGTACATGTTTGTGTGTACTTCCGCTGTGCTGGCTTTGTGTACAAAATGGCGTGTTGCGTCTTCCCTTTTGCTCTAGCGACTGCCATAGAGTCGGGGCAGATGTAGAAGCCAGTGTGAAAAATTTCCCGTTTGTGACACTGTGTTTCTGCCTTTTGGAACATCACATCTTCTGTGGCTTCAGTGCTAGACCATGTATACTTTGCCTAGATCAGTGCTCTCTGTCTAGAATAGAATAGCGCGACGAACAGCAAAGTCGAAATCGAAATTAGGAACACGAGTATTGCACCGTTGTCCTGACTACATAGTCCAGTGCACGACTCGCGCACCAACCCAACACCCAACAAAAATCTTTCTCAAATTCAAAACATGAACCGAACGTGCATGACAGATTCGCACATCAATTCTGAATCCACCGCACAGTTCTGGATTGGCTCTCTTCATGCCACACTTGGTCCTGGTAGTGGTGAGAACATCCACGTTTGCATCAGCAATGACTTTAACCTTGTATCTGTCGAAACGCCTCAACAAGATCACTCTTCTGCGCGGCACAGCAAACCTGTTTCTTGAGATTCGTGTGTGCGTCTATTTCTTCGTGCACTTGTCACGCACACTCACTCTCACAGGTGTTCGTCAACATCTAATCTGGAAACAGGCCCATACGACGACCCGGTGGAGCCGCGTCTTTCATGGTTGTTCAGTCGTTTTGCTACTTTGGTTCCCGCAGAAGCGGCGCGAGAACGTGTGTCAGAGTCTCAACATCGAGGCCCCGGAAACGTCGTACGCGGACATCCTCCAAAGACTCGTCCGGCGCTACTTGTTCAAGATGGAGCGGCTGAAAATGGAAGGCGACAGTGAGTACCCGCTTGTGGAATACCTTCTGCACCAAGCATCAATATGTTTGACAAAACCGTGGGGCACCGTAAACAGATCAGAATCTCAGATTTTTGGGACTGACGGAGTCAGAGTCTTTGCCCCATGACCAGAAAGGTTGACAGCGTGGAAGAGTCTGTCAACCTTTCTAAGTCCTGGGCACATAAAGATCAAGTCATTGATCAGTCTTGATGTGGAACTCTGAGTGTTCTAGCAAAGTACGCCGGTGCGTGTTCAGTCACACAGATGCAGTTTCATTCTTTCAACCTGCAGGCAAAGAGTCGGGTCCTGGCATGGACAGCATCTTCAGCAACACGACGGAGATCAAGAGCAGCACGCTGGCGCAGACAGAACCCATTTACGCAGGTACGCCACAACACAGCCGCACATGACACATTCACCAACTGTGGACACCCTGGTATTGTACACTAGCACGGCGGCCTTTCTCTGGAGGTGTCTTCTGGTCCATTCTGCGTGTTTGCCCACCCTTGACCTGCCTGACACCGTTCAAAAGTTTTTGCTGTGGCAAAATTTGCTGCCGTCCTCCTTCCGAATTTTCGGAAGGTCGGGCGCTTGCTATATCTATTACCCCTTCAACTGAAGGCTCCAAGGTGCAAACTTGACAGAACACGTTGATGTGAAACCAAACGAGAGAGGCAGCTGTGAATTGTGTTGGTTGTACTGAGGGTGGCAAAGTTTGTAGAAATGTCCACTCACGCACACATGCGCTTGGCGGTGGTGGTTTTTACTGAGATGCACACATGGATGGACACTGACTGTGCTTCATAGGCTGTGGACAAGCCACGGTTTCACCAAGCGTCAATAAATTGTGAAAAATTTGTGTTGACTTTTTGATTACTTTTGTTCATGTCAGCTTCCAAATTTTGGAACCAAACGTCTGATGCACAGTCATTGTTCACTCTGCACAATTCACTAACCATGCAGCTGACCGGTGCACTCTCAACGAAGTCCGCTCTTTGGCATTTTTCTATCCAATTTCACCTCACAAGTCTCGATCTGACGTGTGTTTTTGTTCGAAGTTGTTGAGAATGAACTGGTCACGGTAAACCTGACCTTGTGTCGTGGCGTTTGTGAACCGGTTGTTTCATCATTTTGCTCGGAGGGGTCTGCAGTCTGCATCTGAGACGACAGAGGCACAAAAGCACTGGCAAAGGTGACTTCTGAAGATTCGGCAGAGTTCCGGGCCGAATTTGGCTGGCGTGTGGAAAAACGAAACAAACAGCAAAACAAAATTCAGAAAACTTTCTGATGCTGACTGCTGCAAATATGAAACTACAACCAACACTGTAAATATGAAAAGTGCAAAATATGCTGTTAATTCGCAAAAATTTATGTGAAACACCTTACTTGATCATTAACAATGCATTTATTTTGCCTTTCATTTTTAATCGCAAGTTGATGTTTTAGGTTTAGCAGAAAGCAAGGATTTTGATGTGCGCACATGACGAGAAGCAAGCAATTTTGTGTCTTTGCGAACTCTGACGAATTTTGCTGCAGCACAACCTGGGATTTTTCGCATCAGAGGATTTTGAACCAATCTGCACAACTTTGAACTTTGAACTTTGCATTAACGCCTTGGGTTGCCTTCTGTGTTTGCTGAAACTACTAACAAGAATTATTTGGTGATTTAGATTTTGCCAGCAAATGTGTCATAGAGCTCCACCACTGTTTCCTACCCAATGTGAAGTAAGTGTACCTTACATCGTGAACAGCAACCATCTGGCCGCCATGCTGCGAAGAAAACAAGTCATTTTGTTTTGCAGTTGTTTGTACTGGATTTCAAATATTTGTCCCAAACGAATCCCTTCATGACCAAAGAAGAATAGTTTACTGTCGAGCCCCAAGAGCCCCAAGCACACTCCTCACCCACCTTTTGTGCCCTTCCCGGGACAGCCTTCGTTTTCTGGTGAGCCAAAGGAACACACGCTCAAAATGTAGATTCTGTAGTGTCCGCAGTCAAGGATGGGAACATTTGTTGGCCCGCTTTCATCAGAAATGTTGAAGAAAGCATGCCCACTTTTCCGAAATTGTGTGAATTTGTGTGGCAGCAAATCCGTGCATTGCGGTTCACGTTTCTTTGGACTTTCTTGTTTTTCTTCAAATTACACTGAACTGATTTGCGTACCCAAACCCCGAGACCTTTGTTCCTGAACGGCATTGGCTGAGCTGATGAAGTTGCTGAGTGTTACCACAGTCCACATGTGCTTCGCGTGTAAGTAGTGAATATATAATTGTCTCCATGTAGCTGGATGTCAACTGCAACATTTGTTGTTCACTAACATGCAGCAGGTAGAAATCAAAATGTTATTCGGTGAAAGAAAGCTTTGCGTCCTGGAGAAGACAATGAAAAGTTTCCTTCAAATCTTTGGTAAAACAAAGGTCCGTCATCGGTAAACACAACATGCTGCTTTGTGAGCAACACTGAGACTTTCGCATAAACAAAATTCTGATGCGAGGCGTCAAATGGTTTCATCCTCGAACCAAGATGAACGCCAACCGAAGAGGTCAATTTGATCTTACGCAAATTATCACAACCAAATATCCGATTGCAAGAAGGCGCAAGTGTTCAGTTGACCCCAGCCGACTGTTTTATACTAAACCACATCTTGTTCACAGATAGCGAAGACACGCCAGACGAAAATCCGCCACCGCCGCCGTTGCTGGGAGATTCCTTGCCTCCGACAGGGAATCATCTTGCGCCACCCAACGACGTCGCGAATCCCATCTCCAACCCGCGCATGCGCCGGCGCATGTCGATACGCCCAGGGGGGTCAGGGTTGGGCGGGGGTGGGGGCGGAAGGCCCCTCAGGTCACGAAGACCGTCTTTTCAAGGTGGAGGCGGTGGGGGTGGAGGGGGCGGCGGCGGGGGTCCGCCGCAGGTGCAGCTGCTGTCGATCCCGCAGCTGGACGCTATTCAACGGAGCTTAAAGCTGCTGGATGTGAGGCTGCAACACGTGCAGAGCGCAGCCAAGGATGATGAGAAGACCAAAGATGACATCGGACACATCCGAAAGGTACATGTTGAGATCAGGTTGGGAAGAGAAGTACTCGAGGTAAATCAAAAGGTACCAAGGCAAAAAAATATAGTGTGGTGCGTCTCCTTGTCATTGGAAGGAGCAATGGAATGGAGTCCTTGAGATAGCCGAGAGTCAAACAGTGGGAACTATGTCTAGGGTCACATTTTGGACACATATTGGGGACCACGCCTGAATCATGGGCCAGAAAGTGAACAAAACAAAACAAAGGTGGGGGGGGAAGTGTTGTCAGTCGATCGAGTGGCAAGAAGTACCCAGGAAGACAAGAAGTACCGGCATGGGTTGTTTGCAGCAGAAAAGCTGAGCTCAGTGACAAGAAAGTTTGGCATTCTGTGGTGCTGGTATTCAAGTACAACGCGACCTTGCTGGAAGAATTTGCAAGGACGTCTGCTTGATTCTCTTCGGAAATTGCGCGAATTATATCTCAGCGGAAGTTCCAAGACGCGTTGAAACGCCTGTTCTTTGTTCTGCATATTTTCGAATTCCCCTGATCGCTCCGTCTTTGTGCAGGTGATGTCGGAGAACCAGAAGGCGCTGTCGACGGTGGTGACGGTGCTGGCCTCCATACAGGAGGAGGTGCGCAGTCTCTCCATCACCATCCACAACCGCCAGAACACGACCATCACGCTAGCGCCGCCTCGAAAGAAGTCCGGAGAGAGGTCACCACTCAGCCTTGACATGGAAAACACTCCTCTGTGATACACGTGGCCATTGCAGTGTTTTCCATGTCTGTGGTTTGGGTTCTTTTCCCTGGAAAGCATGCGAACATACGTGTATGCTGGCTTCCTTTGACACCTGTGCACTTGAGTGACCTTGACTTCTGTCTGAGCGAACTTGGAAGTGACCTTGGTCTCAGACTGCAATAAAATTGCAGCCTCCCGGGCATCTGGAAGAGCAGTTAGCACCGTTCCTGCGTTCCGTTCCTGACTGGTGAAAAGAGTCCCGTTTCCAACCTTGCATGCAGAGGGACAACGGCCAACGACATGCATCCGTTCACTCTTCAAACCAGCCACCTCTGTGAATGACTTCCAATTGGAGTCTCCACAGCAACCGCACAAGGCTGTCGAGTGAATTTTTTGTTTTGCACCATGGCTGCAGAACCCAAAGCCTCGCTGCAGGACGCGAGTGAGCGAATTAGTGATCTGTGCGTCCTGATGTTGGTGCTTCAGCTCGAACACGGTCCTGCCGACATCTGGCACAGCAGGAAATAGATCTGTGCTGCATGTTTCAGTGCACTAAAACGTGTACTGTGGGGAAAACTGGAATGAAGAGGTTCTGGACTCGCTTGTGAAAGAGATGCAGACTCACTCGAGTGCCGCCTCGTTGCAAAATTTTTGGAGGAACCAAATGCAAGACTCCCTGTACGGAGGCAGAACAGCCCGGTCCGAGCGTCAGACAGCTGCGTGCGTCGGAGCCTCATCGAATAGTTCAACGAGAACTTTCGCCGGGTGATGCAAGAAATGGTTGAAATCGAATGTTTTCCGGGCCAAGCCAGAGGAATCTTGCATAAACTGTGAAACAAGACTATTTTGCTACTTACAGTGCAGCGTACACACATGTATACACCCAAAACAAAGGTGCTTGTAGCTGTAGAGCATCCAGGGATACTGAAGATGTGAAAAGCAGGTCGCCGACCCATCCACAACTGCTAAACAGGGTCAAAAACGGACAATGCACGAAAACTTTGAATTGTGATGTTGGGGACAGAAACGGTGTTAAAACTGCAACTGACTGTTGGTTTTTGTGCAACGTTCTCAACTGCGGACTTTACTTTTCTTTCAGCTTTGGTTTTCGTTTTTGATTGTGTGCAGCTTTGCACAATTCATTTCTGGTCACCTTTGTTCAACTAAGCGCATCCCAGCGGCACAAGCCACCACAAGTGTTTGATGCCTGGCTACCGCTTCGTTTACAATTGCTGTGTTGATCCCAACACAATGGTGTTGCCATGTCTTTGTAAGCAGTGAAAGTAGTGAATTCCATGCATTGAACACCGATTCCATTTTGACGAACTTGCAAATGTTGATGCGCGCGTGTGTTTGCCTGTGTGTGTTTATTGGTGTGCATGTGTGTGTGTGTGTGTGTGTGTGTGTGTGTGTGTGTGTGTGTGTGTGTGCCTCAATACCTCTTGATACCTGTGACTCGTGGGTGATTTCAGAACGACCAACCCGTACTGACTGTCTTGTTCAGGTGTCCTTGTCATCAGAAGGCAATATTTTGCACGTCCAAATGTTTCAAAGTTGAAGTTGGGGTTTCTTCAAACATCGGTCAGATTCTGGTCGGCTCCAAATCCCTGGACCATGCAGCCAGAGCTGGAATTGGTCTGTGCGTTGTGTCTCTGCCCAATGACAAAAGGAAGAGATTGGGTGCTGTTGTGTGTTCTGCAAGCTTCAGTGGTGTACATTTGCTGTGCGTTTGCATCACAAATTTCTATTCACCACATTTGACCCAATCTCATTCACATTCAGATTGTTGGCTCGATTTTGAAACGCCCACAGCCCACGCAGAAAAGTCAACAAAACAAAGAAATTGACCGACGATCACGCGCAGCACTTGTTGCATTGCATGAAGGCAGTAGAACTCCATTCCCATCGCGTGCTATGACAAAGAAAGTTCAAAGACGAAACCCATTTGTGTGGCAAATAGTGTCAGGTCACTTCAGATCAACTTCACCTCCAGCTGACCAAGATTTGTACCTCCACTACCAGACTCAGCGGACTGATTTCGACACTCTTCTTTCGGCGTGAACAGTAAAAGGGTCGTGGATCACCATGGTGCACCAAAGACCCTTTGCACATGCAATCTTGATTTCTGTTTGTGCACGTAAATACGTTTGCTTCTCTCCCAACAATTTATTTCTTGCCCTTCTGCACTTGAAAACTCCAAACCACACACCTGGATTTAGAATACCTGGCAGTACAAATGGATCCCTAAATTGTGCGTAGTCTATGAGTGTTGGTTTGTAAAAAGAGTCTTTGACGGACATCTGTTCGAATCTTCACATTTGTTTGAATGTGTTTTAGCTGAAGAGACAGGTTTGCACGCACTCTTGCAAGCGAAAGTTGACGCATCTGGAAAAAGGCAGAGGATAGAAAAGATCGGATTCTCTTGGACGTCACAAGTCCGCCAAAGCACCGGTTCCAATGTCCACGGAGATGAGACCGATGAAGACGAAGAACTGGAGTCTGTCTTGCGGACAACTTGCGTGGTTTCAAACGTTGACGCGCCAGTCTTCCGATTGTGTGAACATTCGTGTGTAGGTGACAGCCTGTCACATTTGGGGCTCCACCCCTGCAGAGCAACCGCTGTACGGTTCCGTTACATATTTTACAGTGTCCACAGCTTTGTAAGCATGGCTTTCACCCAAAACGCCCCCGCCCGGTATGACGAGCGTTCTCCTCGAACTCGGAGACCTGAATCCAGTTTGATGATGGCTCTTGACTGCGGAATACTGCGGAAAACCACAGATGAACAGGCACCTTTTTTGTTGTTGACATCCTCAAAAAGTTTCTGTTGGAAGTTGTCCCTTTCTCAAAACACGAGAAATGTCCCATTCGGACATGTGCACACAGACATGGTCAGAGCTTGTTTGGAACTTTGCAATGAAAATGTGATACCGATAAGCAATTCAGGTGTGTGCAACACAGCAGCAAATTCGCGAGAGCAAGATTCTTTCGTTTGATCTCGAGAATTTCAACAAACGCACATGTGTGTCAATTTTGCATGACTGCAGTGGGACAATAACAACCAGTGGAATTTCCGGCTTCCATCAGTTTTGCTGTTTTGTTGTGGCGACACACCTGAAGAGGATTTTTGAGGCATTGAGTTGCCTGTTGTTGTGCTGAAACGTTGCTCTTCCCGGTTCTGTGGACTCGCTGTGACCTGTGAGCCAGCTTTCTGATGTTTCATGCATGTGGCCTGGGCATTCCGAAGACTGCGCTTGGTCGACACTGAAGTGAAAATTTGGTTCAGAAGAATTTCCCAGCTTTCCTCTTCTTTTCTCTGTGTCTCGCGTTGGTCTTCACTCAGTACGTCTGAAATTTTTTGTACGTCGTTCATTTTTTCTCCAATGCTATGCAACAAAAACTTGCGCGTTGCAGGAATGTCCAGGCACAGCTTGTATTGTGTAAATAGTTAAATCTGTACATTTGCCTTGTTATGGCCCTGACTGGAGAAGTGCGACATTCACGGAATAAAGTTGTGTTCTTTGCAGGCCATCACTTTGCTCGAGAACAAACTTTTTGAAAGTCGCATTCCCGTTCTGAGGCCACGAACCAAGCACATGTACTTGTACTGTATTTGACTGTACTTTTTTCCAGTGTTTGTGATCGTGTGGAGGAAAGAAATCTTTCGAATTGTTGATTCACTTTGCAGTATTTGCTGTACAATAAGGAACATGTGCATTGTTTTCATTGTGATGCAAATTCCAAACTTGGAAAGTTTCGTTCCTCCTCGAAACTACGAATGATGTCATGTACTTGTATTGAAATTGTTGTTCCCCACTAATAATGACAAATCTATGCAGAAAATGAAATCTCTCACCGATCATTGTACAAAAAACTCATCACTAAAATGCCACCAATACAAACAACCAATTCACCCTGTTGTTTTTCACGAAAGAAATAAACATCTTTGACAAAATTAGTTTATCAAATACTTCACACCCGTCCAACGTCAAAACTAAAGCCAAAACGCATCTCGTTGGGCCTGGGAGAAGTAAAAGTGAAACGTGAGTGAGTGATGGAGTCGAGGGGAATTTTGCGCTTGAGTTGTGTGCACCAAACTTTCTCATGACTCCTCCGTTTGCAGCAAAAGAAAGAGCTTGGAGAAAATCCCACATAAAATTTCAAAAATCAGTTACAGGGGAGGATTTCCAGATTCCGAGTGCCGGAGCGGCTCGGTGAAAAAATTTTTTTCCCGTGTTTCCGCAGCTTGATTCAGCCGTTGAGCCTGAACACTACGTTCACACTGCGTGGAGGAGGGGGTTGCTTCAGTGGCATGTTGTGTCACCCATCCCTTCCACAACATTTTGGTCGAATTACTCTTGACAATTTGTCTTTTTCATTTTTCACTCGATCGTGGTTCAAAGGTTGAGAGCAAAATCTCGTTTCCCGCCGTTCAGTGGTGGTTTTAACTGCTGCGTATCACGTGACGAGCAGAGATGCGGAGGCGCACAAACTGATGACGTAACACACACGAACTTGACTCTGGAAAAAATCAAATCTGACTTATTTATCATGTTAGAGCTTTTGCTGATGACACTTGGCCACATTAGTGTTTGAAACGTGTTGGAGGTCCAGTGCGGCAAGATTTACGGGTATTCACGGCCCCAAATTTTACTTTGTGTTCCATTTTTCCCGACATCGGGGGCAGGAACTTTTCAGTGACAGGACCGATATTCCACTTTGCCAGAAATGGTGTACATGTAGTATGGGCTGCAGCATGTCGTGCGTCGACGAATCCAGTGCCAAAAACCGAGTCGACCCAACGTGCGCCATGGAGCAGCGTGATGGCGGCCAACGCCTCCAGCCACAAGCCGCCGACGGGAAGATTTACCACGAGAAGCAATCTCGAGAGCTGTGCGCTCTTCACGCCCTCAACAATCTGTTCCAGAGCGGAACCGCCTTCAGCAAAAAGGACATGGACGACATTTGCTACAAGTAAGTGTTGGTGTTCGCGAGTCCTTCAGCTCTGATGACAAACGCGACCAGTGAAGTGTTTTGTTGGTCTGACAACACGGTGCGAGTAGAATCGGGTTTGCGGGGGAAGGGGGGAGTTGGTTTGGTTGGTCGCAAGAAGGCTCGAAACAAAGACGGACCCAGAAAAAATAACACCAGAAATGTTCCTATGAACATAAGTTTGTCACACAAAATTGGGTGGGCAAAAATTTACTTTTTTGTCTTGAGGTTCGGGTCCCCGGAACCGCCCCAGGGTGAGCACTGTTTGTTGGTATTCTCACTGACTCTCGAATTTCTGCTGCAAAGGGACAAACATCGGCATTGACAAAACATGGATTACTTATGTGCAGGATTTCTTTGTGAAAAATCGATAATTGGACATGAATTATGAAAATGTTAATTCAAACTGCCGCTGTTCGTCACCTCGTGCTTCGATTGTGATGAATATTTTATGTTTCCTGCTGTCACATTGTGTCTTTTGCCCAACATGGAACCAAGAAATACGACCAGCCACGTTCTATGAGTTTCTTCAAACCACAGATGGTTAAATTCCACTGCCAGAAAAACAACCTCAAAAGACAAAGCTTGATGTTCAGTCGTCCCTGTACGTACAGCTTGTTCGAGTACGGTACCGATTGACACCCACGGAATGACATGGTTGTAGACTGTCGCCGGTGACACTGCTCAACCCGCACCGGAGCATGCTGGGGCTCGGCAACTACGACGTGAACGTGATGATGGCTGCGCTGCAGAGGAAGAACCACGAGGCCATCTGGTTTGACAAGCGCAAGTAAGTTCCTTCAATTTGCCTGCGCGAGGGAGCCCAGTCGATTTCGAGAAGGCGGGCATGGCACACAAGCTCAGATTTGTTGCACCTCAAGCCTGCAGACATGGCTGGCTCTGGGATTATACTGGAATTTTACACACTTTGTTTGCAGAGATCTGGGCAAGCTGTGCCTTGACTATATCCAGGGTTTCATCCTCAACATTCCCACTGACTACAAACTTATGGGGTACGTCAAGTTGCCCCTCAAACGCAAACACTGGATCACTGTCCGCAAAGTACAGGGCAGCTACTACAACCTGGATTCCAAACTGGATGCACCGAAAGTTATTGGACAAGAAAAAGAGTTGTTGGATTTTCTCAGGGACCAGGTTCAGAATGTAGAAAAGGAGCTGTTGTTGGCTGTGACAACGGAAGTTGCGCAGTCAGGAGACTGGTACCGCTTTGATGACCTCTCAAGACCAGAAAGAGAAGCAGTGCTCAGGGAACACGTGGATGGCAGCAACGGGGTACCGAGCTTCCCTGACGACGTGACACTGAATAGTGAAGAAAATTCTGGTGCTGGTGGAGCTCAGAGGACTTGTCGCGTGACTGTCAAAACTTGTGCTGAGGAGGGAGATTCAACAGCCAACAACTCGTAGTTGTGTTCGAGATGATTGTGCGTTCCGGTTTGCGTGTAGTTCAGAATAAATTTCAAGTTTTTGTGCACAAACAAATGTCTGTTCGAATGAAGGCTCTGAGGAGTAACGAGCCACTGATCACAGATCTGGTTCTGCTTGACACGTGTGAAAGAGTCTCCCGTTGGGAGTGGAAATAACGCCAACGAATTTGATTGGCTCCGTGTGTGCAGCCTGCGGAGTCTTGGTTCTTTCCTTTTGACATCGCAAGCGGTCAAGTTGCTTGACCGTTTCGCAAACGTCTTGGCTACTCGTAGCTTAACAGGTGCAAATCCACGCGGAACGGGAACGTCCATGTCCGTCCAGAGGGACAACGAGAATGCCACCGGCATTGAGTCGCGCTGTGAGTTCACTAATGCTGAACGAGTTTCCAAATTACCAAGTCAAACTCTGGAG
>JAAUXT010007088.1_pt1 | contig 15225 bp, 18 predicted proteins | sample 7278171 | NCBI WGS metagenome assembly JAAUXT01 (sample SAMN14350112, study PRJNA611818) | marine sediment metagenome | isolation source: surface marine sediment (1.8m) | place: French Polynesia: Moorea | collected 2018-08 | reverse complement strand
TCAAAATCTCAAATATTCCAATGAGAACTGGTTATTTTCTACTTCATAACCAACAAAAGTGGGAGAGATCAATTGTTCTGTGAAATTGTGAAATAAAACCTTCCCAAAACAAGTAACAATTCAAATATAAATTGTTACTTTTCAAATTTTATGCAAAAATAGAAGTATTAGTTTATTGACTCATTTGAAAAACTTTTAATTTTTACCAAAAGTTTTTTCCAACAAAAAATTACTTGATTTTACTTCATTTGTTTTAGAGAAAGGGTATACAAAGTATACAAAAAAGATAAAATAATACCTGGAAAAAACTTTGAAAACCTGGAAAAATCATGGAATTTTGTTGGTCAGCCGCAGTGGGAACCCTGATCGTGTTTGGTCACTGACCAAGTCAGTTTTCAACAGAATCCTTGGACTTTGCCCGCAGGTACGCCCGGAAGGCACTGCGATCGTGTCGCAAGGACGGGAAGCGAGTGGACGATCTCATCGACTCCAAGTGCAGCGACATCCAGCTCGGACTGGACGCGCTGTGTCGCGGGCGAGACATTGACCTCGACGACCTTGACCTCGGCGAGTCGAACCACCACCTGCCGGGACTCTCGCTCGGGACTCAGGTGAGTGACACGTGAGCTGAAGGCAGCTGTAGTTTTCACTGCTTCCGGTGCTGAGCCACGTAAATGGTGGTGAACGGTCCGAGCTAAATCAAAGGATATCGTGCAGTTTCGTGTGTAAGACGCACCTTTTCGCACAAAATGGAGCATCAAAAGAAGGGGTGCGTCTTGGATACGGCTGTGACTTTCCTGTATTCTCAGTGAACCTTGTCCACCAGAAAACTGGGTCAAATGTTCAAGTGAGTTCTGTGCAATGAATTTCACGGTTTTTCTGTTGTGTTGAATTGGCCCAAACACACTGTTCTCCTGCAGCTGGAGAGCACGTTCGCTGAGTCTGCGCTGGTGCGACGCGCGCACCTGGAGAGTCTGCGGGACTGGCAGAAGGACCGGCCCCTGGACGCGCTCATTCTCGGCAAACTCGATCTCAGCGCCGTCAACCCGGCCAAGATCCGCCCCTCCGCGAAAACTGACGCCACCGTCCGCGGCTGCATGCATGACTTCAGAGAGGAAATTTTCAAGGTGAAGAAACCTTTTGTGCTTGCAGAGCAACTTCTGAACAAAGCTCACTCAAGACAACTAAAATATGTAAAAATCGTATTTGACCAGCACGCTCAGATACTGCAGCGGTCAGCATGCCAGTTTCACATGACAAACGATGATTGTCAATTTTGCTCTTGTGCACGACGCAGGTGATGCGCAGTGGAGCGGCGGTGCCGAGCGGTGGCGCCACCGGGATCTTCAAGCAGCCGCGCTGCCAGACGGAGGAGACGGTGAACCAGGTGCACCGCCAGGTGTCGAAGTACCTCGACTTCCTCGAGGACTCCGCGCGCACCACGCCGTACACTCCGCTGCCGCCCGGCAGCAAGAAGCGCAAGTGAGTGCGTTTCTGGTCCTCTCAGTGTTCTTTGTGTGCATGAATCAACGGGAAACACGTATCAGCGGAGTCGTTCGAAATTACTCAACGGAGCCGGCCATCAAAAATGACTATTTGCTGCTGGAAATTGTAACTGTGATGAAAGGCAGTTATTCTTAATGGATTAAATTGTGCCATACCAGACGAGTAGAATGCGAGAATAGGCTATGTTATGTAGTTTTTGAACGACTTTGAATAAATTTTTTTTGAAAAAAGAAAAGTGACTTGCTCCTGAAGTCGAGCGCCTGTCGCGCAAGAACGACTCGGTCGGATTGACTCAAAACGGGGACACGCGTGAATGGACGTGGTGCAGACTTCTCCGAACATGCGGCCGTTGTTCATTTGCAGGAAGCACAAGAAAAGGAAGAAGAGGAAGAGTCGTGCGGCGGATACGGACGACGAGCACAGCGCCCAGTCCTCGCCGGAGGTGCGTGCCTCCGCTTCCTGGCGACCACGCCCTGTTTTGCGTTGAAAATTTTCTCTGGGGTGGCGTTGGGCTTGGGGTACTTACTGCTGCGGCGTCTGCATTTCCAGGCCTCGGATACGGACGAGGAAGGAGAAATAAAATCGTCGTCAGCGGAAGACGGAGAAGTGGATCCGAATGACAAGAAGACGCGCAAGCGCAAGAAGCTGCGCACGCAGACGTCCAAGGACCAATCAGATTCAGATGATGACGGACCTGAAAAAAAGTCCAAGAAGCACAAGAAGAAAAAGAAACACAAGGATGCGGCCAAGAAACGCAGAAAGGTTGGTTCGAGACAGACAGCTCAGGGTTGAAACAATGATTCGATTCGTGTCGTGAGGTTTGGGTCATCACGGTGACAAATGTGGGTGGGAACCACGCTCTGGTGCAGGTGGACTTCGGGTGCTTTTGTTCGTGCACATCACACACAACACTCCCCATTTTGGCAAATTTTCAACACACGGCTTTCGTAACTTTCAGGTGTCGGGTCTAGATTGCTTCGGTCTTGATGCTTCTTGCTTTGTAGACAAGGCACCAACAGGAGGGGGAATCCAAATGTGCCTTTCTCGACCTGATCGTGATACCATTTGAAATTTATTGGTGTCGCAATCCATGTGGCGAATGGTAGAATTTGATTCTCTCTCGTATTCAGCTCGTAACATCACAACTCTTCTTTCACTTACAAGCGCTGGAGAATCGGCATTTTCAAGTGTTTGGGTGACACGGGGGAAATGATTGACATTGGCGCCACAAGCCCGGCTGGACGGCGGTGTGAATGATGGGAGTTTTGCCCCTAGTGCGGAGTGAATGGCTGTGACCTGATGGCTGATTGTTATTGCTTGACACTAGGAAAACATCATGCAGGCTTTAGGCGTCGAACTTTCGTCCTCTGCGAGCGAGTCTCCGATGCGAGTGCAGCACAGGGTCAGCTTCTTCGTCAATGGCGAATGACACACGGGAGCGCAGCACTGTCCTCGCAGCAGTAGTCACAATCGCTGGCGACAGTGCTGCAAAATTCCAGTACGCTGCAACACTTGTTGTCGCTTTTCAAATGTTTGGGGTCCTGCCCGTGCAATACTGACATGCTGGATGAGTTTGAATCCAGAGGCCTTTTCTCAGTGAATGAGATGGGAACATGCTATCTTATTCCATTGTTGAAGGAAAAGTTTGTATTTTGCGGGCAGTGCCTGAAAATTGTTAAATTTGATGTTTTCCTAGTGTTGTTTCTCTCAACATCTTGTTGCTTACTTGTACTCGACGTAAGTGAGCATGACATGTCAGCTTTTACGAAAACTGACGATGTGCTGAGCAAGCAACTTGTTCAGAAAGTTCACTGCGAGCACACCCACAAGAGAATTTGTCTTTAGTAATTTTACATTTGCTGCGGGAAGCAGCGTACTTCTTTTTCTTGATGTCAAACCAAATCTTTTTAGTTTCGAGTACTGCTCAAGGTGTGTGTGTGTGTATTTCACGAAAGAGAACTTGTCTTCGGTTGTATTATCTTTTTAGGCAGGGCAGACGGTTCACAAACTTGTTTTGGCATAATCTTATTCTACTAATTTGGTGAAAGGAACCATGACGAGCTTCGCTGCGGGGGCTTTTGCTTGAATGTGGACCGCTTGCCCTGTGTGATTGTCTCTTCCTCCTTTCTTCCTTCGTGCGTGACGCTAGGATGTGGAGAGGTCAGGTTCTGAGAGTCCCCCAGCCGCCCCAAGGGGCGACTCTGCGTCCAAGGCGACCAGAAAGCGTAACCGTTTAGATGACCGCTACGCTGAAGTTGAGGCCGAGCTTATCAGTCAGGTGCGTGATTGGGTGAAGGATTCGGACACGTGACGGTCGCTACGTCACCGCTGCCCGGCATCAGTGGTCCAGCATGAGCATGTCATGTTACCAGTAAGAGCCCCTTTGTGCATGCGCGCATGGCTGCTTTCTGACAACTCCTCTGCCCATGCCTGTGCCCATGCCTGTCCAAGCCAAAGCGTTTACCCACCGAACCCGTCTCACACGTCCTTTCCACACAGACTGCGAGGCTTGGTCGGCACCAGCACGCATTTCCAGAATGTGCAGGGACACCTCTCTCGCCCTCCAACAAAGAAAACAAAACAGAGTGATCCCTTGGTGCCAATATTTCTGAGACCAGACAGACCCTGGATGCCAGGTCAGAGTCACCCCTTCCCGCTCCTGGTTACAAAACTTCAGAGGCCACCTTTGGTCCCGTATAGTCCCCCCCCCAAACCCGAAAGAAAATCAAAATCCCGCAAAAATTATTCAGAATAGAGAGCCGCCTCCTCCCTCCGGAAACATTTGCTGACGACCATGAGCGCCATGTTGCCGGCTCGGCGCGTGTCTGCAGTGCCAAGTGTTCTTGTTGGATAACTTGCCTCGCACCACAATGCATGCTTATCCATCGTTGACCGGCGGACTCGTCAGTTTGGGCCAATTTGTGTTAAAAAGTTGGAGACCCCTGTTTTTCCCGTTCACTTTCCACACAGCCGAATTACGTTTGTGGTTTATGTTTCTGAGTTCTGACGTTTCCACCTGCACCTAATGAGTAGATCTGTTTTCTTGCGTACGTTCAATGCTTGTGTTGTTCGTTGAGCTGGACCTTGTGTGTCCTGACATGACTGGGGTGTGTGAAGTCGGATCCAACGGCGCTCGCGCTTTCGATGTTCACAACGTCAGTGGCGACGGCACCGTGAAAATTTAGTCCCATCCCATCTAAGCAATCTTTGCAAACGAGGCATCGTACCTGACAAAAAAAACAATAACTAATACGCCTCAATCGTCTCGTTCGAAGCATTGTTGTTGACGCCGGTTTGTTGGGCGTTTCCCACTGACGCAGCACGTTTTCTTCAGGCCTCGAAGGACCCGTCGCCTGGTGAGCAGGCCGCCGCGAGGGCCGACTCGTCGCAGAACCTCGTGTCCTACAGCGACGTGCTCGCCAAGCGACAGCGCATGCTCGCGATGGGGGCGGAGGCGCCGCGGGGCGTCCCTCCCCCGCCCGTCAGCGCCCCCACCGTCAGATCAGGTCAGTAGAGTCCAGCCGGTGCGGTCGCGCACAGAACCCTACCGCTGGTGACCCTTGTGAAGACACATCGGACTCAACAACTTCTCGTCTTGCAGAAGTCAGCAAGAAGAGTTCGGAGAGCCGTCAGAAGAAAGAGTCCGTCCCCGCCGCCGGGATGTACTCTCCAACTCGACCCACCGATGAGGGCAAAGACCGATCAGACGACAAAGGATACGAGGTCAGATTCCGTTTGTGTGCATGCGTGTACGCCAAAAAGCGTGTGGACGGTTGAAAAAATAACGAACAACGTTGATGACGGAGAGAGGAGTCTTTTTGCACTGACGGGTTCTCTTCCTCCAGGAGGCGCTGATGCGGGTGAAGAGACTGGCCGGGAGGGGGCGCACGCGCAGCAGCGGCGCCTCGGAGCAGCCGCGCCCCGCCGCCGTGCCCGCGCCCAAACTGCCTCCAGCCGGCCTCATCGTGAGTCTTTGTCACCACTCTCGTTACCAGACCGTGTCGGGAAATGTGTGATCGCTTTGGTGATAACGTGGTCCCTGTGTGTTTCAGCCTGCGGACCCCAACAAGCCCGAGAAAGAAGCACCGCAGCCGATCCCGCACGGCGCTGCCCTCAACCCGTACAATGTCTGGTGAGTTGGATTCCTCGACTGGTATGTTGTCATCCTACTGGATGATTTCCACAGGGACTTGCTGACTAATTTCACGCTCGTTGCGCCCCCAGGTGGTTGGTGATGAAGTACTTCCTGGAGCACGAGCCGAACTCGCTCGAGTTCCTCGACAAGTCGTGGCCAGAACTGGACCGGTTCTACACCAACAAGGAGCCGCAGAACAGTTTCCTGTGGGCGCTGGCGCAGGCGCGGCACCACCGCCACAGTGGCGCCGCCGGCGGGAGGATCCGCACCCCGCAGAGACACGGTGTGTGCGCAGCCCCCGGGTCACGTGACGATTTGTCATACAAAACTCAAAATGTGTGAAAATTGCTCTTTGTACAAAATGACCACGCCCAAGAAGTGGATGACCATTCATTGCAATGTGTCAAAACATGAGGTGACTCGCATCTTTCTTGCTGTTTCACTGTTCGCTTTCCGTCCCAGACTCGTCGTCAGGCCGGGTAGCGAGCACGGATCTCGACGTGGACATTCCGACGGCGACCATCGAGTTGACGGGAGACGAGAACGAGTTTCCGTCCACTTCCGGCGAGTCGGACGAGAGAGCTGTGGACGACGACAGCAAAGACGCCGGTGACGAAGTGACGGACTCCGTCGCAGATTTGATGGCGAAGTCGAAGAACACGAAGTCGGCGTCGAAAAAAAGCAACGCGTTGACGCTGGCGTTCAGACAGGCGCTGCAGGCCAAGAAGATTCCGGCCAACGCGCAGGGAGCCGCCAGTCACAGGGTGCGTGGAGCCGCTGCACGTGGCGTGTCTTCTTTTGCTCAAACACTCGCACAGTCGGGTTCCGGGGTGGGAGTGGGAGCTTGAGCGTGTTGTAAATTTGATGTTTTTGATACTGAAGCAAAGAGCCCTTGCGAAGGCCACACGCGCGCTTACGAGTGACAGTCGTTATGTCACTTCTGCTGTGTTTGCAGGATCTCGTGAAATTCATGGACCGAGTGACGACGGTGCTGGAGGAGAAAGTGCGTTGCGACCAGAAGGGAGAAGTGTATCTGATGCGTGATACGGACGTGAAGAAAAACCCGCACCTCCAGGCGCTGTCATTCCGAGCCAAGGGACTCCTGAAAATGGCGAAGCACAACCTGGGTCAGATCTCAGGGCCGTCTGACAAACCGAGGTCCGTGAAACCCGTTGCAACGGTTTTGCCGGCTCCGGCTGTCGTGGTCAGCCCGGCCCCCGCTACCTCCGCCTCTCCACACGCGCGCGCGCCGAAGCCCGTGGCGCAGGTGGTGCACACCCCCGCCCCCACCGTGACGACGTCGTCTTCCCTCGGCGCGAAACCGACCGTCACTGTTTCCGACAGCGCCGTTGTGACGTTCGACAGACTGCAGGCCGCGTTCCAGAAATTTGAAGAGGATCGGGTTGCGAATACAGCTGCGGCTCTGTTGGCGAAGGTGCGCAGGAAGACCTCGGACCTGGAGACAGAACCTGTTCCGATCCCCAACTTCTCTATGGTCGAGGTACCTGCGACCACAGGGGCGTCTGCAACAGCCGTTTCCAACGTCGTGACGTCACAGACCGGCGCGGCGCCACCTACACTGGCGGTACCTCCTGCTCAGACGACGACAGTGTCGTCAGCAGTTGCTCCCGTTTCACAAACAGGCAAGTTCACCGGGATGTTGGCAAGGGCTGGCAAAACGAAAGTTTTATCACTCTCACACACTTGTCGCATCGATTCAAACCTCTCCACCGCTGAAGCTGCTCAGTGCGACAGGTACATTTGTTGGCGACTTCATCACAGGCTATTTCTGCTGTATTTGTAGGCTCGGCGATCTCACAGCAGCCTCCGCCGGCGCTGGGGCCTGCGGTGGTGGAGCAGGACTCCCCGCCTCCCCCGGCCCCGGGCACGGAGCCCACGGAGCAGCTCACCCCGGGCGCCGCAGCTGCCGCTGCCGCCGCGAGGCTGCGCCAATCCGCAACCAAACTCAGCAGCACGCAGGCGACCAGCGTCCCCCACGACCAGGCGACCAAGTCGACTGCCGCTGCACTGCTGGCCAAGATCAAGGCGAAGAAGAACGGAGGCGAGAGTCCTTCCGGGTCGCAGACGTCCAGTCAGCCGTCTGCCGAGCTGGACGTCAGTTTGGTAGGGGATCAGAGTGCTGACGCCGGGGAGGCGAGCATGGACGTTGAGGGAACGCAGGAGACGACGCCGATGGAAACGGAGCCGCAGCCTCCGGGTGAAGTGGTCGAGATGGACTTGGATGACGACGCGACGCCTTCAGCTGTCGTTGTCGGGGACGGGATTGTGAGCGCAGATTCGAGCGTGATCGCTGAGGCCACGATCGGCACGGACCCGGCTGTGAGCGCGCAGGCCGTGATCGCGGCGCAAGCCACCATCAGCGCTCAGCCGGTCATCGCGTCGCCGGCGACGCAGACGAGCGGCGCCGTCACGTCGTCCATCAGCGGTGCGCCCGTCGCCTACACGGCGCCCAGCACGACCGAGGCGTCGACGGACCCCGCCGTGTCGCAGGCGACAACCACAACAACGGACACGACGCAGTCGCAACAAGAACAGTGGCAACAACAGGTACGGGAAATGCTGCTGCTTGCCTGGTTCAGTCGAATTCAGTGCCAGAAACTTCCAAAATATCTTTGCGAACAAAGTTAGCTGCAGTTGTCATTACAAAGGGAAGCCCAATGCTGGCGATCGTTTACATGCAAACATCAGGACGATCGTCTGTGTCGACAAATTAGCGCACATTAGGTGTCCTAATAAAGGTGATACACACACAGAACTGGCAAGTAGGTCAGTACAGCTGACCCACATCGCTGCCGCTCGTTTTGCAAACACGCAATCAGCCAGTCGTTAGCATTGGGATCACCCTCGTATTTCAAATTTTCGCTCCACCAAATTGTCTGTCAGCAAAAGCCGTTCGCAGAAGGAAATTCTGAGGGTTTCTCTATTGTCCACACGAACAGTGGCAGAACATGGACCCGGCGCAGTGGCAACAGATGCAGCAGTGGGCGACCGCGCACGGCTACCAGTGGCCCGCCTACCAGCAGCAACAACAGCAGGCTCCTCCTGACCCGTCCGCCTGGCAGAAAGCATTCGAAAACCTCTCGAAGGTGAAGTGTCTTTTCTCCACATTTTGAACTTTTGCTGGTATTGTGTTTCCCAATTCGTGAATTTTGTGGCATTCAATCAAGGAATTATTCTTTGGAACAGGTGGCAGAGGACAGGGCGGCGTCACAGCCGGCGGTGTTCCCTCCCAGCATGAGTCAACCCCCGCCCGGCTGGCCCGCAGGAGTCCCGCCCCCGATGCAGGCGTGGGGCTCCCCGGGACCCTGGGGCGCCTGGACCCCGCCCGGAGGACCCCGCCCCAGACCTCCGCCCGGAACATGGGACCCGAGCTGGGGGTACGGGGAAGGCTACAACCTGCAGCAGCCGCCTCCCTACGAGGCGTATCCCTCGGCGGAGCAGCAGGAGACGGACGCACCGCCGGGAACGACGGACGATGCTTACGGTGACGAACCCCCGCCTCCCGGACAGGAAAATGTGCCCGTGTTCACCCCGAACCTCGCAAAGCCGCCGCCCATGGGCAGAGCGAGCGGCCCCATTCCACAGACAGTCGCTGTCCCACCCATGTTGGCGGAAGTGGATGTGACCAAACCTCCGCCTCCGTTCATCCCGACCAATCGCGCCCGAGCGGCGGGGACGGAGAAGTCTCCCCCGGCCGTGCGCGTGAGCCCGTGGGGGCGCGGCGGGGACTCCACCCCGGTCAGCCCCTGGGATGCCGTGAAGGGCGGCGTGTCCCTGGACAGTATCCCCCAGGAAGTGTCTGAGATCGTGGAGGTGCCCGTCTCGAGCGGCCCGCCTGGGGTTGAGCTGGACGACGGGCCTCCCGGGATGGGTCTCGCGCCTCCAGGGATGGAGCGGGCGCCGCCGCCGGGCTTCGGGCCGCGGCGGCCGCCGGAGCGGGAGGAGCGCGTCGAGCCGCTCGGCCTCAGCGTGCGAATCTACGTTCTCAACGGGGACCAGCCGCTCTGCAAGGGCGTCGAGGTACGTCACTGCGGAACGTCAGGAAAACACGTTCTGCGTCAAGAAAACGCGCTATGCGCAGTGAGTTGTGACTGGTGTTGCTCCAAACACAAACCGAACTTCCATGAAAGCTTCACGCGTGAAACAAGAATGATTTTCTCCATCAGGATTTTCTGCTGCTAAACGGCATCAAGAAGTTCGACCCGTTCAACTTGGCGGCGATGGACCAGAGCGTGGAGCCGGAGGCGATCGTCTTCATCCACAACTCGCACATCGACCAGATCCACCGCGTCCCCAACCTGCTCGAGCTCAGGTACCCGGCACATGCGCCATGAATGCACGACTGTTTCCAGGCAACGAGGGACGCCATTGGGCACAAGGGGGCCCCAGTCTTCGATAGGAATGACATTTCGCGAACGCTTGGTATTTGACGGTGCTCTGTCGAAGTGAACACGGGCATAAGTGAATGAGATTTTTTTCATGCTCGTTTGACGGAAGGGAACCGATTCTGCTCTTGACATTTTGTTGTCCTCTCGTTGTTTACCAACCCTTCATATGTTGTGTTGACAGGCAGCAGCCGTGGGTGAAGTTTGCGACGTTCTCGGACGTGCACGACATTCAGCACAAAACATACAAGATCATCCTGAAGAAGGGAGGCTGCGTCGTGCCGGACGACACCACGCTGCTCTCACTCCACGCTGGTGCGTACCACTGCTGCTTCCGGTTCTTCTGCCTGATTTTCTGTGACACGCAGTGAAACCTGAGGCGTCCTCTGCCGTTTCAGAAACGCTGGATCAGATCGGTTCGTTCATGGTTCAGCAGCGCGACAAGCTGACGCCGTGGAGCATGAAGATCCACGAGCACGTCATGGAGCGGCTACGCTCCCTCGCGTGAGTACCTTTCCCGTCACCTGTGTTCTTCATGAACAAGAAGCAGTGCTCAATGCAGCTGCAGTGCGAAGTCCCTTGCGGCGTCGGTAATGTCATCAATTCTTCCTTGTTCATCAATTCTTTCTTGTCCTCCTTGTCTTCCACCAGTCATGCTGGACCCCCCCCCCCGGGGGGGACGGTCTGGAGGGGGAGGGGGCAGGGGACATTTCATCCACCAGGGCATAACGGTAGAAGTATTCTGTTGTGCCGTCGTGTGCTCGTACCCGCTGCACTGGCTCCGGCGTTTCTCGCGCCTGTTTTGTTCAGCACTGAGACGCGTTTTGTGTTCGTAGGGTGGAGAAGGGCGAGGACCGGGACCGGTGGCACGTGATCCTGCTGCTCGTCGAGAAATTCATGCGGCAAGGCGTCGTGCAGGTCCTGCCGGCCGAGAAGTACCGAGGCGGGCCGCGCCCCCCGCACGAGTACCACTCGACCCTGCAGCAGCTGCAGATCGAGAACTGCAACCACTACAGACACTTCCTCCTGCTCACAGGTACGGAGTGACGTCTGTGCTCTGTATCCCAGGTGACGGCAGGCGGTGTTGCCGCGCAACATGTTCGTAGCCTTGTCTCACGGTGATACGGACCTTAGTACGCATGTTGGATTCGAACGTTGTAATCTGGTCGCTGAACGTCACTTTGCGCATTTGCAGAAGAACCAGCGTCGGACCCCAAGTTTCAGGGGATCCTGGGCGACGGGTTCGGCATCCTGGACGTGTCCAACTTCATGCAGCTGATCGTGGACAAACAGGCGGGACGTCAGGTGTTCGTTGCCAACCCAGGTCAGTGACACTCCGATTCCGGCAGATTCCACATGTAAGCGTAGAAAGATAATGTGCACGTGAAGCCATGATGAACTGTGGGACTAATGGGTGCCTGATTTGTCTTGTGCAGAAGGAGAGGGTAAGTTGCCTTGTGTTGTCAAACCTGCCTGGTGTTGTCCAACTAAACTCTTGGCTGACCAAGCACAAACAAGAACGCTTGCCAGAGTGGTTGGTCGGGCTTGAATGCTGCGTCACGTGGCGAAACAAGTTTGGAATTGCAACAAACGTTGCATTTGCCCATTGCTTCTTTCGTAGAGAGCTTGTGGATCTGGAAACTTTTTCAAAACATGTTTCAAACCAAAGGTATAGAAACGAACCCAAGTCTCGAGAAATCTCATCGTCACGTGTTCACTGGATCAAGTGCGTCACGTGTGCAAATGACAATCTGTAAGATCGGAGCTGTTGACCTTTATTCAGATAGAGAGTACTGGGAGGAAGATGTAAGGTAACTCAGGCAACGGATGGCTGTTTGATGTACATAGCACAACGGAGTCAGTTCGCACGTGGATCCGTATTTGGTTTCCCCATGCTGATGTTTGCTGTGTTTCCGTTCACTTGTAGAATCGAGAGAGGAGGTTGAGATCGAGTTGGAAGGCTAACTGTCGTCAATTGTTGGGTTGGTGTTACTAATGATGCTAATATAAGTCAGTGTACAAAATACTAATTTTAATTCATTCACAACGATGTAACATGTGCACAAGTCTACTGAACGCGCTTGGTGCTCGCGATCGGTGTTCGCGATTGGAGGAGAGGTTCTGCTTCTCGTGTGCAATTCATTGACCGGTTCGTGTTCCTGGTCGGACGATTCCAAAGATCAACGCTTGTACAAGCGACACAGTTTCAGTTCAAAGTCGGCTGTGTCCGGGGAATAGCGACCTGTGATCAGGAAATCCGTGCAGTATGGCGTGGATTCACAGTCCCGAGGTGGAACCCTCCCCGCGATCCCTTGCACTTAATTTAACGGCTTCCGGTGGTTCAGGACTTGAGCATTCATTGCTTCTAATGGAATTCTGCTGAGACGACTGGCGTTTCTCAGTCGTATGAAGCTTGTTTGTGCTGCTTATTGGTGCACTGGTTTGGGACAACAGAAACACAACAGTGTCGCTGATGGGCAAAACTTTTCAAAAAGCCTTCGCGACCACAGGCTATAAAACAATTCTGAATTACTTCTGTCCACTTCAACGCATCAATTTGAAACTTTCCAGTTCCTTCTGGTAGTCCATACACTTCAACGATATCCCGCTTGCAGTGAGGACACAAGTGAGATCGAGGAACAGGAATGGCTTGTGTTGCTTTTCTCACCGGTACCCTCGGTGCTGAGGACCTCCGAGCTTTGGATCTCACTTCTGCTCCTCAAAAACACGAATTCGCTGTTTCGAAATTTCGAAGGAAAAAAAAAAAGGTTTCAAAATTGCGGGATCTGCATTTGTGTGAATTGATGCCGGACAATGCAAAGTGGATTTTTCACAGATTTCCTGTGTCTTATTTGAGAATATCTTTGTCCAGTCAGGGAGAGATTGACGTAGAAAAGTCCGGGCAAACTAAAAACGTTCAGAAGAAAATTTGGAATTGACAAAACTTGGGGGAAATCCTTTCAAGGTTGCGTTTATTTGCTGGGGTGCTTTTGAAAAGTCAGGCAGGAAAAAATCGACAGAAGGGGAACCTTGAGGACTTGTACACGAAAACTCGATCACAAACAAGAACTTTTCACGGACACGTCGCGCTGTAAAAAAACATTGTCAGATTGAATGTGATTTGTGTTCGTGTGAATGTTGAGGTGTATGTATGTGTGTTCAGGTGTTGCTTTTCGGACGATAACCATCAGGTGGCATTGACAACACACACAACATCCCTCCCAGCGAGAACACCTGATGTGTCAATCGGGGTCGTGTTTGAATGCGTCGAGAAAATTTGGTGGAAAACCATCACAGCGGATGTTTCAATTGTTTGAGTGCACTTGGAGACAAAACTTGCAATTTGCCCCACAAGAGTTGAGCAGGTGTTTGTTCTTTGGCGAATCATGGACACAATGCGTATTTTTCAGAATATGGACTGAAGGAATCTGAGATGTTCGTCGACGCGGAGCTCTCTAACGCCACCGACACGCTCTTCAAGCGCGAGTGACGTCAGCGCGTCCAGTGTGACGTCATAGCGTCGAGAAGACGAGGATCTCAAGCCTGAACCGAGAGTCCGCAACCCAATCAGTTCTGCAACAGACACGCCACCCCGACGTTCGTATTTTCCCCAGGAGTCCGTCTCTCGCCCTGCATGCCTCAAGACGGATGTGTGACCGACACATCCGGTTGTGTAACCGGGACCTTTCTGCCCCGATGGTTGGGCATGTTCAGTCAGTTACAAGATTCCGCGCCAAAGAATTGCGCTGCATGCCGCACTACTTCAGTGCGAGGTTGATTGCGAGCCACAGTATGTGAATGCGAAAACCTGGATTTGTGTGAAGGCGATTTCCGAAGAGTGAATTGAAACCTGGAGATTTTGTACTTGCTGATTTACGTGTAGAAACAAGACATCAGTCACCGAGATTTGAATCTGGACTCTAGTCGGATCCCGTTCCTCTTTTGACCGTAAATTTATTTCAGTGCGGTTTGGAAGCAGTTGTGTCTGTCAACGTTCAGACAGAACAGCTGTCCTTCCAGTCGCGTTTTGCCCCTGTTTTCTCTTGGTTGTATTTGAGTCTGATCGTATACTGATTGACGAGTGATTTGGTGAAACTGCAGCTGCACTCAGCCGAGAGCTGCTTGTCACGTGGTTCAGTTCGGTTCATCAATTGAAAAGAACGAGGAAAGCGATTCCACGTGTCATTTTGATGCGACGTTCGTAGTTTTCTTTTGGGAGACAGCAGAAATTTGTTTTTCATTGTTTCCAACCGAACTGTAAATACTGAAAACAAACGGAGTTTCTCGGAACCGCCATTGTTGCTGTGAACCAGACATCAAAAATTTTTAGTGTGATCTGGGCGTAGAGGAAAAACGAAACAGAACAACAGCTTGTGAACGGCGTCTTCATGCGCTTGAAAAGCACAATTTCTTGATCGGAGAAAGCGCACTCCGTCTGTGCGTGTTGCTTGCTTGTTGCGCATGTCCGAAGTTTGCATGTTGAACGGCTGTGAACAAACAGCGCTGCACGACGATGCTGGGTGATTGTGTGTACGTGTTTGTAATTTCAATAGTCGAATGTTCTGTGGGGGTTGGTTGGGTTGCAGTGTTTGTCAATAACACACGAGGGTTTGAGTGAGACTGTTTTCATTCTCAGGTCATGTTGCAAGAACCTGTTTTTTTTTTCGGCACATCACAGTGTAAAAATCGTTGGAAAACGATGTCACGTTTCTTGACAATGTTTGTTCAGCTCAACTCAACTGTTCGTGATGCGCTTTGGTTGTCGTCATTTGTAAAACATTTCACAACTTGAATGACAACTCTTGGTAAGGTTCTGAAACTGCTTTTTTTTTTCCAAGATGTGATTTTGCAAAAGAAAAATAAAAAGGGTTTTCCAACGCAGTTGTCAAATTTTGTGACTTCGGCGAAGAAATTCTGTCGTTTCGGCGTTCACTGATCTATTTTGCACACGCGCCGACCAAAATCTTCAGCAAGAGCAGTGCAAGTCATCCAGAATTGGAGACACCCACCAACGAAGCCTCCTGACTTTGGGTGCAAATTTTCCTTTGTTTTGACAACACTTCACATTGTTTCTACCACGCCGCCGTCACAGAGCCTCTCGTATGTGACCTCATTGTGGTAGAAGTGAGTTCACCCACTGCAAAAACAGTTCCTGTTCAATCATACAACTCTTTTCTC
>JAAUXT010027377.1_pt1 | contig 15226 bp, 16 predicted proteins | sample 7278171 | NCBI WGS metagenome assembly JAAUXT01 (sample SAMN14350112, study PRJNA611818) | marine sediment metagenome | isolation source: surface marine sediment (1.8m) | place: French Polynesia: Moorea | collected 2018-08 | reverse complement strand
GGGGTGAGTTCTTTTCAAAATAAATCACATTTATCTTAATTCCAGCCTTAATTTTGAGAAATATGAACAGAATTCTGTGTAGGACTGCTTTTAAATGTGTGCTGACTTGAAATGTATAGAAACCAATGCTCGTTTTGCCTCTTTTTGTTTAAAAACAGTGTGGACTGTGTTGGGTAGAAATATCGTACAACATTTCTATCTGAGGAAAACTATCCGTTTTAACCCAAAAAAAGGGCCAATAAGACACAAAATTGCCTTCATATGATGCTATCCTGCTTCAGGAACACTTATTTGAAACATTTGGGGTTTGAAATGTACAGAGAGATAGAAATGTACATGCACACTATTGGGTAGAAATATCGTATGACATTTCTATCTGAGGAAAACTATCCATTTTAACCCCAAAAAAGGACCAATAAGACACAAATTTGCCTTAATATGATCCTATCCTGCTTCACACACACTTAGTTTGAGTTGACATTTGGAGATAGAAACATTTAATGATAGAAATATACACAGATAGAAATATTAGGTAGAAACTCACCACATGTGCTTCAGAAGACTGTGTCACAAGAAAATGTTAACCCTCGGAATATTCTCACATAGAAATATTGTAAAGCGTATGATATTTCTATGTTCAGACATTCAGACTTTCAGCTTCAGACAAAACTGCTGACCTCTTGATTTTGCGCGGGCCACAGATCTCAACGCTGAAGTCTGGGCAAATTTGACAGTTGGGCGTTTGTCAAAGTCATGGAGTGCTGTTGCTCGTCCATCTGGCCAATTGGTTTGAAAGTGAACATTGATTTGGCTTGTCAGATTGTCTGCCACAATCTGATCCTTTTATTGACATTAATTTACACAAACTGAATTGGCCGGATGCTCAGAGGCCTTCTTCCCATCACATGAAACAGAGCGCAAGCCGTGACCTGTGGACGTCATGTCTTGAGAGCAATACATATTTCATGAAAAAGGAAAATTTGCAAATGCATCTGATGTGTCCACCTGTGTTGGTCATCAGCCACCACAACTCATGTCCCCACTGAAATTCGAGGTGAAGTCCCAGGAACCATCAGATTCTTTCAGCCTTGTTGGCCTTTGCTGACATACTCAGCTTATTTCATGCTTAAAATAGTGCATCGGGTTGACTTCAGCCTCAGATAAGAGCGCCTGCATCTGCCATTGATTATAACCAGGCTTTGGAGACGAACTCCTCATATTTGGACAAAGATTTGCTCAGCCAATGCCGACTCTCGTGTTCTTCACCAAGACAAGCAGGGTTGATCGGTTCATATACAACTCACGCCTGGCTCTCCCACGTACACACACTGACACCTTCACACACGCGGGCACCATCATATTAGGCAGGTGCGGCAAACATGAAACGTAGACGTATGCGTGAACATAGACTTAGCATTTCACCCCCTGGGAACAAATACTCCACAAAGTACTGCACTATTTATCCTCAGAACTATTTATCTCTGGAAAGAAAGCCTCTTTCAAGAGTCAGTGAGCAAAAAGAATAACAATTCTTGAGAGTATGTTGTATCCCTATACACCAAAGAAGATAGCCAATGTTTACTTTTGTCTGTAGTGTGTCCTGCAGGGTGAGATTGTACGTCTATGTCTATGCATACGTCTATGTTTCATGTTTGCCGAACCTGCCAACTGGCAACACACCCACGCACGCACGAACACACACACACACACACACACACACACACACACACACACACACACACACAGACATCGACACACGGCCGCACAAACACCAACACGCACACCTCACTACTTGAAAACACATTCATAAAGCTCATACATCACCAAACATCACCACACACATCACAATCCCCCATATCACACCACTTCATATCTCTTGGAAACTTCTCCACTTTTCAAACATTCAACAAATTTTGCAAAATATTTCGACAAACAACTTTTTGGAAAGTTAGAGTAACCTTTCATCATCAATAAAAAAATGGAATGAACTGACTGGCATTCGTAGACCACAATTGGTTTGTGCATTGCACAATTCCTACACTGAAATACCCTGAGCTGAACTTTGTGCACGCTTCTGAAAATCAAGCATTGTCCTCCACATTTCTGCAGTTCTCCAGTGTTGTCGAACTCAACTGCCATTTCACCAACAACTCGAACTTGTTGTCTTTGTCATGTTGGACTCAGGCTGAAAGTTCAATTCTGAAACAAACCTCAACATTTCACCACAGAACCCAGCACGTTCCACATGTTCATTTGACAACCTCAAGAAAGAAGCCGTCAACTGTGGAGGCTTCATGTCATGTTCATTCGAACTGTCACGTGTTTAAACAGAACAGACGCATCCAAGAACTTACGATATGCTGATGTGGACAGCGACCATTGTGTTTCCTCTTGCCTTGGCGTCTGGGGCTGATGGAAATGAAATGATCAAGACTGTCGTGGCAAAATTAGATGCTTTTGTCACAGTCATGGCGGAGCAGAGTAAACTGATAGTGCAGCAGAATGAAACACTTGAGGATTACAAACGAATGATAGAATCACTCAATGGGACTCGTGTCCACACATCAGCGACAGTGGTGGGGAACACTAGTGTCGAGGGTTCCACCGAAACCATCCAAGGACGGCAATCATTGACGAAAACAAGAGTATACCATGGAGACCCTCAACCAAACAGTGAACAAGCAGCAGACAACCATTCAGACATTGAATGAAACACTCAAGGAACACAAATTGGCCGTGGAAGAAATGAACCAGACACTTCACAGATTGGACAAAGGTAAAATCAAAGAAAACGTGGCCAAATCCAATGATTTGTCATTGAGATACAAACACGGGGAATCTGGTGGGTCCGCAGATGCGCAATTGACAAATGACAAAGTCCCCCATTCTTCTCGGCGACAAACTGGATTATTGCCTGAGGTCACAGAAATACAGTTTGTTGCCCGAGGCCAAAGTTTTATCCTTTGCAGGAAATATTTTTTTTGGGTCAGACAAAAACGCAAACAAATTTGAAAACTATGCCATTGTGGCTCATTGTGACTTGCTCAGCAACAAACTTGACAACTCGGCGACAAACTGAATTATTGCCGAGCTGAGGACCAATCAGAGAAGAGGAAATATTTCCAAAAAAGATAAACTCAAAGTTGGATTTGTTCTTGTGTACATTATATGAAGCACCTGTGCAGTGAACAAATTATTGATTGACGATTTGGAATTGGTCAATCGAAACGGTTGCTGGGCAACCTGGAACTTGTGGGGGCAATTAAGCCACAGCCACAAACGCTTACGCTTGTCAAAGTGTTGGTACCTGGACCGTGAAATATTCCTGTGCAGGTCAGTTTGCTTCCGTATATTTCATAGATTTTGTGAACAAGTTGCTGCCACCGAAACAACAGCTCTTTCTTTGCAGAAGCACCGACACCAACACCTGAATCTTCAGGAAAGATACCTGGCCAGGTGGATCTACAGGAAATGCTGACAGATGTTTGCATTCTGTGGAAGGAACACATGTTTTCTCCCCCATTGTGGAACATTCTTTCTGGAAAGCAATGTCAAGAGGGCCCAACATGGTCTGTCACTAACTAAATTTGATGTTGACGAAGTAAATCTTGGTTTGGTGCAATCTTATACAAGTACCCATTTCCTTCGAAACATTTCAATTTGTTCCTTTTTTCATTCACTTGATCACATCTGTTGGCCAGAGTATTTTTCGTAAGATAGTTGCTCTTTCGTATTTGCACGAGAAAGTTTGTGTGACTTGGTGGCAACAGTGATTGTAGATTTGTGGATATCACAAAACTTCCAAGTGCAAACCCCAATTTTTTTGCACACTTCGAAATGTAGAGTTATTTCATCAAACGAACACAAGATTTCAAACTCAAATATTGATGGTATAACGTCATGATATTCATTCATACTGAATGAAATATGTTTTCATTCCCCTGCAGATAATGCCTCCAAGAATGTCCAATAGTGTGGACCATCTCTGTGGCAAAATAAAACAAAAGTAATCTCTTGTCATGAAAGAGTCAATTGTTCTTGCTTCATTTTTGTTGCATAGATGTGTATTCTTCTGCATTCTATGGACTCCACATCCCTTGCAGTGTGTCTTTGCCATGTCCAAAGCATTTTCTCTGAAACACACAAGACGCATCAAGCATACCAGATCTAAGTCCATTCCATTGCTCCAGGCCAAACCTGAACAGGCATCTTTCTATCAGCAACAGAGAGAAGGTGCAAGTGAAGAATAGTTTGATCTCAAATGTTGCAACCTGTCAGTTGAACACGAAAATTTATGTAACATCTGTGGAATGCCAACGGGATATTTCACACTGGTTGTAACCACTGTGAAAAATGAAGTTTAGTTCTAAAACTGATGTTTACCACAATAATGTATTTTCTTGAACAACTTTTCCACAACAACATTGTGTTGAACTGTCACTATGCCAAGTTTTCACAGTGTGAAACAAAGTCTGGTGAGAGTAAATCACTTCAGAAAGTATTGGAACTGTCAGAGTTCAATAACTGAGAGAGTTCATTCCTTGATAAACTTGAACTGCAGATCAAAGGCCCCGACATTAAAAGAATCTGTGGGCGTGGTTTACCCTGTGATTGTTCTTGAATTCTCCACCATCAACACGATGCAAAAAAATACAAGTCTCTGCATTTTGTTCCAAGTGACTGCCAAGCTATTTAGCATTTGTTTTCTGGTAAACAGGGCAGGAAGGATGCGGCCAACAAGAACATCATGGTCATGCTTTCTGTTGACAATTGCCTCACAAATGGTGAATACTGCTGAATGCTATTGCACTCATCCTCGCAGGTGTGAAAATGAGTACATTGGCACAAAATTCAAAAAATCTTATTGGGGACTATATGATGTACCTTGTGACATTCCAGCCAACACCAATCACATCAGTCTCATTGGGAACAACATCACGTCACTGCCTGCACATTCCTTCACTCATGTACCATTTTGTCAGATTCTGAATCTTGCAGTTAACAGAATTACCTTGGTAGCTCCAGGAGCATTTGATGCCCTCACCAGTTGTACCAAACTTGCACTTGAAGTCAATTGTATTTCACATCTCACAGCTGGTATCTTTAGGAACATGTCCAGATGTAGAACCCTGCAACTACATCAAAACAAATTGCAAATTTTAGTGAAATGGTTGTTTTGGGGACTGAGTGGTCTCAAAAAGCTTTCCCTTCATCACAACAGCATTAAGATTGTACAAAAAGGAGTCTTTGATCATTTGCACTTATTGAAAAGAATTTCACTGGGAGGCAACAAACTGACTGCATTGAGAGCAGATTTGTTCATCAACATGAATAGACCACTTGTATTCACACATATGCAGAGCTTCTATTTGGCTAAGTGCAGCAGTATGGGCTGGTTAAGACATGAAGAGCACCACAAAACCATCATAGTTGATCATGACAGAGGACACAAGAATTTTGACAGATGGAATCAAAAGTATTGTTCAGATCCAGGTAAAATTTACATTTCCTCCATGACAAACAAACAATTTTTGTTGTGCAATGTCTGAATACAAATTCGGTGAGCTAGTCTCCACCCAAATGAGTCCCAGTTTCACTTTCAGCAAAGCTCCCCCTGACAATCAAAACACATCTTCTCCACAACAAATGCAAGTATATACAGCAAAAACAGCCATTTGCTTCATGTAGGAACCTGTCCAGAGCCAGGAGGTATTCCATACTCCAGAAGACTGCACTACACTGGACCATACAACAAAGGGTGCCAGGTGCATTATTTGTGTCACAATGGTGTGAACATAACCACAACATGTCAAAGCGATGGCACCTGGACCAGGAGATATTCCTGTGCAGGTCAGTTTGTTTCCCTATATTTCATATATTTTGTGAACAAGTTGCTGCCACAGAAACAACAGCTCTTTCTTTGCAGAAGTACCTGCACCAACACCTGCATTTTTACACAATGATACTTGGCTGGGTGGAGACACAACACAAACTAGCAAATGTTTGCTGAATAAGTTTAACATAACAGGCCACATGTTCAATCAGGAGATGTCCACTTCTGCAAAACAGCACAGTGCAAGTTCTAAAGAAGACTATTTGGTGACTTCATCAATGTCTTTTGAGTCTTCAAAGCCAGCCACAGCAGAAGTATCCACCATGGAAGCTGGTTCCGCTGACAACAGTAAAAACATTTGTTTCACATGTTTTGTCTCTTGAACAAAGTATCAGACTCATTAGTGAAAATCCTGGACATTATTTGCGCACCAGAGGACGTAGAAGTACCTCTGGTGCTTGTTGTGGTGCTCATTGTTGCAGTAAAAACAGCAGCAACTTCACAAAATGAACAACCTTATGCAAATCTTTCTCTGTTGATTTCTTATCCCAAGTAGCCGACCAAACCAAACAGATAGATTTTGGTACATCGAAGAAGACACTTCTCTTTTTCAGCAACCAGGATTTGGATCACACATGGACTCCCACCTTTTCTCATTGCTTTGGCTGGAACACTTTTTGGAATTGTGGGCCATTGTGTTAAAAAGTAAGTATCATGACTGAGATACATCACAAGGAATTGTTTATCAACTGTCACAAGTCACAACATGCAAACTGCAAACTGCAAAAGATCATTTTAGAAAGAGAGAGATGAAAATGAGAAACTCAAACTGACTTGGGAATCTGAGACCGGTTTGGTAAAGGGAATTTTCAGTGGACAAGATGAATGGAACAGAGAACACCACAGGGATTGGATACAATTAGTGTAAAAGATTGACATAGTGCCATTGTGGGGATATCCTTTTCATCTGTGCTCCTGTGAAGAGTTTGTGATTCATACTTGTGGAGTTTGAAATAGCAATCTGATTCTGTGTGAAGTTTGTGAAATTGTGGCAAATTGTTCTCTTGCACACAGTTTGTTTGTCAGTTGATGATATTATTGTATTCTTGTAAAACAGTTTTCTTCAATTTTTTCTAGAACCCCAATTCTGCTCATATTCTCATAATGATATTTCACTGGTCCTGCCATTCTTATATTTCAAATTGGGTTTGCTCACAATGGCCACATCAGAGATGTTCTGCTGAATCCCAGGAGTTTGTCAGTTGCAGTGCATACTTGCCTGACAGCAGATGTTTAACATGCATATGAGACCAACAGAAAGCAGAGGGGCCAAATCAAAACTTTCCCATGTTGTGTGTGGTTTCAGCTGAGAAGTCTTTGCTGGTGTTTGTGTGTGACGTTTTGCTGGTTGTCACCGTGTTGACATTGCGCATGTTTTGTTTCCCTTGCCCATCTTGTGAAATGGTTTCATCAAATTGTGTGAAGCAGAAATCAAGCTGACACTTGGCAACTGCAAATTTGCAGGTGAAAATAGAAAAACTTGAGGTACAGCATTTGGAAACATGAATGCTAGCATGGGACGTGTAGGATAATTTGGGACACAGGATGCACACACTCACCCACAAAACCACACAGGCACACACAAGCACGAACTGAATACAGGCACGCACACACACACACACACACACACACACACACACACACACACACACACACACAAAGAAATACACGCACTCACGCATGTACACTCTCGAAGGACGGAACACGACCTAGTGAATGCCAATGGAATGACCTCCCCCTTCTTGGAGCCGGAGAGAGCTTCAGGTTCCAAAACTAGAAAATCCAGATATTCCTCTTGTGCCATTACGCTCATAACTGAACCAGTGCAACCGGACTACAGACTGGTTGCAGCTCAGTAGAAGCACATGCTTTGTCACCATTGGTGCGAAAAGCGGCACAATTTGGCAAAATGTGGCTTTCTCGGATTCCTTTCCAGTGCTAGAAATCATCAGGCTGCTGATCCTTCTTTCTATTGTATCCGTAAAACAGGTTCATGCTTCTCTTCGTCTTTTGACGACTCGGCCAAGACTGCAAGCAGTGTGAGCCAGGCCCTCAGGCTACGCCATCTCTCGACCAGTGGAAAACCAACTCAGATTGGCACGCAACCGTATTTGTGGCCGACTAGTGTAGAGACTGAGAACAACAACAAACACACAGTGGTCAACATCAAACGGCGATATCTTGTCGCGGTTCCAACAGAGCCAGTTCCCTCAGGCCAGAGCAAAAACCAAATTGACTGTATGAATACAGACCCACTGACCGGTTTGAGTTGACATTGTCAGAAATACATGTTCTCGAACAAATGCGTTTTGCAGCATTAGTGCGGAATAGTCGCCAACACCAAAAATGGACATCTCGTATTGTAATGCTTCCAGCCAGTGTCTTCAGGATGGACCACGCATTGAGCAAATTCACGCCTGTCTGTGTTTTTGCAAAGCCCTGCTTAACTTCACCAGAAAACACGGTTCCGTTCCTGGTGTGAAAAGAACGAAATTCCTCTTGGTGACTTCTACAGTAGCAACGATATCAAGGAAGCAGTCTTGGTGTGTCTTTGTCTCTTGTGTCAATGATCTCGAGTTTCATAGAGTTGGGAATTGCTGACATCTCAACAAAAAACTTTCTTTGGATTGCTGGATATCATTGACAGTTTTTCAACAAACATTCCTGAAATATGTTTTTTCCTGGGAAAGGGCAGCTTTGAGACCTTAAAGTTTGTTCCTGACCCAATGTGGAAAACTACATTTCACTGAAGACAAAACCAGAGTTGATCCATTCCCCAGCTCATTGGGACAACACAACTTGAGACAATTTTATTTCAGGCTGCGAACCTTGCCTTTGTGAGAAATGCCTGGATTTGGCTGGAAGACAGGGTGTTGTTGGGAGTGGCTTCGAAGCAGGTTCGTGAGGTGTGTATCTGTTCCGTACGGTACCCTGGATGAAAGCAACGTAGCTGCAGTTCCGTCCAATATGGCGGAAGCTCCATCCCACCTGGTAGCAGCTCCAACTATCATTGCAGCAGTTCCATCCAACATGGCGGTAGCCAACATGGCTGAAACGCCGCAAACTGTGGTGGTCACTGATTTCAATGCGAAACTTCCACAATCAGAGCCACAAAACTTGGCTGAAGTGTGTTTGAGTCTGACTTGTTGGAATGACAGAAAAGATGCACTGAAAGGTGTTCTGGAGAACGCAACTACGGCCGAGGTGGACACTTTCCTTGTGGAAGTCCAAACAATTTGTGAGAAAACTTCACTCCATTTCAGCAAATGGGATAAACAATGTGTCGAGCAAACAGTGAATGAATTGCTACTGATGGCTGCAAAAATGGGACAAGCACACATTGTGAAATTCCTAGTTGAAGAAAAGGCAGCTGATGTCAAGAGAGAAATTCAGTCTGAATGGCCAATTGAAGCTGTAGCTGTACAAGGTCACACTGAGTGTGTGAAGCATCTGGTTAACAAAGGAGCTGATGTGAACCCTGCATGTTGGAACAGCTATGAACATGTCAAGGCAGCTGTGTACTGCAGACATGCAGATTGTGTGAAGCTGTTGGTAGAAGAAGGAGCTGATGTGCACCCAGTCCAAGGCCCAGCACCCTTGGCAGCTGCTGCAAAATATGGGCATATTGAATGTATAAAGCTGTTGTTGGAACATGGAGCTGATGTGAACCAGGTTGCAAGAAGTGGTTCTGTACCCCTGGCTTCAGCTATGAAATCAGGGAACTTGGACTGTGTGAAGCTCCTCCTGAACCATGGAGCTGATGTCAACTATGGAGGTCTGAAAGGTGCTACGCCTCTGATGGAAGCTCTGGGTTTAGGAAACTTTGAATGTGGGGAGCTGTTGTTGGCACATGGAGCTGATGTGAACGCCATGACTGCTGTCCAAGGTGTGTACTGTGCTCCACTTACACTGGCTGTTTTATCTGATCAGATAAATTGGGTGAAACTGCTACTGAGACATGGAGCCAACGTGAATTTTGTTGGAGGTGCTGCCGCCATACAGGTAGATGGTGAGCAGTGGAGGAGCTTGAAGTGTTTGACTAGGTCTGTTGACTACAGGCCTGGCAATGAAGTCAAAGTGGGTACCACAGCTTTGATGGTTGCCATAACCTCAAGAAACATGCATTGTGTAAAGCTGTTGTTAGAAGCAGGAGCTGATGTGAACCAGGCTGATTCTAGTGGCATGAGACCCCTCAAGTTGTGCTGTGAATTCTGCTTGGATGTACAAAAGCTTGTACCTCTGATGAAACTACTATTGGCAGCAGGAGCCAATGTGAACATGAGTGATCGACTGAACATTCACAGGAGACAAATGGACGTCTTGCTGCCTCTTCTGTTTGCAGCAGGAGAGGAACAAGTGGTTGTAAGACTGTATGAACATCCAACCAGGTTCTATCCTCCAGACTGGGATGACTTGGACCTAATGAACCAGTGCAGAAAGGTCATCAGAAAGTACCTACTGACCCTGGATCCTCACACGAATCTTTTCATGAGGATCCCTCAAATAGGTTTCCCAACATCCCTTGCCCACTACTTGTTGTACAGCCAGGACCTCCGGGTGGACTGGGAAGAACTGCATGATGAGAGCGTCAGGAATCCTGTGATTAATTTGGCGCTTGACCACTGACATCACAGGAACTCCCTGTGTGCACGCCCAATACCATGTTGTTGACACGCTTTCAGGATACACGTGCCTTTGTGGCGTGCATCAGTCCCCGTCCCCCTTGCAGAAAACTAGCATTGTCTTCAGGGAAATGAGACAAATATGGAAGAATTTGTCAGACTTCAGGACCGTACACAAAATTGTTTCAATTTTCTCTGCCAGAAAGTGCTTTTTGGCTGTATGGTCACGGTACACAACAACCAAAGTGAAATGTTTTTCAACTTGTATATAGTTGCCACTTGAACTTGTACAGGATCCTTCTTTGCTTGTAGCGACAAGCAGGTGCAAAAAATTGGTAATTTTGGGCAACGACTGAAACAAATCGAAACAACCAAGCTTTTTATGGCTGGCAACAACAGGTACCATGCAATAAGACTCGCCATTTTGAGAAACTATCGCACAACCTTGATGTGGCTTCAGAAAGAGTTGCATTGTGTGTCATACATTTTCCAGCATCATTGATGCTTGTTTGTTTTGGCTTGACGAATCAGCTCCCATTGCTTGTGTATATCCGTAGAAAGCAACCTCTCTCACGCAGGGGGTCATGTTGAAAAAGGACCCCACCTACGATGGTTGAAGTTCACAGGCGGCACCTTGAAAATTGACCATCTCTACAACACAGTCTGCAGTCTTCGCCCTGTCGCCAACCATATTGGTTCTGCCTGCGGGCAGCTGAGCACTGGCCAAGTGCAGCGCAATATGCGTGCAGATCGAGAAAAGACTTTTTTGATCCAAGAAGAGAACATTATTTTGTCGTCTCTTGTATTTTAGTTTTTAAAAAGTGAGAGGAATGTACATACATGTCAGCAAAGGTCATTTTGTTGGTGTCAATTTGACCAAGAAAGCTCGTCCCAAAATATGTGTACAAATTCAAGTCGTCGAGCCATTTGATTTACTTGTGCGAGTCACTGGCTCACCCAGTGGGACTCAATTGCTAACTGTGACCAAACTATCTCTGACACAGGGACATTAACATTTACGTATTTTTACTGAGCTGCATGTTATTGAAAGGGCAAGGGTGTTCACGCGTCTTCCTTGTTGTTTGAAGTTTGGGGACTTTTTCTGCCCTGGCCTCAACTTTGCACCCACATAGATGTTATCATGCAATTAAAACAAAGAAAATTCCATAAAAAATCGGTGAGAGTTGGTTTTGCGTATTACTTCACTGGAGTAGCGGACGGTTTTCGGAGGCTGTTGTTGCGCCCCTGCACACACGCCCACAAATGAGGAAGAATGCTGCGCACGCGCACAAAGTAACAATTGCTATGACAATCCACACCCAACATGGAACAACATCATGGCCTCCGGAGGCGTGGCAATTCTGGTCTTCTCCGCAGTGTGGCCGGTCTGGTGTGCAGTCTCTGTCATCCGTGCATTCTGAGGCAAAGTGAGACAGATCAGATATTTTTCATACATGGAAGTAAGTCAAAGTGAATGACAACAAGAAAATGTGTGAAATGTTTGTTTTGGGTCAGACGGCTTGTCTTTGTAAAAACACTCGAGAGATTCGTCATTTTCCTTAGTTCTAACATGAAATATAGTCAATGAGTACAATACCTTCTTTCAAATCTGGTGGCAAGCAAGTTTGTTCTTGCATTGCTGTTTGCTACACTATTGCGAGCCAAAATCAAGAATTTCACCAAGTCAGGTTGAGTGACTGTTGCACCAAACCCAACCCAATAACTTACTGCAGCACGACGGAAGGTTGCAGCAGAGAGGTAGACACAGCGGACACACACTGGTGTTGGAACATTTGCTCCAGGCAGAAGGGGACTTGTACCAGACGCAGCCCGGGTTCACCTTCCCACAGCAGTCGATCGGACACGACTGAGGGGTCTCCCCGTTGTTGCACGTGGAGTCACCACAGAACTCCTCGTCACTGCTGAAATTACAGAGCGTGTTGGTTTGGAAGTTGACAAGGTTGTATTGTATCAGAAAGGGCAGGTGATGACAGGATTAGCTGGAGCAGAACCATGTTGTTGGGGAAGTTGACTCCACACAGCGCGATGCCCAGATGGCATTGTGATGGGTTGGCTCATCTTCGCCTCCGGGTCTTGATGTACTCTGACGCGGCACTTTATTCAAAATTGCAACTTTGCAATTGAATGGCACTTTTACTGTGGGTGTTTTCAGTGACTTACTCAGTCACTTGTTCAGCATGGTTTGAGTCGAGCACATCATCATTGATTAGTTGTTTCTCTGCTTTGAGGAGAACTTTTTTGCATCTATTGATGAAGCAAATCTGCCACGCCCAGCATAGTCCCGGAATTTGCCACCACCATTTTTTGTCGCACCTGAAAATAATGGTTCATTGGACAAAAAAGTTGTTTCATACCAAACTCTGGTGCTACACAAATGTTTTGTTTCACATATATACTTCTTTCTTGCGGCTTTTTAGCCCTTGCAGCCTCCACACTTGAACCGCTTGTCACAGTCGCGCGCATTTCCATGCTTGTTGTCAACTCCACAGGGTCCGCAATACCGACCGCTACTTGCGCCTTGGTACGTTTTCTGCAGAATAACTTTCACCATCACACGTGTTGAGGTGAGAACCAGAAGTCAAAACCGGAAGTTAACACCGGAAGTGAACGGCGGAAGTGACTCACGCCATCGCACGTGTTGGGGTGTTCATTGCAATTGTTGCAGCAGACATAGAAATGGAGCCTGGAGGTTCCTCCCCATTTGCAGGCAATGCACTTCCCTTCTGCAGGCTGGTCTCCAACCTTTCTCTTCACGATGCTGTGGAACTGCCTCAGTTGCAGACTGTTTCCTTCTGTCAGAACAAATTGAAGAGAGTAAATGTGATTCCTTTGCACTTGAGCTGGGTCTCCTCAGGGTCAGGGTCACACCCACAACTTGGAGGTTTCACATTGAGGGTTGGATTGCGTACCTTGCTGCTTGGGGACCAGAAAGGCAGTTTGTGTTGTGTTTCTAGTTGATCAGGACTGTCAGTTTTACACTGATTGATTTGACATGCTGCTTGGGCAACTTTCTCCTCACAAAACATTGCGTGTTGTCCATTTTCTGTTCAAACCGGCTTGACTCAAAAACACAAACAATTGTTTTGTTTTGCTGCGTTATTGACTCTGAAATGGTTCCACGTGCAAGACCTCACTTTCACGACACAAGTCCAAAATTGCAACTGCTTTCAATTCCAGATTGCGAGGAAACACGCAACGTTTGCTTCTCTTGAGACCAATTTGATGTGGACAACCAGTGACATTTGGGGCAAGGGCCAAAAAATAGATCCGTACAGTGCAGTCTTGGTCAATTCGTTGTTATTCACGAAAAAATACAACATGTGAAATATCACCTGCAACGACATGGAGTGAAGAAGCAGCCAAGACGACAATCGTCACCATCACCACGGCTACAGTGATCATCTGTGGTCAAAACAATGTTGTTAGAGTCCAAACATTTCCCAGGATACAAACGGAACGCAACACATTCACCCAAAGAAGGCAAGTGACTCAAACCTTGGGCGTTGAAAAGAATAAACTTGAAACAAGTCGAAGCGCTGAGAATTGCCCTGATAAACGAAAAACATCGACCCACTGTTGTCCGTGTATAGAATCAACCGAGTTTGTGTTGGTGTTGGAAAGATGTCAGTGCCTTCAAGGCATGCGCATAAATTTCTGGCACGGTTTCTGTGTGCGAACAGCACAGAAAGACTCCACTACACTCGCAAAGGATCAGGTTGTGTCTTTTGAGGTTGTTCATGATAAGCGTCACTTGACGGAAATTTTTCTGTGACAATAAACTGTCCCTGCTGCGAATGTACTGTCACTCATTTGTCCCAATTTAAAATTTTACATGCAGGCTTCAATCGCCCTTGCAAAACTGCTCCAATGTCAATAATTTCTTTCGATTTCAAGTCATTCTCTTTGTATCAAACAAAGTGCCAACCGCTGGCACAATGACGTGTTTAAAATTTCAACTCGGATCAAATCAACAAGACTGAGATTCAAACCATGTTTTTGGAGCCCCTGGATACGTCGAACAACGGCACGTTCGAGCGTCACATGCTGCTGGCCGCCGTTCAAAAGGCACCACTTCGCCCCTGGCTTCAAGATCAGGCGAATTTGGCGCAGTCAGCCATTTGGGCTCACGCATGTCAAACACGCCAATTTTCTCACAAATCCAGGGTCCAAATCAACGTGATTTTGCACAGAAAAGCACAGAGTGAGGTTGTTCCACACACACAATGGCACACGATACGACGTGGTGACCAGCGACGGCGACCAACACGTCGCTGCATTGGGTCAGCATTTGCATTGCCCCAACCACTTCCATAGCGGTAAGAAGAAGCAACAGCAGCCTGCATACACACCCAATGGGGTGACGCAACAGCAGGACGTGAAAGCACGCCGCTCTTCAGTGTATCTGCACCCTCAGTCAGTGAAGCAATGAAGGTTTGTGGGTGGATGGTTTATGCTTAGGAATAATCGCTCACCAGACATTTTTCCAGGATTTTTAGCAATTCATCACAAGAAATATATTTTGAGAACTTGACTGGAGAAATTACAACACCACATTTGGAGAGAAGAGCCCCCCACTATGAGGCAATGCAAATGAGGGCGGGAAGGCTTCTGATTGGTCTAGAATTCAAAATCCAGCCTTCTGATTGGTCAAAAGGCCATTTGCCCCATAGTGGGAACAAAGGAAAATAAT
>JAAUXT010149894.1_pt1 | contig 15228 bp, 17 predicted proteins | sample 7278171 | NCBI WGS metagenome assembly JAAUXT01 (sample SAMN14350112, study PRJNA611818) | marine sediment metagenome | isolation source: surface marine sediment (1.8m) | place: French Polynesia: Moorea | collected 2018-08 | reverse complement strand
AGTGAACGAAAAAACCAAACATGACCAAAATTGAACAAATAGAACACTTTCAAACTCGCGTTCACAGATTTAGCCTTTTGATGCCTATAGGTGATTCTCACCACCATACAAAATGTATGGTACAAGGTTCAAATCACCCAAAAAGAAGCTTTGTTTGTGTTGCTTGTTTGGGTTGGGTGGAGTTGGGGTCAAAAGTCAAGCTTTGCAATTTTCTGGAAACAAAAAGTTTTCAAAGTGACCTTTTGTACTTGTTTCGAGTAAAATGGGGATATGGAGAGGATCATTTCGGTATTGAAATCTTGGAAATCAGATGAAGCATTGTGGAGCTGTGGCCATTTTTATTTTTGAGCAAAAGTGCCAAAATTTGTTTGTGAGCCAATTCGTTCAAGAAATTTCCATCTTGCCAGTGTGACAGGGTTGTTGACAACTTGATTGCACAGAAGAGTTTTGGAAGCTGTGTTACGGATGGTGTATTTTGAGCTTTAGCACACGGCAGCAATCTGACCGCAAGCCGAATTCAACTGGTTTCAGCGGCAAACGAACGAACTTGTCAGAAATTATTCAGAAATAACTCCCCTTTCTTTTTGAACATTTCAAAGACAATTGCACGGTTCAAAACATTTGGTGAACCAGGATGCGTTGCACCCATATTGCAAGTGAAAACACAAACTCCTGTCACCCAAAACAAAGAAGCAAAGTGAACCTTGCTGCAGCCTCTCTCTCTCTCTGTCTCTGGACTCATATTAAATTTTCCCAGACTTTTCCAGAATTTTACCAAATAATTATCCTCTTTTTTTTTTTTTTTTTTGCTTTTCCTGACTGAAAAATGGACCGAGTTGCAAGTCTTTCTCCTTACAACCTTTGGTTGGTGAAAGGATATTTTTCGAGCGCAAGGGGTCGGGGAGACAAAAGCACACTGAAAGAATCCCAGCCTTGTCATCCAAGAAATTTGTACCTCGTACGTGAAATTGGCTCAAGAGAACAAATCCGCTTTCATTAGACTTTTGAATGAAATGATTCAAATGTCTTTTTGACTGCCACAACATCTGTAACACAGGCAAACACACGCGGGACAAAACAGTGGCAAAGTGTATGTTCAAAGTCAGCTTGCTGACAATCTCCTTTTTTTTCGGCAGTGCACCGAATGCGCTGTACTGGTACAAAAGAAATTTTCAGTGCCACACAAGTCCCTTCACAATCAAATGTACGAGGGAGGTCCACAAAATTCGGTTCGTCGCTGATTTTGAATACGTTTTCTGGAATTTAACTCCACCCACTCTGTATTCCCACAAAGAGAAGATACCAAAGATATGTCTATTTTTCATCTTGAACGAATCACCAAGTAATCAACAGAAAGGCATTCAAGTCAGTATTAAAAAAAAAACAAAACAATCTTTTCTGTTGTTTGAACTTGTACAATGCCTTCTCTGGACTTTGGTGAATTCCTACACAATGACAACAGCTGACAGAGACTTTGAAACAAAGTTTGGACTTCCAAGTTTAATTGTTTCTGTTCTGGTTTCATCAAAATTCTCTGTTCAGACTCAAAGAACATGATAAATATTTGCAGATTTTTTTCTGCTGTATTTTGCCCAACCGTTTTGGAATGACGAAGGAAAGAACCAAACTTTTTGGCCTTCTCTCGCAAACAAAGACATTGAAGGCGACACAGCTTCATTGAAACACAAAAACTTTTGGTGCAGATCAGCAGGACAAAAATAATTTTCCAACTAATAACTTAATGGTATCAGTAATCGTGAAATGGTGGTCCAGATCTGCTTTACAATAATGAACTGGCTTTGCATGCCAGTCCGAAAGCATAGAGATCACCGCAGATAAACACACTCCTGCACGATATTCTACTGCAATCTTCCTACAAGGCTTAATCAGCGAAAATATGATTATTCCAGCCATCAGGGCGCATTGTTGCAAGAACACACTGGATGTGTTCGCAGGATTGTACTTTGTTCCTTTACGTGAAACACAAAACGTCACAAAAACGTGAAGCCCCAAACTCGGTTGGTTTAAAAAATTACGAGTCGCATGCAATGCACCACTCCAACAAAACAAACATGTTCAGTAAGGTCTCCTTCTTGCAAAGACCTGAGAACATCAAGCATCAATCACTCACAGAGCATTTTGAACACGTTCTTCGTGCGGGATGCGGTTTACAAATTGTCTTTCTGAGTTTTCAGGGCACAACAGCAGAAGGCGAATTCCCCCAGCAGACGTATGACCACAGATGCAATTTGGGCACAAGAAGGCAACAATTTCCTCCACCCCAGAACTCGAACATCGCCACTGCATGAAACCCATCAGTGGTCATGTCGAATTCAGCTTGCACCATGGCCCGGATCCGGTTTTTCTGCAGTCAGCAACCTACCGCCATGGCACAGCGCAACTGGATGTAGATGAAAACAAAAGAACTGTATTCTGAATTTCCTGACCTTACTTGTCAGTGTAGATTTTACTTCAGTTGCACGCAAGCCACTACATTGCGTGTCAAATAATAAGTCTTGCTCCCTCCAATTCTTCAAAAGTAGTCATAAACTACATAAACACAGGATGCCAAGCTCGCAGAGCTCAAAAAGATAAATAAGCACACTCTTCATGCGCTGCAATTTGGGGCCGTTTGCAGGTAATGCACCTGAACCACTCTTTGTCAGCAGCAACGTGCAGACGGAGGCAGAACGACAGTCCTCACGTCAGTTTCACCAACAATCTGATCATCACAACTTCACGTCGAGTCTTGCAACAAAACTCTTCATCGAACCCGTAATTCCGTCGCTGCACGATTCTCAAACACAAAAGTCAAACTTTTTGCAGGCACCAATGTTTCTTTCGCAAGCGGTCTCCCCCGTCCCTTGTCGTCGGAACCAACACATTTCAAACTCACCGACTCTGACTTGGAAACATCAGTTGGAACAAAATGCTGAACAGTCTTCTCGGACAGCACACTTCGAAACAACAATACCTGAACCTTGCAGGGACTATCACCAGTTGGATCTACAATTGCAATCGAAATCGTTCAAAACCTGACGTATCAGCATATCCCGAAGAAGTTTGGTCCGATATCCAGAAAAAAAAGAACTTTTCCCATTTGCACTTTTCCATCTACAGTGTAATCATTCTCAAGCTTCACAAGGACTGGATGTGTCCAACTCGCAGAAGAATCATTGCCAAAACTGTTGTTTGCTCCAATCTGGCGTGAAAGCCATTCTTCCCACTCATAAAATCGCAGTCTCCCAGACGAGTGTCAAGACACAGAAACAAACTCCGTCAGGCCTTCGGTTCTTGTGTTCCTTTTAAACTTTTATGGACTTCTGAATCTTTTCTCCATTCACGACTTGCCGAGCTGGATTGTAACACTTTTCGTGCGGACGCATCAGAATGCAACCAAACCTGCAGACAAGGCTAAAGTGATCACAAACTGGAGGAACGAGAGACCAGAGCCAAACTACGAAACGGACAACACGATTTCTAAAAAGACACCACCGTTGATAGTTTCCTCCTCAAAGAAACCACTGAAACAGAAATGGTTATTGTTGAACGCAGACACGTTCTATCTAGTTTCGGCAAATGTGATCAGATGACCCTCTTGTCAACTAGTGACAGAGAAATTAACTGGGGAGAGCACACCGCTAAGTTGCAGTCGGACCCCGGTCGTATTCCTCAGGGTGGTTTGAGAGACAGGTCCAGGATAAATCAATTAGCTTCAGCCTTTATTGGTGCTGGACGTCTGTTACAGTCTGAGATGTCATTGTGAAGATCAGTCTCAACTCTGACCATTCACATCAGCTGATTACTGCTGATCTTCGAAAAGCACATAAAACATTGTCTTGGCCGAGAGAAAATAATGAGAAAGTTCACTGTCTCAACAGGACAACGTCAACTTCTGAGTTCCAGAAGAAGCTTTGCGTGTCCCTGTGTCTTCACAAAATGTTCAATTGTGGAACACCCTGTGACCCTCCAGCAAGCCCTATTTCCAAAGTGCATGCACAACCAAGTGAATTTCTCAATATCCCTTCATACCCAGCGGGCACACTTCAACTCGGCCTCACACTTTCACAGGACATCTCAACTGAACAATGGATTAATCAGAGCAATTACACTGGTGTAAACAAGGTCGTGATGGATGTAATGTGCTGCTAATGATGCTCAGCGGCACTTTGAAGCTCCCTGTAAATGGACGCTGCCCATCTGGTGATCAGGCGTCTCCCGCGCGGGTCCGCCGCTGGTTCAGAGACGCCGCGGCGGCGGCTTCTGCGCCGCCACACAAGGAACTGTCCAGTTTCTTTCAGACTCCAATCGAAACCCAGGATCTAATACATTTTGTTATTTCGGACCAAGTTTTTGAAGGGCATGTTTCTGAAGACTTGAAACCTGTTTTGTTGTCTCTCCACCTCACACATCAACTTGCAACGTGCAACCGTGTGAGCTCAACAAGAATGCTGGCGCACTGATTTGCCCGCGTCCGCCAGTCATGCTCACCACCACATCCACGCAAATCAAACATAGTGGTGGTTTCTTCGACCAACACACAAGAACCAAGTAGACACACACACAATCTCAATTTGATGCAAGTATTCACAGTCTTTACAGAGCTCACAGCAAACGGAGTGGTGCCAAAACATGAGGGAATATTCACAAAATCCTGTAACTGCTGCGCATTACTGGTTTTTAGACTTGTCTCAAGCACATTTCAAAAAGCTACTGAGGAAGGAGGCTGATATGTCTGCAAAGCATGGACTCAGCACAGACAGGTTTGGGTCACCCAGTGAACCTGGAAATACCAGCTGTCTTTGTTTGTCTCTCAGAAGTGATGGGAAAAGCCTGGTTGGTTGTCTCTTCCCTGCAGCTGAGAAATCCCGAGGAATAAGTTCTGCACTGGTTTTGTAATGTTTGATTCTTTTCTTTCGGGCACCATGCAACAACAATTGTTCTTCTGAGGCACACATTGGCCAAGAGCACGTGGGCTCCTGCTCTGTTCCCCATCATAACCAGCATTGCACAACTGCATTGATCCCCAAAGTGATCTCACCACATTTGCACTGGTGCAACAGTGTCTCCACAGTATGAATATTGCCGTGCATGACAGCCGCTAGTAGCAGTGAGCAGACCTCTAGTGGTTCTGCATCCAAGAATAGATCCAAGAATTGACTCTGAAATGAAACAGACAAAAGAAAAATACTCAATCAGAGAAAGGCCAAAAGGAAGCCACATCTGAGTTTCAATCAAATTGGAAACAGCTTTCTGAGACAAAGCACATTTCTGTATTCTCCCTTTTGTGGAAACATGAGCAACAAAAAAATGATTACAGAGGGAGGAGTCACATGACATTGGAACATTTGATGTCCAAAATTTTCAACATCAGGTGACAGTGGATGTCACATGTGGGTGGTGTCAGCCAATGTTTGAAATTCTGAGTCCAAAATTTCATACGCAATGACTTTGAATGTATTTTGCGCAGCTCTTTGGGTGTTCAACATGCCTGCTGAGTTCTCAGAACTGCCCCAGCAGATTGGCCTTGAGTTTATCGACACAGAATATAATGTTTGTAAAATTCATTGACAAATGAGGTTTGGAGGCCCAGAAAAGGACAAAATACATCGGACTTGCAACAACACGTCAGCCATGTTCCCTACCACCAGAACGTGATTCCTTGGAGAATTCTGTGAAGCAACTTTGGGTCTTGGGACAAAGCAACCTCAGTTAGTTTGGCTCAAAATAAACCCTTGCACAATTCTGTTGCAGTTACATTCTTACACCAAGGAGGTTGCTTTACCAAGTTAAAAGCAACCCAGGTCGGTTAGACTCAAATAAACTCTGCTTTCACAAGCAACCTACGTTGTTTTACCGTTCCCCCAAGCAAAGCAACTGTCCACAGGTGGCAGCCACAGACATGGATACATGGCTGAACTAACAACAGTGCTTGCAGCTGGTAAATGTCTGAGACGGGTGCCAAACCAAACCAGTACAGCACAGCCTTGCAAATTTACATGAGTAATCTCAGATATCCCACAAACATTCCCGTTGTTTTGAAGCAACATCCCAATGGCCAGCAACATTCCAATGCCGATTATGGGTATTTTCAGGCAGTAATCTTGGACATTCAAGATAGCTGCCCAGCTCAGCAAATCAATTTGTGAGATGGGTCCTGAGATAATCTGGATGAATGTGCCATCTCCTTTCATGTGTCATGGTGACCCTCGAGAAGGCGGGAAGGGGGGGGGGGGGCACCTGACATTGACAATGTTAATGGCCCAAATTTTTCAATGCCAGGTAACCCTGTGAAATTCCATCTGCAAGGGGGTATCTGTCACCTGAAAAATTGTTCAAATTATTCAACATCGGGTGACACCCCCATGCAAACAGTTGTCATGCAGACAAGTTCAGGTGGGGGGTAGACTACATTAAACACACACACACACACAACAGTCCTCGCATGGCAATTTTCAAGATTATGGCTAAAAGGTAATATATTTCTACATGCATTCCATAATTTAGAAATCCTCGCTCAACTTACCAGTTCACACTGCTGTTGCCCATCTTCTGGTATCTACCAGTTCAACAGCAGTCAATAATGCCCAATCTTTTTGGCAAAGCCAAACCCAAGTTCAACTTTTCCATGACATAGTAAAACTAGGGGGAGGGGGTCACTCATGGAAAATTCTGGCCACCCTCTGAAGGCAGCCAAAATTTTGGCAGTGAGGGGGGGTTACACAGGTTTCTTTCTGAGGGTGGCCCAAATTTTCCAAAACATAGTAACCCCCCCCCCCATTTTGAGGTGTGTACAGACAGACAGACAAGACAAATACCAACAACTTAAGTCATACTCACACAAATAAAAATAGCACAAAAAAGCACTTTTTGAAATATCATAAAAAATTTCTACAAAAATTCAGAGAAATACATTTGTACCCATTTTCATTTTAGTAATTTTTTCTGGGGTGTTTTTCCTTTACTCTTTTCAGGTGGTACAAAAGACTTGAGAAGTAGATAACTTATACTTTATGAATTATTATCTTGAGGAAAGCTCTGGGGTATTTTTCTTAAAATACTTAAATCATATAAAAATAATAATTTTTGTCAATATTTCCCCAAAATTACCAAAAACAAAAAGCACTTTGAGGCCAAAAAATAGCATAAAAAAGCAACTGGTCAAAAAAAGCACAAAAAAGCACATGTCCCTTTCCCCAGAAGAAACAAGGTGGAGTGAATATCCTGACTGCACCAACCAGATAAAAAGAACAAACTCGCGAACTTCATTCGCAAACCAGACCTTGTTGCCAAAAACAAGAATCCCAAGCGTTGAAAAACCATTCCCCCAACAAGTAAAAATCTGCGATGAAAGTTGCGAACACGCACGAGTCCACTCAACCCTGGTGGTGACAGATTGACTTGACTACCCAACCCTTATTCCGCTGTCTGCACCACTGAGTACAAAGAGATATCCTCCCTCGGAGGAGCGTCCGTAACAGAGCAGATCTTACAGCGTGAAGAGCAGGATGGCGCTGTCAGGGAACAAACGAAACCTGTCGTGCCGTGCCAAAGGTCCAGTCAACGTATCTCGTATTTTGCCTTCCTGTGCTATCCTCAGTGTTGACACACAGAATTTCACAAGTACTTTCGTGCACCTTCTCTCAACTTTGTCAAACGCACCACCCCGCAATCAAAAAGTGTGTTCGAAGAACACAGACCGTGTGTCTTTTCCCACCAAGTGCGCATAATCAACGGCCTTCAGAGTTTCAGCGAATTTTGTTGAAGCGTTCACCCATCGGACGCGATGAGACGAACTGCAGCGCGCGATTCCACCAGATTCCACAATTTTACAGAAGTCGTGCACACATACAAACTTGTGACAGAGGGTGTCGAACTTTCCTTCAGGCCTCTGCACACACTACAGCCACTCTTCCTCTTTCAAAAAACTAACCTCTGTGTGAAGATCGTTCAACTTCCGTGACTTTTCTGCAACTTCTCCCCCAAATCCCGTTCCATCGAGAAAGATCCAACGTCCCTTGTGTGAGACCAAACCACTTCAACTTCAAAGAAATCATTTGCGTCTTCACTGCAGGTCACCGAAAAAGTTGGCGCACAAAATCCAAACATCCCGACCCGACTGTGAGACCAAATTTGTCCCTCGCGCCTTTTGACATCATCGTTCATGTCAATGACAGGACTGTAACATCCAGATGCAAATACTGTTGTAATGGGTGAACTGGGGTTTTTACCAAGTGCTAACGGAAGCCTGTAATGGTGTTAGGACGAGCCGAAACTTGTAATTGACCATCTGATCAAGGCCGAGACATTTCACGGGGGAAAACAAATCCTTTTCCGAGTTCATTGTGAACTCATGCAATGGCATTAGCATCAAAGCAAACAAATTATTCGCGTACAAGTCCACAGTGATCTGAGGGAAAACGAGACACAAGCTGTGATTGAATCAGCGGTGCACCAGTGATACTCGACATGTCAAATGGACTTGAGATTTGCAATGGTTTGCAACATCAATTCCTTCCTATAGGACCTCCCACAAAAAAACTGATATTGCAACGGTTTTCACGCAGGGGAAGCACGAACAGGTTTCATCCCAAGCTGTTTTTGAGCTGCCCTTCGTGCATTTTTGATTCCCGCTTCATATTCAAGCCGAAGAAGGTTGGAGGTCGATCGTGCTGGGAACACACGAGAGATCAGAAATCTCAAAGCGCGCGGTCCGTGACCAAGGAGCGTGGCCTCCCTGTCGTAGGACCTACATGTGTATACGTGCGGTGGAAGAGGGGTGCCACGGGTCTCTATGGGCAGGAGGGTCCCAGGGCAGGAGGGTCCAAACTTGTCTGCATGGTCACCAGAAGCCCCCCTCAACCAATGTCAACACCACGCACACGTTACAGAAGAACACAAACTGCCGATGAATAGTGAATCCACAACATGCAGCCTTTGTTTCCACTTTGGGGTGTTCTTTGGGAAAAGGAAATTACATGTAGAGTCCAGAATCATTATGAAGCCCCCCAAAAGGCCCCGAACCAACTTTTGCTCCGTTGGACACGACAGGATCAAGACCTGTCACAAAATTATTCCACCTTGGGAGGGAGGTGACAAATCACTGTTGCAACGTGGGTTCTTGACGCAGCCCAGTCCCAATACCTTTCCTGTTTATGGGTCGACTTTTCAACTGAACGTGGCTGCAGAGCACCGAACAGCGCAGATACGCGCCAAGATGGCTCTCATGTTCAAACCAGAGACGTTCCTTCTCTGACATCCAAGCGGCAAAACAGCAAATTTCTTTTCCAGAGGGGGAAGAGTGCCCGAAAGCATTTTGAAAACAAGGATGTAGGGCTTTGATCGGTGTCCTCTCCATGAATTCAATGACGTTGCAAAGCCACTTGGATTGGGAGATCTCACGTTACAGCATGACTGAAGGCGTGCGCTCAAACGTTTTTGTCAAGCGAAACATCGCGGGGAGGGGGCACATCGGCACCGAAGTTCACGCGGGCCAGTGTCAATTCAAATTGTCTGAAAGTGACCAAAATAATTACGCGGGTAAACTGCGAAAAAAAAAATAATAAAAAAATTGTACAACTTGAAAATACTCGTATCAGTGCTGGCATCCTGCGACAACACAGATTACCACCAGAACCGTACACATGCCTTGTGTTCATCACCGAAACAACTTTGCATGCAGTGCGCAGGTTCCGCAAAATGGAGGGACACAGCAATTCTTGACACCATAACTTTGACGTGAATTCTTGGTTTGGCTTGAACGGCTTCAAGTTCGTCTGGAACGGAATGACGACAATGCGAGTTCACTTTGACGGTTCCCCCTTGGCCTTTGGGTGCCAATCTGTTCTGAATGAAACTCCTGAACGGCCAGCAAGTCACTCTCGCTGCGACAGCGCGCCGCTGGTTGCCCGTAAAAGGTCGCATCAACACTCAGTTTGAAGCTCGTTGTACTCCTGAGGTATTGAAGCTTTGACCAAGATTTTCTACAAGTTGGACGATATCAAAAATCAAATCGTGTTTAACCGAATCACGAAAACACTCCTTGCTGTCCACAGTTATTGTCGAGAACTGGGAAAGTTTCAGAGCAATCAACGAAAGATCTGACGCTGCTTTCCCACAATGTTGAGTGGAAATTTCGCACGAGTCAATAATTATTTTTTGGCAACATTCAGACAGAGTGGAGCCACGACGGTAATCTCAGCAAAATCTTCTGAAAGTGAAAACCCTGAAATTGATTTTCTACGGATCCCTCAGTGCTTGCCTCGACAGAAAAAATACATCAAATGAAAATTACACATCATGGCTCTCATGAATCACCCAGGTAAATCAAGATACAATTACTGGGCCCCATGTACCTCGAAAATTTACTCTGCCGATTAATTGAAAGGGCTGCTGTCGCTACGAAAAATAATCAGTGCAGTTGCGCTGCAATTGGTGGAACCGAAGAACGAATGCCGCTCAGCTAATTTCTATTAGTGGCTCAGGTGAGGCCTGCAACCGAGATCAAAGTTATGATGGAGGCAGGTGCAGGCCTATCTTTGCTTTTTGATCAGAAATCTTTCTGTAATCAGTCTGTCATATACCCAGCCCTCGTTTCAACGAAAAAAAGAAAAAAAGCACATATTCATCAGTCCCTGGGGAAAACGTTGGACAGGAAAGCAGCACAAAATTAATGTCATCCAAGCCTCGTCCTCCACTCCACCAATCTTCGAGGAAGCCCCCCCCCCCACCTTCAACGGTTCAAGGTGACTTACCTGTTGAACGAGACAGTACTGCAGTATTATCTGCTGGTGTATGCGGGAAGGACTCCTGGACGTTGGCCATGTCGACGAAATTCAGTGCAGTTGATTGGGAAAATTCCTCTCGAGTCTTTGCAAGTTCCCTGCAAAAAACCAAAACTCCCAGTCAAGTGCTTTCCCTCCTCTTACCAATAACTGCAAGTCGGGATGGGCAGAGTGCAACGTCAACCCACTGCGACGAGTACAGGAGGAAAAGAAGAGTGAACCAACAAACCAGGACAATCGAAAATGAAAAACAAGAACTTGCAGACAGTTGCAAGCAAGTGACTTCTGCGAACACTGTGACACGCACTTGTCCAAACTCACAAACGTTCCAGATTTCCCAGGGACGGAGGACCCAGTGAAACCCAAATGTGGAACTCTGAACTTTTTTGCACAGTGAGCAAAATCACCCCATCTGAAAATTTCTTGTCAGTGATTATGGTAAACTAACTTTTCCAGCTGAAGAAGAGAGCAACAAAACAACGGATGACAGATTGTATGCACAAAAGCAACAGAACCAAGGCTTGCTGAACGCGATTGCGACCAGTCTGAATCATCGTAACCACACAACAGAACACGACGCTTTCACACTCTGACGGTCAGCGCAGCGAATCTGATTTCAGGGTTTTACCTTCCAGAAGCCAGGAATGTTGGTTTTCTGCAGATCGGTGATCACATCTCCGGGTCTCAAGTGTAATTCTCCCTGTTTCTTGCCCTTGCTTTTCGTGTGCACGACGGCGATGTCGTAGATTGTGTCCTCTGTACTGTACCAGCTCGTTTCTACGAGAACAATACCACACAAAGGTATTCTCGCACGTATCAAATTATCAGACGTGTTTCTGAAAATGTCCCTTGTCACCAACGGCCGTCTCCATTGTTTTGGATGCAACAACAGGAAAGTTACCAAATCATACGAACCGATGTGCTGAACTTGAGCGTTGTTCGACTGGTTCTGAACTTTGCTTCCAAACAGAGGTTTTCGTGGCTCAGAACGGCTGAACTTCTGTTGCATGTATTCCAGAAAGCCTTGTCTCTCACCCTGCACCAATTGTCAAAAGAATGCCACAGATAAAATACCAAGGCATTCAGACGAAAGAAGAATTTGTTGTTGACAATGAGACATTTACAATGAACTCACATGTTTGCTTTTGTACATCATCCAGAGACTTGCGATGCAGAAGCACAAGAACGACACAGCGCAGGCGATGATTACCAGTGCGATCAGGAGAATCTGTTGAGAATCAACAACACAATTTCGTCATGACCAACACAAGCGTCGACAGTTCCGGAAATCTCTCATCAACAACGGTCTCTTAGCTCTCCAAAAGTGCAACCAACCACAAGCTTGATGAGGCCAGTCGTGACTTTCTTGAGTCGGGAACTTGACGACAACGTCTGGGTGTTGCACAAGTAGTACACCTGCGTGATCGGATCGTACGGACTGTGGTCGTGCGGGTCAGAGGACCATCCGTAGTCACACGCGCAACTCTGGTTATTTGGTCTGAGCCTGCCGTGGACACAACTGATTTCTTTCTGCAAACATTCAAAACAATTTATTCGCATCTCGCTGACAACGTATCAATTCTACGCAGCAATCCAAGAGCAACGCAGAGAAGCGAGCGCTCACAATTCCTTTCACGTCGTAGACATTGAACAGCGAAGTGTCGTTCTGCTTTGCCAGGTAACTGAGGTCTGCTCGAGTAAGGTTCAGTCTCAAATCCTTGCAAGTGTTTGTGTCCATATCCAACCCCTACAAGATACAGTTGGCATGAAGGTTTGTTTTCCATCGGAAATTTTGCCACCGATTCGTCAAGCATCAAATTCGCAAATGAAGACCAAACTGCGTACACTTTCCAAACCCCACCTTCTTCGGCAATCTAGTGTTGGGCCCAGCAGGACAGTCCTTCGTTTCCATACACAGCTGGTAACCGTGGTCAAAGTAGTTTTTCATCCCGTCATATTTGTAGACACAGTTGACAGGCTCGCAACCCCGCAAAGCATCCTGATCCACCGTGGAACATTTCGACATTCCTGTCAGCCATTCTGCATGAACAAAAGAAGTCGTGTTGGCCCAGCAAGGATATCCAAGGCCTCAAGAATCTGGACGACACAACTATCAGTTTCTGTCGTCAGAACAACAGGCGACTGACCTTGGATGCTTTCCGGCAGCCACAGGTATGAATTTGGAATTGTTGTGTTGAACGTCCCAAAACGAACAAGCTGACTGACGTTGCCGCCGTGAGTCAAGGAGGCATTGCAATCTCCGTATCTTCCCAAAATGTACTGTAACCAAAGCAGCTTTGAACAGTTGCAGGGTTCCCACTGCGGCTGACCAACAAAATTCCATGGTTTTTCCAGGTTTTCCAGGTGCGGTGGGAACCCTGAGTTGGAGTCTGAACGTGGCAGAGGCGCACAAAAAAACTTGTCCTTTTTGAACTGAAACTCACGTAATTGCCGAACAGCATCGTCAAATTGTGTTCGTAGTCTGGTCTCATGTACTGTATCTTCTCACCAACTGGATGGAATGCCTGAAAGCAAACTCTTGTTCTTCCCACGAACCCTTTCCTTCGGAAAGATTCAATGCAAATGGTGAAAAACAACTGAAACCCACACCATGAAGTGCAACTCACTTGACAAGATCTATCAACGTTATCGAAGAAGCAGCAGCTCTGCGAGCGGATCTGCACATCTTGAAGGTGCGCAGAACCAGTATTTCGGACGTGAACTCCTGAAATTGACCAGTAAGTGCACGTTTTAGTTTTCCAAAGTTTGAGTTTTGCATGCGAGCAAGATTGAGTTCGCCTGTAGCCAACGAAGTTTTTCTTGGTCTTGACTCGCCAGTTCCCCTCCCCGCCCCCAACGTATGTCGCAAGCCGAACAACACTGCACTCCATCTGTCGCTTTTGTAGAACCGTTCTTTCACTCTCACATCTTGCTCAATCAGATCCAGGAATGGGAGCCCACGGGAACTGCCTGCCCTCACCTTGCCAAGACCCCTGCGAAGAAACTGAAGTTTGTGCCAAAGATACGAGAACTGTTCACCTCTTGGTTGTTCAGTGTGTGTGTGTGTGTGTGTGTGCTTTCAAGGTTGGAGTTGAGTTTAGGTCCCTCGTCCAAGGCTCCCCCCCCCCCCAGTGACCTCAATCCTGGATCTGCGAGACACCTTACATTACGTGTACTCACGGAATTTCAATATCACATCGTTGTAGTTTGGGATGATGACTTGTTGCCAAACCACTTTCAGCGGATCTTCAGAGTAGCAGAGGCTGCTCACAAACCAGAGGAGAAATACTCCACGAGCAGCATCGACTAGCATGATTCGCAGCCAGCCTTTTGTTTCGTCTAAATCTGCAGAACACAATACCTGTCAAACAAATCACACAAGAAAGATCAAACAGAGAAGCTGGGACGGATCCAGACACGCCTTCATCCCTGACGGTGTCAGAAAGCGACACCTTCAGTCTCCCCTGTCCTTTGTTTTGGGATACATCCACGTTTCTTTAGCTCCACTTGTCAAAAAGATTGATCTTTTCAAAAGTTGGAATCTCACGTCCCAGGGATCTCACTCTGGATCCGGCCGTGACCGACACCAGACTAGATGTTCCAGTGGTTCAACACCAGTGTCAAAAGCCACACTCTGGATCTGGACCCCAGATCCTCCGGTTGATCTTTTCATTCTCAGCCTCAAAAGTGACAGGCACCAATTCAGCAACTCCCTGCTTCAAGATTCCGGGGTGAAATCGCTGCACGCTCTTTTTGTCACAAAATCTAAATTCGAGAACCTGCTTCCAGATCCAGATCCCACCCGAACATCAAACCTGCATGTCCATGAATCCGGGTCCAACACCGACACTCCTCTTTCAACTGGGTGCACCACGAACGTTCGTTAGAGCAAATACACTCCACAGAATCGCTAGGCGTACGCACTGGGTTCCTCTGTGGCACTCATAGCCAGAAATATCCACAAATTTAACAAAAACATAAACTCTGCAGACAGTTGCGCGCCTCACTTGGCTGGTAATTTTCACCATAAGATTCTTTTCATGGAAACGAGTCAAGTCGCCGCCGGTAGCGGCCGGTCCAGTCGCCGGGAACCCGTCAAAACTTGGGCGTGTGTAAGGTGTGACGTCAGCGTCACAATATTAGGACCTTGTTGATCGGCAGAACATATACACAAACCAAAAGGAAGTATTCCTCTAATTTGGTTCACACTGGTGTTAGAACAAGAGACTGACCCTGTTCTGGATCTAGAGAGGTAGATCTAGATAGGTAGACAAGTTTGGTCTGCCTTTTGGCTATGTTGGCCAGAACCTGACATTTACACTGGAAGAGTGTAAGGTGTGTTGTGGATGTTGTGGCAGATTGGTGACAAGCTGTCACTGCACATTGAGACTTACTGAAAGAATAAATCAGAGACTGAAAAATGGGGAAACAAACCAAGTATCTT
>JAAUXT010140036.1_pt1 | contig 15234 bp, 17 predicted proteins | sample 7278171 | NCBI WGS metagenome assembly JAAUXT01 (sample SAMN14350112, study PRJNA611818) | marine sediment metagenome | isolation source: surface marine sediment (1.8m) | place: French Polynesia: Moorea | collected 2018-08 | reverse complement strand
GTTTTAGGACGGTGGTTATCCGACTGGCTCTGGGCATTCATCTTGCCCACCATCACTCTTAAGGTGAGTCGAATTCAAGTCACTCCACACTGAATGATTTTATTTAACATTGTAAGCTGAAGGTGATTCGAGATGTAGATACACACAATTCTCTTTCTTTCGATGAAAAAACCTGAAAAATATGAACAATAAGCGTAAAGTGTGCACCAAGTAACGGGCCCTAATACTACTCAGGTCGTCACTTGAATGGAAAATGTCAGCAATTAACGAACGAGATCACAGGGCTGACGATGTGATGTCGCTGGTGGAAAACAAGTCTTTCCAATTTGCATAAATATTTGTCACATGAAAGAAACATATTGGAAGTATTTACTGAACATACTCACGACATCTTGCTTTCGCATCGTACTTCCAAACCCCCGAAATCACTTTTGTCGCAACTTTTTGTCATCAAGATGTCTGCGACAACAAATCCAACTGAGTTCACAAATATCGACATTTCACAAATGCATAGATACTCACTTGTGAGACGTAATTACCTTTTACGTTGCCAGCTCTCTCCAAACGAGGAATTTTCCCAGAGCGCTCTCTGGAGCCGAGCTACAATTCAACACGACATGCGCGGAGCCGTGGGAAAGAGTCCAGCAGAGCATGTGCGATGTCATTTGATTGATGAAGACATTTTCACGGCCCTTGTGCAAAACTACTTGAAGGCCAGATCTTTCTGAAGAAGGTCCTTTTTGGGACAGACAGAACGTACAACTCTGCAGTGATTTGCCGAGAGAAATTCCGGATATCACTTCAAGCTGTGGACAGCACGGACTCTGCGATTCGTTCCCTGGATTAACAATCAACCATGAAAGTGCGAAAGTGCGAAGCCATTTCTTGCAATGATTGCAAGAAATATTATCAGATGCTGAAGAAAAGACGCGAAAGAAACAAAATCAAACTCATCTTTGGAAAAGTAAGTTTTTCTTCTTCTTTTTTCCTTCGTGATTGACTTTTTGGAGGTGTTCGTCGAAACACCAGCGGACAAGAACAATAAAAGTTCTGCTGCTTGAGCTCCCGCCCCACAACGGCGAAAATGCGGGGTGTTTGACACACTAGATGCCTTTTTGCTCCTTTTCTCTCAACGTGACATCCAACATCAACAGTCGATTTCAAAATATTTTGCTTTCATCTGTGCGCACCTCAAAGCTACATCGAATGAAGTTTACAACTGTTCAGGTGCGTGGTGCAAGAAAAGACCTGAAGTCTGTCTTTATTTGCCAACCCATCACATTGGCATTTGGAGTCAGTATTGTGGACGTTCAGCAATTTATTCTGAATTCACACACGCCCACCGGTCCACACATAGCCACATCCAAACAAGGTGTGGAGGATCCAGGTATGGTGCACCTTGGACCACCAAAGGCGTTTCCTGTCTTTTCATTTGAAAGCACAAGCTTCATGCCAACAGAAAATTTTGTCTGACTGTTTAGGGTGTCCAAGCGAACTCTGAAGCGAAATGGCAGTTCGTGCCCATCTCGTTTTCATGGCTATCCCTTGCTCAGCTGCATTGTCTGTGAATAAAAAACACACATTTGCGTACATATTGTGCAAGGGTTGTGCAGTATCTCACTCACACAGTATTTGTGCTGTGTCACAGGTGCCTTTCTTTTGAGCTTGGCTCCAGAGTACAGAGAAGGAGCTCCTACTCTGTGCCATGAGTACGGCCATCTGGGTACTCAGGCTGCTTTGTTGCAGCTTCACTCTCAAACTTTGTTGTACTCCTTCCTTTTTGTTTGTGCAGCGGTTCTTGTGCCCGTTCTGTCCCATATGTCCTCACAAGATGCCAACGAGAATGTTTTGGTGCTTCCCTCTCTCTGTACATTTGCCGTTCTCTGTCCCAAAATGCATTGCTCAAACCGCAGCAGTTTGCTCACAAGATTACTGTGCTTCATACGCAACAAAGTCTTGCCGTGGAATGCCTGTGGTCTTCAGTTGGCAGCGTGCTCCCAATGAAGTCACAACTCTGCATATTTGGGCTGGATCAGTGTGAGACTCGTGTCCTTTTGTTTTCCCGGGTGGATCTCCAAGTGCCTTTTCTGGACATCTGGAAGCACAGCAAAGGAATTCAGAGAAGGCATTACTTTGAAGTGAACGCAACTGAACGCAACTTTTTCATATCGCAGCGATCATCTCTACCGTCGTGACATTTTTCGTGTTCGACTCGTAATTCCATGCCAGGGTATGCGAGGTATTTCAATTCTTCAAGCGCGGCTGCTCAAAAGCAAAATAAACCATAGTTGTGCTGAGAGCACCTGCTTTCTCACAAATAGGATGCTTTCGTAGTTTGAGACTGCCAACATGAAAGCAAGAAGTTGCTGAAGGGAAAACTCAGTGACTGCTGTGGTGGTGCTGGCCACAGGAAGGAACCAAACGGGGCAATTGCACCAAACCCCGGCAAACCGCGCTCATTCACGCTCCCACTGTGCTGCAATTATCCAATCAACTAAGTACACTGTGGGGAATACTTGTGTGCGCAAACTGGTGCTTTGACAGGATGTATCTGTAGCCTGAAGGAACTGACATGGTTTTTACCATTGCGAGGAGACGGTGTGGTGCACAGTGCGATGCTGATTCAAGCGAAAGTTGCGCAGAGAACTGGCCGAAGGGACCGCTGGAGCCTTGTGTGTAGCAAATTGCATACTTGGACTGGCTACTAATTATCGCGCAGTGTTCTGGTGGGAGGCCACGGAATATTTCGTTTCGGTCCAAATGATGGATAATGTGACAAGAACATGAAGTATTGGGGATAAAATAACATAGCACAGCGCAGACGCAGTCAAACATCGCGGATGTGTGCACAGGAATAACACCCGCAAAAGGAAGGACATAAAACATGAACTTTGCCAAGTATCAAGTTCCTCGCAAGAAAATGACGAGGAAGGCGAAACCACTTTGGACTGAGCTTGTGGGATACAAGTTGGCGGCATGTATGTTCAAAACCTCAAAACTATGTTGAGGCGTGTTTCATTTTGGTGAGACATAGCAGTGGGAGAACATGAGCTTTCAAAGCTTTGAAGACAACATTGGTGTACGTGCAGTTTGTGCAACAAACACAAAATGTTGCTGAGACAGAGAAACACATTGAACAGAAAAAGGTCAACTTTGGAGAAAACGGTAAGTTCTTTGACACAAAGAATTTTTTGGGAAGTGTTACTGTTGCCGAACCTTGCGGAATGGGGAAAAGCTGTCATTCGCTGGGAGGAGTGTCGGTCCAGAAGACGGAGGATGCTTGGCAATGGGGTAGAATTCGTTGAAGTCACCACTGACGATGATCTGATCAGCCAGACGACAAGGAGGTTGTCATGGCTGGTCTGCAACAAGCTTTGTGTATTATGGGTTGTGATGTGAGTGTGAATTGGTGTGAAGAAACGCAACACAGAAACGTTTGCCCGTGTTTGATCTGTTCAAACGACACAGAAGCCAAACGTCAAAACTTTTACAGATATTCCAACTTGTTTGAAAGGTGTGCACTCTCACTCTCACAGACACACGCTCATGCTGTCTGCATGACGCAGACAACATCCAAGAGAGAGTATTCCCCCTGAAGATATTGGGAGGCGAGACAGTTGTGTTTGGAGTGTGAGCGTCCTGTCAGGCGATGCTATTGTATGGAATCACGGACTCCAGCACCAATTTGCGCACCCACCTCTGACCCCGAGGTGCTCGGGATGGTTCAACCTGTTCAATTTTTGCGTGCTCAAGGATTCCGTGTGTTTTCGCAAAAAAGGCAAGCCTTGCAGAAAACAAACGCCCTTGATTGGCAAGCAATAAGCTAGCTGGTCATGACAGTCAACAGAACGAAATGTGAACATTGATCGATCAACTCTGATTGGGACCTTCGAGGGTTGGGTCACCCCAGACCAAAGGTGGGTCTGGGTCAACCAAAAGCTCGAGGCCACAGGCAGAGCTTATGGGGTCTCAACCTGCACGAGAAAGCGTTATTTTACTGGTTGTTGATTGTCGTGCACCTCACCGAGGTGAATGCAAATGATAGTGCTCCTTGACATTGATTTAAACTCAACGAAAAGTCAGTCCTTTTGAACTTGGGTTGGCTGCGTGCAAGAAAGAACGGAACAGAATGAAAACGTTGAGACAAAGCTGGGAGGGTGTGAAGGAAATGGAGGGTTGTCGTTCAGGTCGTGTGTAAGACACACCCGTAAAGTCACCCAAGCTTTTGCTTGTAAAATCTGGTTTACCAAGGTTCTATTGAAGAAATTCATGCTCAATTTTTGGGGTGAAAAGTGCGTTTTTTTCTCGAAACTATATGGTACGAAGGTACACACACCCAGTACAACAGAGCAAACACGGAGAGAGAAAGCGTTGAAAGCAATCTTTGAAGCATTTTTTCTCAGCTTGCTTCCGGCTGACAGACAAGTTCATTTCGTGTCGAAATCCTTGTCTTGTTCACACGCACGCATGCGGGACCACTTTCATCTGTTGATGAGGACCAATCAGAGAATGTCGTTGGGTGCATTTTCAAAGCTTCGTCAAAATTGAACCCAATCAAGAACTTGCTTTTCTGGTGAGAGCAATTCACCCAAGCTTTCTGTGCGAGTATCTGGAAGCACCGTTTCTGTTTGTCGTGTTCTGTGCGCTTGACTGATTTGAACGTGAGAATGCTCATTTCCTCATCACAATTCAGTTCTTCTGGAGTACTCAGTACAATATGGTTGCTCTTTTGTGGGCAGGTAGTCGTGTCTTGCTTTTCATGCGTTGGCTCCATGATACAGTTCTGCGATTGTTTTCACGAGGCATTCCAGGTCACAGTTAAGCTTGTCAGAACACTACGCGGAATTGAATGTGGCATGTTGTCTCCAAACTCATTTTCAAGGAGACCAAAATATTTGTTGTTTGGCCCAAGATCCTGATGAAGATGGGACTGCGATGTCTATGCTTTGCGTATGAGATCACGATTGAGCACAATGAGGTGTTTGTGTGTCTCTCTCGGAATGGAAATGTCCAGATGAGAAAGAAAAGGACAGTGTTTGTTTTCGCATCAAAGCACCACATTAATTCCTCAGTGCAAAATGCAAGAAAAACCCCCCCAGAGAAGTGCAGGAACGAAATAGAAGGGTGTTTTGATCCTGAAAAATGCCTTCCGGAAAACTGTCGTCACAAGGAATCCCAGCACAACTACACATTTCAGGCTGTTCGTGCTATTGCGCGCAGCAAAACGTGCAGAAAACCTGTGTTTGATTTTCTTCACGTTCCTTACAAGTTTCAGTCAAAGGCGTTCTTCCTCTGTCCACTGTGCTGTGGAGAGCATGTTCAACATGGTACCTGCTCTCCTGGGTTTGCCCAAACAAGGAACTCCTGTTGATTCTGAGATTTAATGTTGCTGCCTTTAACTGCTCAACATTACATTTGCATTGAAATGCACATGAAAGCAGATCGACTTTCAAATTGAGGGGTTAAATTGCAGTTTTACACTGACAGCACACGAAATAACAACAACCTTCGTGAGGAAATGGCCAGAAAACTGAAAGCATTTGCGAAACCACACCGTGAAGTTGCACGATTAATTCCCGGCTGCCTGCAAATTGTCTGGTCATTTTGCTCAAAATGTGGAGGCTATAGAGACATTTGATCTCACACAATTAACTCTCTGAAGTTACGTAAATGGCACGGAGATCGTGAATTGTGGCCATCAATGAGCTCTGAAACCAGCGAGATGCTCCAATTGCACCTTCAATAGACGTCAGCAATGGATCCTCGATAAATCAGCAGGCTGTTCTGTGCAACAAGTCACAGGCCATGTCGTGTTTCGCATTGCGTTGGTCTATGTTTCTGCTACAATGAACAGGGGATTCGGTCACTGTGTTGTTTCGTCGTCATGCGCAAGTTGAGCAGGAAAAATTGCAGTCTAGATCTATCAACAAGAACTGTTGCACAAGGCTACCTTGATGGACGTAAAGATGCAAACTCGTCAGTTCATACACCCAGATGATCAACACACAGAAATACAATCGGATGTCTCTCTCGTACTTTGTACAGGTTAACACAATCCGAAAACTCGCCCACTAACAATCGGATCGTTTGGCAAACACAGAAGAGCATTGCACATACAGAAGATCAATCACGACAAGTAACGTGATATGCCAAGTACAAATGCACAAATGTGACAATGCACCAATTAGATCTCTGACGTTCGTGAAGTGGGGATAGAAACTGGTGCAAAGAAGTTGAAGCGCTTCCGCAAAAGAAAAGCCGTGCTACGAGCAGTAAAAATACGAGTACTCAACCACTACAAGGCAAGAAACAAACGAAGTGATTGGGTGTTTCAATTTTGTTGTCTTCCGGGGATGCAAAGTGTGTCGGAAAAACAATGGTGATTCTGCGGGTTTGTTCTTGTCCTGTTCAACCTGAGTGAGGATGTTCAATTTTCACGTGGTCGTCATCTGAACATTCTACTGCGTCGTCGTCTTCTGAAAACTCGTCCTATGAGTGCACTGAAAATGTAAGACCACACGAAGCAGAACGTTGGAATATAAAAAGGCCGACTTGCAGATTGTTTGAAGCATTTGAAAGCAACTCATGTGAGGAAAGCAACAAACATTGAACACTCCAACTGTGGGGACTGCGGCACCAGACCCAGGTGTTGCCACCAAACAGCGTCATGGGAAAAACGGTCAGAGCGGTGAGTGACATGAAAAGGCACTTTAGGCAGGAGTTTCTTTCAAAAAGTTTCTCTCATAAATATTTACAGCTCTCACAAACACGAATTAAATGTTGACTTTCTCGTGGCGCTCTGTCTTGGACTGGTGCTCGTAAACATGATCCCTGGAGCCAAGAGTTCACAAACTTCATTCAACAAAAGCGAAGGCAAAACGTTGACAGTGTTTGAACGCATTTGAGTTGAAAGATTCCCCAACGGATCCAGAATCGGGCCAAAGGGGCCAGCAGAGCCAATAACGAAGACATGAAAAACTTGATGGTGTACGCGCAAAAGAAAACTCTTGTGCCCGTTGACAGTTGAAAGAGAGGAGGTTAAAATTCATTTTTCTCATCAATGTCACACCCGCGGGTTTGCCAGAGGAACAAAACCTATACTGAAGAAAAGCGCAGGTCCGAGAATCCCTCATGAGTTAAACTCGAGCAAACTGGAGGAAAAGGCAGCAGCTTCGTCAGACACGAGACCTTGTTTACGGAGTGATGAAACCCAAGAAGACGAGTGAAGGAGCTGTATTTACCCGATGGAACCTGACACCGAACTGATCAACCGAGAGGGAAACGTTCAAGTGCAATGCACCCTGCGCACACGTGCACCAAACTGGAGAGCCTCCAGAAAAATGAAACAACACACGCATGGTGAAGACATCTGAAGGCATTAACAAGTCGGTACATTTGCCTCGTGTCAGATGGACACAACCGTGGCCTGGACGGTGCATCGTATCATGTGGTGTGGTTTGAACAGAAATGGGCTTGAAGCAGCAGAGTTGGACACTGGTAGCAAACAAGAACGTATCCTGTGCTCATCTTTGGGCGCTGGAGGTTGTCTTCCTGTTCAAAAACAAACTTCACATTGATTTTTTTCTGATATTTCAGCGAAGTAAATGGTACTACCCGTCTCACGGAGACGACCTGGAGCTGGAGGGCGACAAGGTGATCAAGACTCCACCGGAGGAGAACCGACGCCGCCGCACCATCATCCTCTACAAACTCAACAACTCGTGGGGATTCACCATCCAGGTACACACCGCCGACAATCACGTCGGTGCCTTTTTGGAAACTTCCAAATGCACCATTTACAAACTGATGTGAGCCATAGAGTACAACTTGCACATTAGAGCAGGAGTTGCATTCAAGTTCGCTTCGTGTAATTCACAAAACTGCGGGTGCAATCGCGATGTTTATCTTTTGCGCATTTGACCGAATTTCATTCCAAACTGTTGCCAAGATACATTTCTTTTTGTCAAGATTCCCAGGCCAAACCCAAATGATAACCAGCAGTCACAAGAGCATCAATATTATGTTCACACTGCAAAACACATTATCAACTCAGAAACTTACTGAACTCATTTTCACGGAGAAAATATCACAGAAATGTGCTTGAGTTGTCAATATGAATCTCCCGCAGAGTTACGGGATCCATCACCGGCGGCGCGACGTGGTGGAGCATCTCACCTACGTCGACCACGTCGAGCAGGGCGGGGCTGCCCAGCAGGCCGGCATGAGACCTGGTCAGTACTGCACGAAAAAAAGAAGAAGTAAAATTCAGGCTTTCAGTTCCTCAGTTCTCTGCCGTGCGTGCGACTTGACCAGAAATCAGGACAAGACATTGGGCAAAATTGGTGACCTCAAAATGAGCACCTGATCTGTAGCATGACAAGATGTACTTCAGTAACTTTCAAGTGTCATGACAAGGGACACGCGATCAACAACATTTTGTGTGCACAACATTCCTTTTCTAACTCCGTTCTGGTTTTATGTGTTGCAAAAGCGAGTCAAGTTAATCGGATGAAGCTTTTGGGTGACCAACTTAATGTTTGCAAGACGTGCGCTCACGAGACAAGTCTCAATCTTACGAAAACACAGCAAACACCGTCGTTTTTCAGTCGTGGTTTGAGCTCGTTGTGGTTCGGGCGTTCCACAAACTTAGCTGTGTCACGCACTACCAGCATTTGATGAGCTTTGCATTTAGCATTGGTCTCCTGCATCCAGTCTCAAGCACAACAGGATGGCTGTGAAATTTTTGAACCATCGCACTGTGTTGTAGGTGACGTGATCCTGTCGATCAACGGCCGCAGCATGGAGGACGTGCAGCACAAAGAACTCGTCGGCTATATCAAGCAGATCGGAGACACCATGAGGTGCGGGTTGTGCACACACAAACGCGACGAACGACGTCACAAATTGCCTTGACAAGAATTGGCCACGTCAAGAATCACAATGGAATCGGTCTTTCCGAAGTTGAATCCGCCCTCCAAGTGGAGATCTGCCCTGAAACATTCACCCAAAATAGTTGAACTTGCAAATCTGTTTTCTTCAACACGTAAACCTTCTTTCAGACCAAACAAGAAGGGACCATGACCTCAAAAGAGTGCTGCATGTAAACTGTAGATATACATGTGCGCACAATTTGTTCAGACTGAAGTTTCATAGTTTTGAGAAAAGCACCTATTTTCAAACGTACTTCTGCTTTGACCCCGCGCAGAGTGGTGGTGCTGTTTGAGGACTGCTGCAAGAAGGTGGAGTTGCACATGAAGTATCTGAAGCTGCAGCGAACCCTGGCGGAGAAAATGTTCGAGCTACGGTCCCTCGAACTCCAAGAAAAACGTGTTATGAGGGGTAATCATTCATAACTCTGTTGCACAATGCAGTCGCAAGCATACGAGCATGCGTACGAGCGCACTACAAAATGAGAGGTTTATAATGATGGTATTCTCTGCAGGTTTGCCGCAGTTCGACCGGTCTCGCTCGGACAGGAGCACGAGCACCTGCTCGCTGAGCTCCTCCTCCTTCACAGAGAGACTCAGCCTCGTTCCCGAGCTGGACAGGTGCCCCTCTCCCGTGCTGTGTTCTAGGTCCAGAAAGGACAGGGCGGAAACTGAGGATGCCTCAGAGGCTCTGGATCGAATGACTCAAAGCGTGACTGTTCTAAGTGATGGGGAAACTAACCGGAAGATACGAAGCAGCAACCATCTCAAAACCGGGTCAATGGTGGATTTGACTGAACTTGGGAGGGTACGCAAGAAGAAGAGGAAGAAGATTGCCAAGATTGAACTGGATAGCAGGCACTTTCAGCTGTCTCCACACGGTGGAGCGAAGAGCAAAGGCCCCGTGGAAAGACTTCCCAATGGTTTGGACGGTGTCGCAGTCTCGTGTGGTAACGGTGAAGTGCAGGTCTTCCCAGGCAGAGGAAGCTACACTTTGCTGGAATCAGAAATAAACAAACTGAAGCTGGTCAACAAAACGTCAGACCTTTCAAAATCCTTGAGCAATCTGGAAGCAACACAAACGAAGAGAGAAATGGATCCGTCGGGGGCAAGAAATTTGTCATCAAAACACGGAATCGATCGCAACAAAAGTAGCCAGAGTCTGAGCGAATCCAATTCTCATGGAGCTGTTTCTCATGCAGCCAGGAGCTCACATAAAGTTCTGAACAAAAGCTCACCATGCCTGTGGTCCACCCCGAAAAATTCCGCACGCGCAAACAACCATCGCAGCCGCGGGATCCTTCTGGATACTGACGGAGCAGAGTTGTCGCCAATTCACAAGAAGTCGGGCACTCAGGACCAACTGAACGGCACTGGGGATTCTGGAATTAAATCGGGAATGGATGACTCTCCAAACTCAACTCAACTTGAACTCCAAAAAGAGTTGTCGTTTTCAGTGGAGTCCAGATCCAGTGACGAGTTCTACCAGACGTTCATAGAGGGAGACATGGACAGTCCTGTGAGTCCCAAGCTTAATTGGAGTACTCATCCTATACTCCTGAAGAGTGAAAGCGAACCAGTAACCTTGCGAATCTCAAAAGACTCCTTATTTGACAGTCTGGATGATGTCATATTGCCATCGCCGATGAAAAATGAGGGAGATTTCACGTTCAATGACGTGTGTTCCAAACCCAAGAGAGTGCCTTTCTTGAATCAGTCCCTTTCCACCAGTGGCTTGAGTAAGTCACTCATCGCGAACAGAGGCAACGAACTGCATTCAACGGGAAGTGACAATTACAGAAGTAGGTCAATGTCTGAGTCCAAGAACCGCGACAGTGAAGTGAGCCTTCGGTCCATGAGCTCCACTGCGAGTCGCTTCAGTTATGACAACCTTCCCGGGATGAACATCAGCTTCACAAGCGAAGACTACGAGATCACAGAACTGTGATGTCAAAACACAACGACGAGCTGGACTGCAGGACGAGTCAGTGGGGTCGACTTCCCAATGATTTCGCAGCTCTGAACACCAAACAGGAATCTGTGTTCTTTGGTCCAACACGCTCTAGGCATTCTGTGCTTCTCAATTAATGGAACTTTTCAGCCCTCGAAGTCAATCAATTTCGCACGGGAAAGTGGTGCGAAACTACTTGGCCAATTCCACAGAAGTACGAGTGAAATTGGTGTTACAAAAGATGTGAAATGACTCCGACCAGCCTTTGGACATTTCAGTGTGTATTGTGTCGTAAGAAGTGCAGGTGACCTGTATTCTTTGTCTAGTCAACCATAATTTAATTACCTCATCTGAAACTGGATCGACTGTGAAAAAATGTTTTCCGAGAATAAATTTTTACGCAGAATAATTCCGTCGAGTTGTTTCGTTGGCACTTGTGTCATGGGGTCCTCCATCGACACGGGCAGCGTGTTCTGTTGAAAAACAGGAAAATCTGCTTGTGTGCGTGTCTGTGATAGCTCTGTGTGTGTGTGTGTGTGTGTGTGTGTGTGTGTGTGTGTGTGTGTGTGTGTGTGTCTGCGGTCGCTGGGAGTGTGGTCGCTGGGTCGTCTCCATCGTGTTCAAACTTGATGACTTGATGTCAGAGAGGTCAAACCTCAGGAGACCAAAACCTCAATTGGAATTTTACGTTGTACAAAAACAAATGTGTGCTTGTTCCGCAAAATTTGGAGGTAAATAGATTTTTTGGCGGCCAGGCAGGCCCAGGCCACACCAGCTTCGTACAATTATCTGCTTGGGATACCTTTACTCTTTGCTCACTGAACCTCTCTGATTCTTTGAGGGCTCGTACCGGTATCGCTTTTCAGTTCCCTGGTGGGGCAACTTCACTCCCATGCATTTCCTTTTCTCCAAATGTCCACACCAGAACATGACAACCTACTCGTAACGGGTGTCAAAACTGCAATGTGCTCCCAAAAATTTGCCCCTTCCGGTCTCCAAAAAAAGAAGAAAAAAATGCTAGTTTACCTTTGTGCACTGCAGAGACTGCTCAGCATATTTAAATGGGAAGGAGGTGCAAAAGGCCCAAACAAAGAGCACAATAACATGTTTGGTAAACCGTACTTTCGGTGTTCACAAACCAGCAGCTTCAGCCCCAGCGAGGCGAGCAGCCTGTTTGTGATGACGGGCAACTTGCTTCGTCCAGAGATGAGAGCCGAAACCAAAGAGCTTCACAACTACAAAACACCAAGTCGCAGACAAATCCCGTGGCAGATGATGAGTGTGACTGTGGCCTTTGATATTTCTGTCGGAAAACAGACAATCACGCAGCCTGCAAGACAATCATCCAAGTTTATTGGCTCCGTTCTCTTTGTTCTGAGAGCGAGACACGACAAGTGGGGCAGCGATTGTCTTGGCAAAAACAAGTGATTTGTTCTTCCATTCTGACCCTTTGACTGAAATAAGGGAACGGGCAGGAGCGTCTGCGGCTTCAGAATCCGCGGAGGACATTCAGTTGCAACTCACTCAGGTTGCAACGGGTGTGTGCGAGGGTGGAAACAACGCGAGCTCTTGCACAGACGCTCCAGTCTTTTGGCCCAGAATCCGTCTTCCCTCAGTCTCTGGTTTCAATGATGAGTTTGAACGGTTTGCTGAGCATGGCGAAGGCGCTGTCAGTGTAGTCGGCGCTGAGCGTCACGCCCGGCGGCGCCGCCACCCGGAACTTCTGGTAGAACAACGCCGTCAGCAGGTGCAGCTCGTTCTTGGCGAGAAACTCGCCCAGGCATATCCGCCGCCCAGCTGCAACAGCAATGGAAAATGAATCTTGCTGTGTCCTCGAGTCGAGGGGCGTGTGAAGGTTTTTTCGCAAATCATATTCACGAACCTGAAAAGGGTGCGTAGCTGCTGTTGGAGCCATCAGGTTTGCCGTTGAAGTGTCCGCTGGAGTCGAGCCAGCGCTCGGGGTCGAACTTGTCCGGGTCGGGCCAGCAGCGCGTGTCGTGGTGCAGCGCGTACGTGTTGGGCCAGACCTGCGTGCCCTGCGGCAACCTGTACTCACCTGCGATAGACAGAAGTTTTCATAAACGCGATTTTGCCGAATTGCTGTGACGTCTATAATCGGGATTCGCCGAAAAGAAAAATCGATGCATCCGTGTGTACAACGAGCAGCACCAAACCTGTAAATGTTTTGTGGTCCTACTTCGTGAGACAGTGATTGTTTCTCTTTTTTTGTTGAACAAAACAGGGAAAGGGCAGATTCAGATTCAGTCCCCAGACTCAGAGGAAGCTTGCTGGTTTTCAGCTGCACCGGTCCTCGCCCTCGCTCACCGATGGTCGTGTCACACGTGGTGGCGTGCGGCAGCGCCAGCGGCCCGTTCGGTCGGATTCGCATCACCTCGTGCAGGACGGCGTTGCAGTAGGGAAGGTGCGCCTTCTCCTTCAGACCCACGACGCCGTCCCTCCCTGCCCGGGACATCAAGGAATCAGCAACCGTGACAAATTCGTGGATCATTAACTTCTCTAAACGCTTGCAAGGCTGTCCCATAGCGCTCAGGTAACTTAGTCGCAAACACTGTTCTATAGTTTGGTTGGAAAAGGAAGCTGAGCAAACCTAAAACCACCAAATTTTGGCGGGGGAATGTGTTCTTCGATCTGCTTCTCAGTCTCAGTGCTCAGTTCAATTCTGACTCTCTGCTCCAGCAGAAAACCAAAGGAGCAGGATGAAAAGGTACCACTCCGAAGAGCCGGAGACAAAGAACTGAACTGAGACTGAGAAACAATCTCCCTTTTCGCGGGAGAGCAACAGAAACCGTCTTTCAAATGTTTCCAAAATTGAGCCGTTTATTCAAGAAACAAGACTTCGAAAACAATCACCAAACAAAAAGGTGGAAACCTACCGAGGACCCTGTCGACTTCGTCGTGCAGTTTGTCCTGTACCTCTGGATACATCGCCGTGTAGAGAAGCAGGAAGTTGAACGTGTAGCGCGACGTGTCAGTTCCGCCTGCAGAAGGTCGTGGCAAACCCCAAAAATGCATCGTCAGCAAACATTCAACCGGCGCATGATAAATTCTGACACCCCACAAAAACATATTATTGGGCTATTTTCTGCACAAACAAACGTTGACAGACGCACCGACGAAGACGTCAGCGCAGATGGCGATGTAGTGCCGGAGGGAGAGGTGGGCGTCTCCCGCCGAGGCGTCCGACTCGCTGTCCAGCTGGATGAGCATCGACACCACGTCCCGCACCGAGTCTGCAGAGAGCACGCCACGCTCGCTTTTCAGAACCACAATTTTTTTCTTTGTCAGATAAAAAAGTGGAAGTGACGCGCTCTTTTTGGCGGATGAACGCACACACTGCCCACCTGGATTGAAGTCTTTTTTCTTCTCCTCAATCTTTTTGCCAAAAAAATCGGTGAGGTATTTCTTGGAGTCTTTCAAGAAAGCTATGTCCTGAAAAATACGTTCTGAGTTTGTGCACAGGAAACCCAACCCACGCTATGCTCTGCGCAACGACAATGAAATTTGTGCCTTTCAAATGAGATCTTTAGCAGAAAATGTCAAGGCCTCTGACAGTCGCTTTCCTCGAAAAATTCTGAGGCTCCTTTGTCAAAATTTCACGGGGATACAACTTTTGAAATTAGTTCTAACAATCTTGAAAACCTTGGATGGGAAGTATTTGAGGATGGGGAAGACATCAGCTGCGATGCCGTTGGTGAAGTTGCTCTCCAATTGATCAAATAGCGCCCGCAGTGCCGTGAACTCCGGGTCGGCGGCGTCGACGCTGAAGAGTGATAGAGGCACGCAGGTCACGAAGGAAAAGGTCATCCTCAAAACAGAGCATTGTCAATTCCTCATCCTTCAGATGATCAGGAAGGTCAGCGACCTTCAGCTTGGTTCAGGCTTGGATCACTGAATGCCACGCTGCGGCTTCAGTGCCTCCACTGCACGCACGGACACTCCGTTGTGTTTGGCGTCGTCTCCATTCATCATCCCCTCCAAATGCTTGAGCTGGGGATGAACAGGGTTCTTTTTCTGAGGAAACGAAAAATTGACCATGGTGCTCACTCGCCACCGAAGAGCATGCCAAAGATGACCTTGTAGACAATGAGACTGACGGTACTGATCGGGTCGACCGGTTCTGTGAGCTTCTCGAAGTGACGCGTCGCGTCTGTGAAGCTACGGCGCACCAACTCCTCGAGGATGTCGCCCGACGCAAACCTCCTGCAGCAGAGTCGAACAAAGTTGACACAGAGAAGAGCCCCCCACTATGGGGCAGAGATAATGAGGGCGGGAAGGCCTCTGATTGGTCTAGAATTCAAAATCCAGCCTTCTGATTGGTCCAGAGGCCAAGTGCCC
>JAAUXT010116339.1_pt1 | contig 15235 bp, 12 predicted proteins | sample 7278171 | NCBI WGS metagenome assembly JAAUXT01 (sample SAMN14350112, study PRJNA611818) | marine sediment metagenome | isolation source: surface marine sediment (1.8m) | place: French Polynesia: Moorea | collected 2018-08 | reverse complement strand
GTATGCTGTGGGAGGGAACCGAGACACATGTATGCTGTGGAAGGGAATGGAGACATATGTACTGTGGGAGGGAACCGAGACACATGTACGCTGTGGGAGGGAACCGAGACACATGTATGCTGTGGGAGGGAACCGAGACACATGTACGCTGCGGGAGGGAACTGAGACACATGTACACTGCGGGAGGGAACCGAGACACATGTACGCTGCGGGAGGGAACCGAGACACATGTATAGGAGGGAACCGAGAGGGCAATGAAACAACTTGGAAGAATCAGGAACTTGACAGAAAAAGTATCTTGAAATGTTTGGGTGGATTCTCAGGGCAGATTCTGGAAGGGACGCATCTCGTTCCACGTGCGTCACGAGCTGCGTAACACGTTTTCACTACATGTATAGTTATACGGATGTACGCACCGAAGGCCATGATGCCGAGCGCTTTGGTGATTCCCGTGTTGGCGAAGTCCCAGGCGTCCGGGGTCTGCGGCCTGCAAGTTTATGTGCACGTGATGTTGCATTTTCAAGCAAAAACATTGCTTCAGTTGGTGACAAAATGTCGAGTCACTGACACGAGCTCTGTACACATTGGTGTGTGTGTGTGTGTGTGTGTGTGTGTGTGTGTGTGTGTGTGCTCCTGTTGTCAGCTGAACTGATGCAGTGGCGCAAAACTTCACTGAAACCACAGCGCAGCGAATCTTTTGGTCAAATTGGGAGTCGCTGAGGTCGACGGCAACAGAGCCGACCTCATGTCAACATTGGCACGCGAACCGTGAGGCGATGTTGAGACTCACACTGACAGAGCGAAGCCCTTCCCGATCATGCAGCCGATGATGAAGATGATGAAGACGATGGACAACAAGGAAACCTGCAAAGACACAGCTTCCCTGAGCTTTCGTTTGAGGGGTTTCACTCAGACTTCTATTTCTTTTGAATTTTTTGAAATACGAATCTGGTCAGTGTCCGAGCCCAGAGACACCTGCATAATTTGAGGATTTAGATTTGATGTCGGGTTGGGTGGCATTCCACCGGAAGTAAACTGTTTGACCAAACAACGGAGAGCTGTGCAGTCGGATTTTGCCGACACCAGGTGCGATCAACACACATGAGAAGAACTTGTCAGGCAGGGACTCAGTGCCGCAGGCCGCCAGAGTCTCAAATGAATAAGTTTGTTCGTTTTGCGAGCCTCAGGTAATCTCTCTCACTGCTGCAGCCACCCCCTGTCCCCAGCTGCTGTGGAAAATCTCTGCGGAGCGCCACTGCGATGTTACCTTGCTCAGTTTGGCGATGTTCCTGTAGAGCGACAGTGGAAGCGTGACGAGCACGGTGACGGCGACGATGACGAACTGGCGCTTACTGAGCACTGTGCCCCGCACCGTGTCTGCAGCACGAGAGGCGCGGGATTAGTCTCCTGCGCACACGCATAATGCGGATTCGGGAAGGATTCCACACTCATTTCCATGTACTCAGCGCAACATATCAATCATAATTTTCCAGTATGAATATTTCTGCTAGACGCTTTGTGTGTGTGAAAATGAGGATTCGTGTGTGTTTGTGTGTGTGCGTGAAGACAGGGTTGTGTGTGTGCGTGTGTGAGTGTGTGTGTGCGTGTAGACAGGGTTTGTGTGTGTGTGTGTGTTTGTGTGTGTGCATGCAGACAGGGTTGTGTGTGTGCATGTGTGTGAGTGTGTGTGTGCGCATAGACAGGGTCATGTGTGTGTGTGTGCTCACGCAAGCACTGCCAGTGCACGGGCACAACCTACCTCCCCCAATGCGAATCACTATTCTTGTTACAGTGTCACCGATGATGACGTTGTAGCTGATCATTGCTGAAACACAGAGACGAAAGCTCATAAGAACCACGCTGCTTTACGACACGTCGAGGGGAAATTTGAAGTAAAACTCATTTCTACTTCGCGTTCTGCTTATCGCCTGTTGTTCAGAACAAGCACCAAATAGGTTCACGCTGCGCTGTTTTACAATTCTGCACAATCAAACAGCCGCAATCACAATTTGGGGGGGGGGGGGAGATTGGCGGCCTGAATTTCTGGTGTGCATGAGATCACACTGCCAATGGCAATGGCTGCACAACTCAGTTGATGCAGATGGCAGTTTGGAACAGATCTACTTCTTTGCCCCTCGTAGTTGTGGAAGGCTTTCGAGGCCTCTGTACGATCCTGATGGATATTGCGAGGAACACACTCGTGATCCCGGAAAGGGTCACTTGGAGAGGTTTTTGCAGGCCCTGTTTTGGGGCGGACTCAGGCCTTGACAGAATTTTCGTCTCGCGGGTTGTCAAGACCATCGAAGGAAGAAGAGGAATCGAGACCCCCTGGGCGATGCTGAGACTTGGGCTGTACATACCGATCATGGGGTAGAGGAACTGCATGCAGGTCAGGACGATGAAGCCCGTTCTGCCGAACGCTGCTCGCATCACGTCCTGCGCGGTGAGAGGGAAACCGCATGAAGCAGAGTCAAAGATTCAGATTCAGAATCGGGTCCCTTGATCCGACAGGAGATGGAAAGAGACTGAGGAGAGAGAGAGACTGACCTGGTAGGTGTTGGTGTTGGAGAGCTCCCCACCGTGAATCAGCAGCACCAGCGAATAATCTGAGGAAAAGAGTGTCGTTCAGAACCTTCTGCTTTTTGATGAGTCTTTTGAAGGGAACAAGAGAAGGCGAAGGATCACACACGACTCGACTGCATGTCCGCAGACACCTTGTCACTGCTGGTCTGTGCAAATTCCTCCAGCAAACAAGAGTTTCTTCCAAATTGCTACTGCACCCCCGTCGCTTTTCTTGCTTTTGGATGAGTGAGTCCACAGACATGCAACTCACGAGCCAAGCAGGAGAAGGCTGAAAGGCCAAAAAAGTTTTCAAGAGCTGCTGTGCCGTGGCTCTCAATATGGTCACACCTCTCGAAGTTGGCCTTTTCGGCTGCAGTCAAAACTGTCAAGCCTCGTTTGTCTGAATGTCCAACTCTGCAGGTTTGTACTTCACCCAGAACTGCGGCGCGGTGGACACAGCACCTGCGTGACTGGGACCCCGCGGCGTGCAACACCCGTTTCTATGGCGACCGCGTTCAGCCAGGCAACACGGGTCTACCCCACGTCCAAACACGTGACTGACAGTCATTGTGTTGCGTGTTCCAGGAAAACCTGTGGACGTTTGGCTCCCAGACAAGTTCCCTGGCTCGTGGAACAGGTCAGCAAAATAGAATCGGTCAAGCGCCTCACTCCACGGCAGAACGTGTGTGGGCTCCTCTCCACTTCCGGGTCCTGAGGGCCTCGAGGAACCACAGGCCTTGGGGCCTCCGAGATTCTCCAGTGTATTGCAATGGGTTTCACGAAGCGGTACAAATGTTTCTGGCATTTCGTTCCACAGTGACGGGTTTCGCTGTCGGCAGTAGCCGTCGATGGGGCGTTCGGTGCGTGGCCAGACTGTGCGGCAGGCAGCCGCGTGTGTGATAGAATGCGACAGGGTTACAAGTGGCGCTCCCGACCACGCCTGGTTCTCAGCGGGCCCGTGTACGCATTTGGTCAATCGCCTTGAACGATGTAAGGACCAGGGATTCCACCGGAAAGTCAACAAACACACACACACACGTTCACACACACGCGCGCACACACACACACACGCACACACACACACACACACACACACACACACACACACACACACACACAGAAGCAATGTGAGAACCATGGCAGGATAAATGTAGTGGAAATTCAGGTATTTGTGCGTGTCCAGCTCCATGCAGTACAGTTCTGAGGTGGAGGTTCTGAACAACTTTTGGGAGTCATCCATGGTAAAGACAAACACACACACACACACACACGCACACACACATACACACACGCACACACACGGCAGTACCTGTGAAGAGGGTGATGAGGAGCAGCAGGATGAGCCCCATCCCGAACCCTGCTTCCTTGAAGGCGAACGGCATCCCTGCGCAAACAACGAGACCACGACATCACACACTGATTTCACCAATGCAACACTCGCTGTATTCTCTGCGCGGTTTGTCCAACTCAACTGTTAGGAAAACGTATCTGCTCAAACTTGGTTTGATGTGGATAGATTTCGTTCTGTGCACAAACAAACTTCGCGCTGTACGAGAATCGATCGGTGTTCAATTTCACAATGATCACCCATCAATGTTGATTTTTCTCTCAGAACACCAACAGATGCAGGACACAGGAGACTGAACACACAATTTTTGGACAACCCACAAATCCCTGCAACAGCCTGTGATACTGTCACCGGTGTTGTGCCGCGAGGTGGTGCGCGTATGCAACGAGATTCACGACCGGCAGATCCAGGGTTTTCAAACAGGGACCCACCTCCACCCAGCGAGGAGAAACGACCCAACTTTGACAATGTGTGCGAGAATTCTGCATTCTCGAACAATGGCGGAACAAAGGGGACCCCAGAACGCGTTCGGTTTTCAGGTTCGCGGCCTGGCTGCGCCTCTGCTACGTCGCGATGAACTCATATCTTTGCTTCCTGATCGATAGCGAAAAAGGTTCATTCGGGGATGCGACCTGTTGATCGGTGTGTTGGCTTGCGTGCGCGGCCCCCATGATTCTTTCATGTGGAAATGACATTGATTTGTGCGAGGCTGACGCGGAAACCTGCGCCGAGCGTCGAGCTGCGACAGGATCGCTGTCGACAGAATCAATTTAATGTTTTTCAAGGCGGCTTCTCTCAGCTCAACACTATGTGATTTCCCCATCTCCTCTGCTGCAGAATTTCCTTGTGATTAATTTTCCTTTTGCTTCTCCGTTTTGCGACATGATTTCTCACGGGACCTGGATTCCCCTGGATCATAATTGCAAACCCGGATTTGGTGACGATCTGATCACGAGGGTTCGGACGAGGCACTGCACTTCGTGAAAAGCATTGGGGTTTCTTGATCACGTCAGCCTTTACCTCCAGGGGGAAACGGGCGTCACTGGACCAAAGGCCTGGGCCCCCTGGACCCCGGATGGAAAAGCCCCCACCCGTGCAAAAGACGCACCTCTCTGCCCCGAAATTGTCATTGTTTCAATCACACGTGATAACCCTCAAACAAGGGTTATTTTGGAGCACGTCTTGCACAGGGGTGCGACTTTTCCTGGGTGGGTACGGTCGTTTTGGGCTGTTTGGGACAATCAGAACTTTTCGCCAAAGTTCGGATCGCCTCTTGGGGTTGTCCCTTCGCTTGAACCCTGGATCCGCTCCATTTGATTGATCCCTTGATTGACAGGCTGATTGACAGGTGGACCACTGACCGATGATGCCCGAGCCGATGATAGAGTTGATGAAGTTGAAGGACGCCATCGGGATGGTGGAGCGCGTCTTGTTGCTACGCGACGCCGCGTCCTCGTCGTCCGACACCAGGTGGTGCAGGTCGCTCTTGGACGAGTCGGGCGTGTCCGGAACATGCTGCGTCAAGGAGAAAAGTGCAAGAATAGACTTCGATCAGGGAACGTTCAAGGTTTGATGCGTGTCGGCCTTGGCCCCAGAACGTGCTGAGGAGAACACTTGGAAATCCTGATTTGGAACTGAAGATCGCGACAAGACTTGAGGAATCGCGCACCCTGTTGTGTGGGCCTGCAACATCAAGTGTTGTGTGGGCCTGCAACATCAAGACAATGAAAAGGATTGCATTCTGTTGTAGCTGCATGTTCGTTGATCCTGCCTGTCCACAGACCAGCAAGTTCACAAAGGTTCTGGTTCCAGTCGGCTGCTCGGTGCAGGTCTGTGGAGCACCGGTGTTCCACACACACACATACATATATGTGGTGTGTTTGGGGTGTGTTTGTGTCCGGTCTGGGCTGCTGGACACGAGGCTCTGCATGTCGTGTGTCTGTGTCAACACCCGCTCTGTTTGCATGAAGCTTCACACAACCAGCAATGCTTTCCTGCAAACCAATTACCCAGGAAAGTTCTGCGCGTTGCACCAACGGCGCTTCACGCCAATACGTGTGGAGAACTATGTCGCCGGCCTTGGTCCGAGGTTCTGCAGCGGGAGTGGCTCGGAGTGTCAGAGCAGCTGTTATTCTTCGGCTGGACAACAGTCTTGGCTTCATTGCATCAAACTGCCGCAAGCCAGAGTGAACATTGCAAGGCCGAAAGAACAGGCAACCTCTATTTTGTGCGCTGTGAACGGAAGTGGACGGACGCTGCGAGGCCGGAAGTGTTGCGCGCTGCAGGGACGGCGCGTTCGCTGAGAGCACAAAGCTTTATGTTTGAAAGCGACAGCTGTGGATGAACTCGATCCGAGACTCTGAACTTTGAAGTTGAATGGATCAAAGCCAGAGCTGAACCTTGAAAATTCCGCGGGCTGCTACAGAATGCTTCGCAACGGGTCTGTTCCGATCATCTGCTGTGTCTCTGCAGGATCGTCTCTGAGAACAACACACACTGCACTCTGTTCGCATAGAAATGGTAAATCAATCTTATCCTTTGTGGAAACTCCTTCGTCCACACATGATCTGCCCACACCTGCATTGAACACTTCTCCAAAAGCTCAAAGCGTTGTTCCCGAGAACCTTCTGATCTACCGGTATACTCTCCGCACGCATCGTCTGTAGCCGCCAGTTCCGTTCCCACAAGATCCACAAGATCGAAGATGGATGGATCTTTATTCTGCCCAATTCACGTTCAGCTCTGCCGAGTCCAGTGGGACCTGGCTTCCAACAACGCCACTTCCTGCAGCAGCAGCAGCAGCAGCAGCAGCAGCGACTGCAGCAACAGAAGTAGCAGCGCGTTTCTGTCTCGAACGCCTCGTCTGTGAGGAACCGACTCCGACATAAAGCGGAATAATGAATGAATGGGCCGCGGATCCACTCCAGCAGCGCGCAATCACAGACGAGGCTCTCCGCGCCGCCGCGCGCCGCCGCCCCAGGGCTTCCCTCCCTCCTGGGTCCGTTTCACGCTGGAGGCGTCACGCGTCACATTTCTGTCCACGCCCATTCAGGGTTTTCACACAGATGACGCGGCGTCAACATTTTGTTGCGATGGCAGGAACAGACTGGACCACTTTTTGATGCTCTCCATTGGGCATCATGTTAAATTTGACACCCACGCATCAAAATTTTGACGCCAGCGTCAAATAAATCTGCCTGTGTGAAAACCCCTATTCACACGCACAGCCAACGAATTCAGTGTGACACAGGCCCAATCGCGGCCCTGGCAGGTAATTGACAAGTTCACCTGTTCGATACGAAGCTCCATTGGCGGAATCGATCGCTTCCGTGATTTGCGGCGGATAATTGGGCTGAGTGTCGGGCCGTGAGACAAACTGCGCAGGCGCGACGCGCGGAGCGGCCAATCTGAAGGCGTGAGCGGAGGGGCGGATTCCCGAGAATCTGCCCCCCCCCATCCAAAAGGCGTTGTCGCCCCCTGTCAAATTTTCCTGTCAAATTTTGCAGAATTGATGTTGCCCTTTAAACGGTCTGCTTTATCACAACAGGCCGTGCACAGACTCTTGCTACGTGTGTGTACGTGTGTGTGCGTGTGTGTGTGTGTTTCAAGCGTTTCGCATGTAAAGTACGCTGGTCCGTCCCTTGGTGGCCTATGCAGGCTTCACCCTCAAAACGTTTTTCTGTCAGTGAGTTCCTTGACAAGACTTGTCCTTCGTGCGAACTGAATCGAAATCGTCACGCAAGCGTTGGATCTCTACAGACTGAAGTCGTTTAGCGCTGCGATGCCGTTTGCAGCAGCAGCAGCTGAGAACCAATTCAACTGTGTAGGGACGCAACGCGTGACGCGTTCACTCTGTCACAGGGTCAATTCAAAGAGAACGTCGCAGAATCCGAACCAACCATCAGCCTGCGGGCGGGGGAAACAGCACGCTGCGAACACATTCTGCTTTTCTTTCTCGAAATGCACACGAAGTTGCATCTGAACATGTACACTTCACTATATGGGGAATCGGAGGCATCACCCACAATTTCCAACGATCCCAACAGGTGCGTCTCCGCACCCGCGCTCTCAATATCACTTTGATGCTCTTTATCATCGGTGGAGACAAAAAGCGTCTTTCTCGTGGCGAATTTCGCACGCTTCGCAGCAGCAAGCACAGCTTCGAATGGAAGAACTGAAAGGCAGACTTGCAACGAAGACATTTCTGGGGCGCCATGACAGCTGATCAGGCCAGGCTTCCTGTCGCCTTTACCGACCATGCAGCGGGGGTGGATCAAGGGAGAGGCTGGGGCCCGACCCCGCGACTTCCAACAAAATGTTCCGAGCCCTCCTATCTTGCGCAGCAGGCAGTTACCCCACTGAGGTGTCGCCCACACCGGCCAATCCCTTGACCAAACCGTGGGTCCGCCCCTGGACGGCACCGCGGGGTGGACGAGGGATCCTGGGCGCGGGATCAGGGAGTCGCGACCCAACACGACGGGACCCCGCGGCCTCCCGCCTCCCTCCCGCCTCCCTCCCGCCCAGGGGCGATGGGACCCCGCAGCCTCGCGTCTCCCTCCCGCCCAGGGGCGATGGGACCCCGAGGCCTCCCGCCTCCCTCCCACCCAGGGGCGATGGGACCCCGAGGCCTCGCGTCTCCCTCCCGCCCAGGGGCGATGGGACCCCGAGGCCTCGCGTCTCCCTCCCACCCAGGGGCACGACGGGACCCCGAGGCCTCGCGTCTCCCTCCCGCCCAGGGGCACGACGGGACCCCGCGGCCTCGCGCCTCCCTCCCGCCCAGGGGCGACGGCACCCCGGGAGCTGCATCAACCGGACGCTTCAGCCGAGGACGACGAGGACATCTTCAGCTGATGAGTTTTTCTTCCGTGTCACGCGTGGAACTGCCTGCAGAGCCGGTATATTGAAATGGCCAGCCGCCCAAAATCAGGAGGCACAGGGTGAGGGTCCCAAGCCTCTGCCCAAGGTCAGGCAGGTGTAGTGATAGGCTCCTCAGCCCTCTTGCCTAGTATCTCCTCATTTCAATTTTCACCTGAAATGGCCAGATACTTATCAAGGCTCTGAGTGCCCTGTGCCAACTGATATCATGTACGGGTTGAAATGAGGAGGCACCCTGTGTCAAAAATGCGAGGTATCCCCCCCCCATTTCATTTCACCGGTACAGTACAAACCGACATAGAAAACACTCACTTCCGGTTGAGGCAACCGTGACAGTAAACAGAGGTGCCGCCAATGTTGACCAAACGAAATGCACGATTACTGGGCTCTGCTATTGAAAATGTCAACGACTCAATTTTGTGTTGGAGAGGCGTAACTCTGTTCGGGCGCCAGGGACCGTTCCATCATCATCAGGAAACCAGCATCGCTGCAGCTGCAACGTACAAAACTCGCGGCGCGTGGCACGCCGAATGCGTTGGGCGTCAAGGTGCGCAGCGTCGTCGTTTGCAACCCGCGCCCACTGAGGCCCAGACAGGGACGCCACGCGTCACGCACCTGGTGTGCGAGTGAACCCTGCGCGCTCTGAGCCTGTTCAGCGGGGAGGGCGAGGCAGCTTCACTCGGGGCCCTCACGCTCACGGTAACCGGGGCCCCTTCTTATTTCCTACCTTATTAGTGTAAAAGGCAATGGCAATGCAACTTCACGTGGTTTCCCACTGCGAACAAATGCTCTCAAAAATTAGATTTCCCGTCTGACTGTTAGGTAGATGGAATTGCTGTGCGAGAAGATCAGAGAGACGAGGAACTCTGCGTTTCTCGTGGCTGTCAATTCTCAGTCGCAATCACTCTGAGCTCGGTGTATTTGACGTCGCTGCACAGCGAATCCCCGAGGACGCTTCTGGCCAGGGTCTGCAAACAGACTTCATAAGCGGCAGCGGCGGAGATACGTGGATAGAATATCGACAAGGTCCCCGGTTTCGCAGAGGAATATTTCTCTCTCAAGCAAAAGCGGTGTCCAGGGTTCCTAACGGTCTGCCACGCAGAGGTGGTGTTTGTTTTCTACTCAGGCTTTGTGGGAGAGAGATGGAGTCTGCACTCATCTCTCACAGTCTCAAATGTCGCGCACCAAACAACTGCTCTTCACCTCGGGACAGAACAGTCCACTGCCACGGTTCCCCAACAGCCATTGGAATGCTAACGGGCCCAGCACAGTCTCATCCATTCGGGAAGAAACAGACACTGACTATGTATGGATTCCAGTCCGCTGCAGACCCACGCTTTATGCACTGCAGACACCTATTAGTCGAGGCCTAATAGCCGCTGTTCGGACGCTGTGTGTACAGCGGGTCGCGGGGCAGCGGGCAGCGGAACCTCGTCCGGCTCCACCATTCATCACGCCATGGGAACTCTTCCCCATTGTGGTGCACGGAATGGAGCCTCGTCCAGGGCCGTGTTCTATTTGGTTCACCGGACAGTGCGACGGGGCCGGGGGGAGGGAAGCGGCGTGCGGTGAGCGGCAAAGTGCGCCGCTAATCGAACACGACGTCTTTTGTCCAACACCCAAGCTCAATGGCGATGGCGAGCTTTACCAACTGCTAATTTCCATTCCATGCAATTGGGGGCACAGACGACCAAATTTGTACTTGAGAGCCAATAGCAAGTGACCAAAAGGCACAGTACTTATCTGTATCACCGATCTGGTGATTGGGGCACGTCGGAAAAGGACCGGAAGTCCACAGTTGATGAGATCGCAGCAGACATGCGCAGGGGGCGCACGATGCCAGGACTGAAGCAGGAGACTCACCTGGTGGTCAAGAATGTGCGACGTCTCGTCAAGTTCCATAGTTTATCCACTGAGAGCGATGTGGGTCAACGGGAACTCATTCAGGGGCTTCTACCTGAAAATACACAAGAGGCATTTGAAGGGCTTGTTTCCAGCACAACGGGCATGACGTGTTGTCGTCAAGAGACTCGGTCACGTTGCTGTGCGTGCAATGCAGAACGCTGCGTGCTGCATGTTGTGTGCGTGTGTGTGTGTGTGTGTGTGCGTGTGTGTGTGTGTGTTGACATTCGCACGGCGTGGCGCCTGCGTGAGACGAGACACGCCTTCACGCGCTGCTGCGAACACCACCTAAACTCCCTGCTTCCATTTCCAAAACGAAGATATTTTGTGCGCAAATTCATCAGGCCAAATATTGACGCACGGAACCCGCAGCAGATCTCGAACCGGAGGAACGTCACGCGCCGTCGTCAGCGACGCTTCGTGTCAGTTCCTCGCGAAATCGAACCGAGCGAACTGCAGCGCTCGCAGTGGCAACGGCATGTCGCGGACGACGCTGCATTCTCGTATGTAAAATCTCGCAGACAATTGAGCACGTCTTGATACTTGCGGGCGAAGCCGCTGAAGCGAGTATGAAGCACCAGTCATGTACAATGTACTCTCTTCTCGTTGTGGATGTGGGTTCATCCAATAGAGCCCAGTTCGACTGCTTGATCAACCCACTTTGTTTGACGTTCCTATGCGCACTCACACTCAATAGCGTCGTGTGATCTCTCAGCGCACTGACGCACGTCACGTTCACACACGACACAGACATGCTTGCGTCATCATCTGGACAGACGCCATGCTGAAGGCACACATCGTGCGAACGGAAGAGTAGCGCGAACCTCGTCGCTATGATCTACTTTGCACAGCACGACGCGTGTTGCTCGCCGCGCGTTTTGACCTTTGTTTCCGTCGTTGTTTGAACGAAGCTGTGCAGCTCAACGCAAAAAATGTTCAGTGAACGAGAGTTGTGTTTCTAATGTCCACAACTAAACAAGAACCACAGATTCTGGTGCATGACGGTTTGAGACGCGCGATCTCAGGGGGATCCTCAAGCGCCCAATTCAGGTCAACGTGTCAAGGTCGGAAAGCTGTCTGCGTCTGCACTGTGCAATAACAAGACGAAACTCAAATTCCTATTCACGTCAGAGGATTTGTTGTCAAGCGAACTAACAGGTTGTGCATTGTGCAGACAGACTGAATTCAATGCTCTTTTTTGTGTTTAATCGGACAGTTGCATGGAAGTCACGCGCGCATAGATTCAGCAGAATGGGGCATGTGTTGGGAACACCAGTTGCAACTCGGCGCAATCAACCTGCTTCCTGAACGCAGAATGAAACAACGGGAAGTCACCGCCCGATCTCCGAGGCTGTACGAAGCAGACAACCTGGCTGCAGGAACCCGACCTTCTGTGTCACTTTAGCGCACTGTGCCTTCCTTTCTGTTTGCAAATGGACTTCATATCACTTTCCTGCAAGATCACGAATGTTTTCACAATGAACCGCATGTACGTGGCAGCGGAGATGGAGACGGTGCCCCCGGGGGAGGGAGGCTGGTGCGCACATGTCGCTCTTCCATGTCTGAGGCCTCCACTCGACTCCCGGGAGAATAATGCATTTTCCTGTCTTTTATCAGCGGTAAATGACACGTCTCTGCGCGGATCGGTAATGGATCTGCAGAAAGCCTCCTCCAATCCAGGCTCCGGGCAAAAAGCGGCTGCGGCTGCCGTGGTCACTCGTCAGACCGGGTTCCACTGCATCCATCGCTCGTTGGATCTGAGACGCGAGTGAAAACGCGGCGCCCATCAACCACATGACGCAACGATGTTCCCCAAGACGCAACCAGTGTGAATGCGGTCCCAGAGTCCATTCATATATTTCTGCCGGATTCATACTGGCTTGGGGCTTGGGCGTCACGACAGATGTGAGGACGGATTGCCTTGCACGCACTGCACCGCACTGTACGGACACACACGACGTGAACATGTGTTCCGGCACGGAACAGCTGCAGACGCAAAACAAACCTGAAAATCCACTTTGCCATTGACGTGCACCTGAGTTCATGACATTTGCGTGCAAAGTGATCCAAACCAAACCCACGTCAAATCCAAGCTTGAAGTCATCATTAAAATCGAAGAAGTCTTCAATGGGTGGGATTCAGCTCCAAACAACATTCCAATGAAGCACCTGGCTGGCTGGGTGCACATTTTGAAAATGGGAATTGCCCTTATCAAACAGCGTGTTCACCAGGTTTTTCTGATGCGTTTCCACAGCTGTTGCGTGGGGGACGACAAAGCGCTGAGCGCTGTGGCGTCATTTTGCCAACCGAGATCTGCGCGTTGTCTTGTTTGCCTTCTGCTGATGCCGAAGCTGAGGATCTTTTTTGATACGGTTTGCGAAAAACCGTATTCATGTAGGTTTGCGTCGAACCAGCAGACACGTTGTGGAGAAGCGTATCATGAGACAAACCCTTTCCAGCTGTTTGCTGAACACCAATTCCTTTTGAATACGCGCGCACATATGGATCTGTCGTGCGCAACTGTCATAAATCCAAATTGTTCTTCAGCGCAGATGAGTGACTTGAAGACACGAACAACATTACGAGACGAAGCTGCAGTTCCGAAATCATAAACTGGAGCTTTGATCGTCACACACAGAACACGGGAGGCATTAGCTGAAATAAGATTTGCCCCGGTTTGTTATTGGATTTTCTGTAAGTCAGTGTGCGCATATTTGCGCACATGAACTGCCTCGGAATGAACGCCCGACAAAGAACGCGGTGACCCTTGAGAAAGAGGGGACCGCGGAGAGAACCGAGTTTTCCGGAAGAACCACTGACCCAGAAGCCATTGCGCCCGTGTATCACGTGGATATGACAGGATGTTGGCGTCTGTTTCTACGTGACGCCACGTGACGTGACAGCAGGCAGGTTCAGCAGCGGAACTCCGTTCTCGTCGCTTGTGTTTGCCAATGGGGGATCGTTTCAGTTGACTGAGCCACAGAAAAGTTGATCCGTGAGGAAAGCAAAACACATTTGTGACCTCACTCACTGATTCTCATGTCTGCCCGTTCCATGGTGTTGGACCGGAAGTTGCCCCGGACCGACGGCCAGTCTTTTCTGTGGAACCTCCCCAACAGCATTAAGCTTGGTAACGAACTCAGAGCTCTACACAATCCTTCAATCTCATTCAGTCTTCAACGATCAAAAAGAGCTGGAGTGTTTTCTTTTGTGCTGGTATTCACAGATCGCCCGAAGCTGATCAACGCAAATGGACCAAGTTCTCAGATTCGCTCAGAAAACTGTTGACACGCCAAGATCACACACATCCAAAAATAGACATTTTACACCGGACCTGGGCTCCGGAATCTTTGCGCTGCTTGTGCCAAACTGCTCACGTTACAGCCGCGCCGCACGCAACGCGGAGAGCTCCAATCATCGGAGTCGGGCTCTGGCTCTACAGGCTCCTTCAGCTCAAGAGCAATCCGAGTTGGGTGATTTTTGCTGACTGGCAGAGCTGAACACAACTGTCACACACACACACACACACGCACACACACACATACACAGCAGACAGACAGACAGACAGACAGACAGACACACACACACACACACACACACGCAGGCACACACACACACACACACACTCACACACCCGTTGACGGTTCCATAGTTTCCTGCGGGTGTGGGATCGAAGAACGCACTTGATGCATCATCGCCTCTTTTCTCCCTTCTCCAGATGTTGCTTTTCAAACCCAACTGCTTCGTTTTCTGAGTGCCGGGGGGTGTCACTGACATAAAGTGCAGCAACAAGGATTGACAAGAAATTCACCGCTTCCACCACCGCCTTTTGAGGAAACTCAATCAGTGAGCACAGTGGACGTCTTTGCTGGAGCAGGATGGACTATGTCAGCGGCATGGAGCACGACGTCCATTCTTCACACTTGATAAATGATCTTTGCGGAAACTTCATTTGGCGGGTCTGTTCGCGGTCGTGACTGCGCTGCCGCCGCCGCCGCTCCTCGCCAGAACCGCGTCCTCGCAGTGAAAAGCCGCTGTTCATTTCCTGATGCAAACTTGACATTCAGCCCCACAGCTTCCCAAGTTTTCTGAAAGGCCGTCAGGATGCAATCTTCCCCGAGAACAATGCCTTTCACCGTCCGCTGTCCGCTTGCGTCAGAACTTAAAATTACATCGCGTCCGCGCGCCAAGTGCGTTCGTTCATCTCGTATTCTCGCGACACCCTGGCTCGGCGCACGTATGTCCTTGTCCGCAGCTTCCAGCGCGGTTCAAGGAGAATCACACCTGTCAAACACTTCCTCACACGAACAACGTCAGCGACGGAGCAGTGCCGTGGAGTCGTGATTGATACCTCCGGCGGACACGGGATTTGGGTCGGTGGGGGGGAGGGGTGACCCAAACTTCACGGAGGACGTGAACGCCAACACGTCTTGAACAAGAAGAAGCAGTGCTCAAGGCAGCTGCAGTGCGAAGTCCCTTGCCAGCCGGTGATGTCATTGATTCTTCCTTGTCCTCCTTGTCTTCTCCACAGGGGGGGGGCAGCAGGGG
>JAAUXT010099843.1_pt1 | contig 15249 bp, 19 predicted proteins | sample 7278171 | NCBI WGS metagenome assembly JAAUXT01 (sample SAMN14350112, study PRJNA611818) | marine sediment metagenome | isolation source: surface marine sediment (1.8m) | place: French Polynesia: Moorea | collected 2018-08 | reverse complement strand
CTTCTTACAACTCAAAGCTGTCTATTTCCATTGTTACTGTTGTTGAACACAAAATTATTCACACTTTGTATAAAAGTGGTTACCGAGTGTCATTGGCACCTTTCGGTGGCTGTAGATTCACTTTTTTACTCACATTTTGAAGTTTTGTGTGAGAGAAAAAATTCCATTTCTGACATCCATGTTGTGTTTATTGAGATATCTAAAGCGGGCAGTCAGTGCTGCCATTGCAATACCGATAACATAGAAGTGATGACTCAAATTATGTCATGATCTTCCAAGGGGTAGCGGAGAAACTCTTGATTGAAATGGAACTCTGTTTTGACAAATATGTTGCATGAGGTGTACTTTATCATACCTGAAAGTTTTGTTCTATTTCGCTCAATGCAAGTTGCTTAAATACGTCAGCGTTTTCACTGAATTGCATCGAAAAGGTCTTGTTCGGCGAACAGATGAACAAACCTTCGTTCCACGTACAGGGCAGGTGTGCAAAACAGGTTTGTGATGCTTGGCAGAAATGGAAGTTTGATGTGAAATTATTGATGTTTCTCGCGCAAACATCGCTAGTCAAACACAAAGGGCTTCAGCGAACCTGCACAAGGTTTCCTGTCGGCACCTGAACTTGAACTGCAGACTCCCCAGTCTTCAGTTCCAGGTTCCTTCAGCTTTGAGCTAGATATGTTTTGTCAAGGATGCAGTCCCTCGTCTTTCTCTTCCTTCTGCATTGGCATCTCTTCTTTTCTCGCCAGGGTTGACAGCGGAAAGCGTGGGTGTGAAAAAAATGTTTCGATGGTCAGAGGGTTGGGTCCCATGGGTTCCCTGGATCATTGCCCTTCTGGTGCTTCACGAAAATGTGCATAAAGTCATGTTTTTGCCTGGTTGAGCAATGTGTGCACAGTTGCGTCCTGTTGTTCAGCAGAATCTGTTGGTTGCTCGACAGAACTATTTTTGCCTGTGCGGAAAATCGTGTGCTTGTTTGAGTGCAACAGGTAATACACTTTTCACTCTCGTTTGATTTCTTCAATCGAACAAGCGTTGACCTCTACGAGGCTGCTTTCACTTCTGGCAAAGACTGGCGATCTACATGGTGACGGGTCACCGTCCTCAAAGACCACTTTGCAGACTGCCCATTGGGTGGGAAGACGGTCAAGCGCTCTGGAATGCAAACACAAAATCGGATGTGGCCCAGTTGTTTTCTTCTCAAAAGCCTCCTGAATTTAATCTGGATCTACTTTGCAGCATTTTACGCTTGATCTGGTGTGTACGTTGCATTTACCCGTGTCATACGAGGGTAATACTGAAAGTTTTTTCCGTCATGTTTGGCGCTTGAACCGCTCTTGACTACAGAGAACAATGCTTTGGCGGACAAGCACAAAGCCTGACCGCAGCAAGGTGCTGAACATGACGGAAAAGACTTTTAGTATTGCCCTCGTACACCGACTGCCATGTCGTTTCCGGATTCGCGTGCACATGCACACTTCGTATTGTCAGAGACGGAATGTCGTTGATAGATTTCAGATCCCTGCAGGTGGCTCGTCATCATTGCAGCGACAATGCGAATTCCTGGCAAGTTGATCTTTGAATGTTTTCTGCTGATTTGCCGTTTTGTTATGGGCCATGAACAAGCGTGCACTGCAGGGGATGCTGCCAGGCCGAACGTTTTCTTTCTCTGTGTCAATCCTTAATCAATCCTTTTGCGACCTCAAGGAGAGTGCAGTGGGTTGACAGACGTTTGCCGATCTTTTGTCTGCGTCGTGTTCAGACGCAGTTGTGTCACAATTGAAAATCTCCAGGTCTTCAAAGAGATGCATTGCTCACTTTTGTTCTGCCGACACATGACTTGAGCATCTACGTGTTTGCGTTCTTCACCAGCTCTTTGTGTATATACTGGACCAACCGGCCCGGGGAAAATATTCTCGCGGAACCCAAACAACCGCCTGGGCGATTTCAGGTTGGAACCTCAAAGACCAAAGGAAGGTTTCAGGTCCAACCTGAAATGCGCGGGCATGGCAAACTGTAAAATAACACTCAGAACCTTGATGAGACCATTGTTTCTTGACCTGTCAATTCTGATGTCTTTTGCAGCGTACATTTGCACGTGGAGAACACAACGATCATCACTGGCGTTGCTGCTGTGTGCGTGTTTCATTTTGTGCGTGTGGAATCTCGGCTGGATGCAAGGTCATCAACATGCACCTTTCCAATCGCACGGTGCAACTGGGTTGTACAACCGAGCTCGACAAGATATGACGACGACGGCAAAACTTCCATCAGCAGATTCGAAGGAAAACTCAAGTTTCACTGCCATCAAAAATTCAGAGGCAGGTCCCGCAAAACGCTTTTTGGCACCAGACAAAAACGTTGAAGCATGACAAAACCATCATGCCTTGCTTGAATTTTCAGGTTTTTGTCAGAGCTGTGTTTCTGGACAAAAGAGTGAAGCCTCGCACCATAACCGTCTTGGCTTTGGCTCCACTGAAGAGGTCGAGGATTTATGCGAGAGGGACATACAAGGATGGTTCTCATTCGTGGATATCTGAGAGCCGGACTGATGTTCTCCGAGACATGGTTCCTCCGTTCTGTCGCTTCCAGTCCATGATGATCCATTTCGAGACAAACAAGTGAGTGCAGTCTGTTTGCTCTGGCAGTTTGCTGCTGATGCGCAGAGGAAACAACGACTTTTGATCAACTACGTACGTACATTTGATCAATTTAAATCCTTTGTCAACTGTTTGTACTTTGTTAGATGCTGCCCACTTTGTGCAGTGAAGTCCAAAATTTCATGACCCCAAAATTTGAACTTTTTACACTCATAAACCTGAAAATTCAAACTTGACAAATTCCTTGACCCAAACAAATTCAAAAAGACTCAAAAGATCCAATTTTTTAAATTTATCTGTGAAACTGGTGTACAGATGGTTTCTAGCAGCTGCCACAGGTGATTTGTTTTGGTCGCCCATGTTTCGGTCACTTTAAATTGAGCGACCTTCAACAAGATCCAACCTCTTCAAATCACCTGAAAACCACGAAGTTTGCTCCGAATGTGTCGCCGAACATTGCATTTTCAGGGGTCAGGGCACCTCTTGGGACTCTCCAGATCCACGATGAATTTGTCAGTATCCCACACAAATGTTCACCCAAAATTTGGTGTGGTGTTTGGTGTTCTTTTTGTATTCCAGAGATCCTCATGAGATACAGCTGTCCACAAAAAAGAAAGGCAAGCACCCTTCTTTCAAGCCCAAGGTTGTGTCCAACCCGTCTGCCTATGAGAAAACCTTGGGGATGTGCCTTCCTACCATCTTCGGTGAGTCTTGTGCAGACAGTCTAATCTGGTCGATGCTTTTGGTGGTTTGTGCCAATTTTTTGTGCGGTGGTGTTGCCACGATTGGTCTCTCAATTGAAAAAAGACTTTTCGGCACATGGCACACACGAGGATGCAGGTCTAGGCTTTGGGTTTGTCGGTTGGCAACCGGCAGCTTTGTGAAATTTGTACCTGACTGTAAACTGAAGATGAAATTCTGTTTTCTTCCGCTGGAATCCGGATCCATTCTCGACATTATCTCACACACAAAAATATATCAGAGGTGCAAATTAGTATTGCAGGTATGACAGACAAATACGCTTTGCGTGTTGTTCAGTTTATGGAGTTGAACCAGATGCTTGGAGTGACGCAAGCCATTCTCTATGACATCACAGAATCTGGGCGAAATGTTTCCAACATTCTTGGGTACTACCAAGACCAAGGATTTTTGAGTAAGCTCGCTCTTCTCAACAAGTTTACTCCCCTTGAGAGTTTTGGCTATGGAAACTCACGAATCAGTGCATGTGTGTCCAGGTTTGAGTTGTTGAAACACGACCTTGATTTCTGTTTTTTGTGTGTTTGCTGCAACATTTCAGACATTTTCTTTAATTTCCTTGCAGGAGTGGTCCCATGGGTTCTCCCAGTGCCCAGTCTGAACAAAACAGGGCACCAGAATCTACCCCCAGGAACAGATCCCTTCCATTGGGACTCTCCAAACCACCCTTACTGTGCTCGAAGAGACGCCCAAAGACTGATGCATATGCACTGCAACTTGGACAACGTGGGCCGATTCAAATACATTGCTTTGCAAGACTTTGACGAAGTCATCATTCCACGACAACACAAAACTCTCACTGAGTTGCTTGAACACATGACAAAAGTGTCGGATTTCAACAAAACCGCCAGTCTGACTATCAAAGAGGCGTACTTCTGCGTCAACAACCGCAACGCCTCTGGAAAATATTACAAATTTTTCTCACACGTCAGAAAACCAATCAATCCATCCCTACAACACCTAGACGCGGCCAAAACCATCATCAGGCCTGAGAGAACTGCACTCCTCTCGATACACAGGGCAAAAGTCCCGGTCAAGGGATTCAAGATCAGAACAGTGGCGCCAGTGGAGCTGGCCACCATGAATCACTTCAGAGTCCACAGTGAATGTGAGAATGAGCCTGGGGTGGTGACTGATCACGTGATGGACAAATACGCAGAGGAATTGGACTTGAGAGTGAGACGGGTTTTTGACAAACTTGGCCTGTTGATGTAGGAGGTGGAATACTGATGGGGTGTTTTTATTCCGTCTGGATCTCTTGACTTTGGCCTGCTCACATTTATGAAATCGGGTTGGTTTCTTTCAAAGTTAGGGTCTTGGATCGTACCAACAAGCCAATGGCAAAAGCTGTCGCTTGTGTAGGAAGTCCAGAGTGACGCGCATGCACATAATGTTTTCATTGTCCTCACATCGATGATCAAATGTATAAATTTATTCATCAGAACAACTGAGTTGAAAGGAAAACCAAGCACGACAAAAGCATTGTGTGGGACCGAAAGCAAACGACCTCACCAGAGGGCAGTTTTAACCAGCAGGATATCGCACCCACTCAAGCACTTCTTTTCCAGTGCTCGAACCTGCATAAAATGTTGTTCAGGTCGCCAATGGACGATGAAATGTTCACAGTTTCATGTCTGACAGCAGATCAACGAAAACCAGGGAGACGTTCCTCTTAATTTGCCCTTCCTTGGTGCTGACACGAGATTTGAACTGCGTAGTCCGCACCACACTCGTATCTTTTCTGTCCAAACCTCCTGGGATGAATGTTGTTGTCCCCTGCGACGAATTGAACATCCTTCGGGTTCTATCTCAATCAATCTCGGGTGAAAAGTCTCAGAAAACAGCAGGTGGTTTACAGTTGAGGCCAAGTTTGTTTCGTGTGATGACCCCTATACAATATCCCACTCACGCATTTTCACACAAAAGTTTCCACACATTCCATGAAATTGAGCCAAACCACACGGGGCAATTTTTGCTGTCGCGTATTTTGTGTGGCAGGTTGAAGTGCAGTGGAAGAATGTCAGGATTGTCAATCTTTCGGAAGAAGGTTCAAACGGAAAAATAGAACAAATCCTCGGCTCTGACTTTCCCAAAGATTTGGGTGCAAAAATACTTTGTGGACCTTTTGGTATCTTTCCTTGTGTGTGAATGAAGAACAAGCAAACAACTCAAAACATTCTGTCCGAGAAAGAGACGTATGAAGCAGCATAAGTCCTTCAGCAAATACAAATATTTACATCCACAAGCAGTTGTCCATGTTTCACCGGTAGTAGACCATGTAGAAGAATACGAAGGTGATGAGAACGACGAGCACAACGAAGCAGAGCTTGTCAAGGCACAGGAAGAAGCGTTTCCAGTCCTCTGTGTAGTCGGGCTTGGCGTCCGCGGCGTCGCCCTCGTCGGCGCCGGGCAGCATGCGGTCCGCCTCACCAGGGGGAGCCACGCCCACCGTCGTGCCTCCGACGTCCTTGTCGTTGGCGTTGAGCGCGATCGAGTTGCCCTGCTCGGTGAGGATGACGCTCTGAGGACGCGTCGCGCGCCCGTTCTGATCCAGCGCCGGGTGGGCGTCCGGGTCCTTCCGTTTTGGACACGATATGCACCTGGAAGAAGAATGTTCATTGATTGATGGCCTCACAGGAAGGGTACGAGTCTGGGATAAGGTGAACTTTTCTGTTTGCATTGGATTGTTGTGCTGCCAGTTTTTGAAAGGAGGAGAACTGAGACAGACGAATGCGCGAATGGAGGACCGCTTCCGAAGAACAATTGTGCAACTTTTGTTTGGGAGGCACAGAACTCCAGCAGACACAGAGGGTGCACCAAACTACTTCAACCATCCGCATCATCTTGCGCTCAGTTTTGAGCAAGCTCGAATGGGACAAAGGGGCAAGAACTTGAGTCCCTGACACCTCCCGACAAAAGGAGTTGGCCCCCAAAGAGCCACCCCCAACTTCATGGAATTGCCGGAGACAAGCAACCCTGCCATCAGGACTGGCTTGCTTCAACATTCCCAGAACCTCAATCCACGGGAATGAAATGACTCATAGATCTCTGGGTTTCAGATCTCAGGTCCAACCTGGTACGTGTGGCCAGACATTCAAGTATCTGGGCTTTAGGTCCCAAGTCCAACCTAAAATGCATTGTCACCCCTGACAATGCCACTCAGAGCCTTGATTCATGAGTGTCAGACCATTTTAGCCCCCGTATCAGCAGTAGCGCCCGTGACGTACTTGAGGAACTTGTTGAGCGCCCCCGGCAGCGGGATGCGGATGGTGCAGGACGTGTGCAGCAGGTTGGCGAACGCCGCCTGGATGATCTGCACCATGTTCAGCACCATCACACCCAGCAGGAACTTGGCTGCAACAAAACGCGTTGTGTGCATTCTGTGGTGCAGAAATGCATTTCAAGACGACATCGACATTCGCCCACGCATTTACCACACACTCACACCAACATGGCAATCGTCTGTTTGTGATGGTTCAGATGTAGCTTGTGTGAGCCATCGTCCGGTCCCACGTGACACCCACCAACTCCCACGCAAAACAGTCAAGTCGGAGGTGCTTCGCACTCACACCGCACGTTCGACCTGAAAACCCTCTGCAACGGGTGCATCTGAACGCTTCACCTGCTCAGTTGATCACCAGCGCTTTGACTCTTAGAAAATGCCTTGTCCACTCAGAAGAAGCACGAAGACTCACAGAAAAGCGGAAGAGTGTCGCTCTCCTCGGGGACGATCTCGAGCACGACGAGCACGAAGACGACGATGGAGAGGAAGACGGTGACGAGCAGCGCGATGCGGTCGCCGCCGTCAGGGGGCAGCAGGTACGACAGACACGCGATCAGCGCCAACAGGTAGCATGGCAGCAGCAGGTTAATGATGAAGAAAAACGCCTTTCGCTGCAATGGGAGTGTGCACGGGGTTTGCTTGATAAGTACATGTGTTGAGGTCAGAGGTTGTCCTGAAGTGGCGAGGCTGAAGATGCATGGAATGAGTGGGTGAGCTGCATACATTCAGAACCACGTGTGCTCAGGTCAGAGGAACAAACACGAACCAGCGATGCCTGGGGAAGACCTCAGTTCCAGACGTGGACCGAGACACCTGCCGCCAGGTGCTTTTGAAAAGTGGACTCAAAGAGTTCGCCAAAATTCTTGCCCGTGCAGAAAGACACCACTTTCAGAAGACAAATGACACGCAGCTGAACGAACCGTCTTGTGCGCTCCTTGTTCGGAAAGGATCCGTGATGTTACTGATTGAAAAGGCGTACCTCCAAGACTAGCTTAAAGTAGAGATATGTGTACGCTCTGTCGTCCTCGGGGAACTTGGTGAGGTGCGGCCTGTGCGAGAATTCCTTGATGACGAACTGTTTGCTCACAGCCCACGGGTTGTAGTCGTCCAGCTGAAACAAGTTCGACTCGTCTTCATGGCCGGTAAGGGTCCCTCGTACCGGAGAAGACAAGCATTTCTGGGGTCTGGCTACGTTTTGATTGCGACTTCACTGTGATCACATGTACGCGGACCTTGCAAAGTGTTGGTGCTGTCTGTCTGTTGTTTCGGTTTTACTTTGCGATCTTCTTTGAAAATTTCATTGTTCTTGTTTACTAAGGTATCGCACCCTGAACAACATCAAATTGACGTGTGTGTGTGTCTGTGTGTGTGTGTGTGTCTGTCTGTCCTGTCCTGTTCTGTCTGTCTGTCTATGTGTCTGTCTGTCTGTCTGTCTGTCTGTCTACGCACCTTGGACGCGTCGTCGTCGGGCACGATGACGAGTTGGCGCGCGTCGTACATCCACGAGGAGACGGTGATGCGGCACTCCTGCACGTCGAACGGGAAGTCCTGCAGCCGCATCGCGCAGAACGTGCGCATGTAGATGGGCAGCCAGTACGACACGAGGCCTGCGTGAGGAAGGGCAACGTGGATGAAACAGACTCAGAATCTCTGAGAGACGACGTGGGTTCAAGAGGCCACGGATGACGGCTTTCCGCCTTGAGCCAAATCCCTCATTGTGCGCAATTTTGGACATTTTTCCTCTGGTGGAAAGTTTCGAGTGACACAAATCCGAGAACTTAAGGGTGAGGAAAATGAAACTGGACTGAGGAGTGGGACTGCTTTGCTTGTCTTCACCAAATGTGAATGAAGGCGGTCAGAAATGAAAAATGAAGAATCTTGTTGGTTTCGAACTTTCACATGGGCATCAAACCACATTTTTGTTGGTAGAGTGCAAACACATAAAAAATCTGACCGGCTGGTGTAATTTCCACTCCGATTTCATTGTCCAAGAGTTCTCTGACGGGCACCTGAGTATCCCCCAATCTGCAACTCAAACAAACAATTCACATTCTCCGTGTGTTCAGCCCGCGGCTGAATGAGTGCACGAATGCTCTCAGGGTCCGGCGAAATTCATGTCGTGGCTTCACTTCATCATTTACTTCAGCAATGAGGTCCAGGAGAACACTGAAAGCTTTTGGCTGCTCGTTGCGCAGGGGTCTCCTCGACGGGACCTTCGCTCTCAATTACCTTCCTCGTCGGGTTCTAATCATTTGCACTGAGGAGTCTAAATCAGCATTCACATTCGTCCTCATCACACTGAGGTTGGGGGGAGATGCTCACATGTTTGTGACCCAGACATCTGGAATCCAGATTTTGCTGGACGGGACGACCAGATACTTGATGCCCGGGTACTCTGTCTCGTTCCACGTGACGAACTCATCGTACCAGTACTGCAAGCAAACCAGTGCGTATCAATTCAGATGCAAGAATACACCATGTATGTCCCATACAATTACTCCATGCATGATTTTTTGCAGATCTCAGCAGAACAACAAGAGCAGAACACAGGAAATCTTTGTCGCTGAAGCCAGAATTTTTAACCACTCACCTGGACGAGCCACACCTGGGTGGTCAGCGTTTGCTCCTTCTCATTCTGAAAAACACAACAAACGCCTCTGTTTCAACCTGCATCCCCCAATAGACGACCACAGTTCTTGATGCCATCAAAGTGAAGCACCACTACACAGGTTGTCGAGACTCACCAGGTCGACGACCTGGTTGAGGACCATCTGGACGGTAACGTTGATGGGCTGACTGTGATCCTTGACCGGACGCAGCCTGCGCGAGTAGTTCTTCAGCAGCTTGTTGTACAGCTCGACCTCCAGGCTCGCCTCGGGGTGCATGTTGTCGTGGTCTGTATGAGAGTGAAAACGACAATCGTGAGAGAAGTGTCATGAAATAGCCACCCTGGACCAGGAGACACGGGTGCCTGATCATTTCAGGTTCAACCCAAAATGGTCAGACCGTCAAGGCTTTGAGTGACATTTTCAGGGGGTGCCTGGCTCATTCAAGTTCAGCCTGAAACCAAGAGATTTGTCGTGTTTTGTTTGAGCTTTCACCGGAGATAGCCCAGACAACACATGTCTGGAAAACTGGTGTCCCGTCATTTCATTCCATCTGCCCTCATTGACACTTTGGTTCTGGGTGTGAGCAATCCAACACGACTCGTTAAACCAAATGTCATAACTTTCGCATTGTTTTTGACAAGTTGCACACTGAACGAGCTAGACGCTTATTGTTTGTGTTGCCTGGCACCTCACTGAAGTCCAAAGCAGATCCAGGGACCTGGAGTCTGTTCTCCCTGTCCCCGACAAATAAATGTGCTCCAATTTGTGCGTCATCACGCGCAAACATTCGCATCTTTTCACGTCGCCTTTTATCGAAATTTTGGGACCGGGCCCCCCGTGTTGACCAAATTCTAGTTCCACCCGTTGCAACCCAAGTGAACTTTGGCGACAATGAGACAATCGGATGCACCCGATACGGAGGCTTTTTGAGGCCAATCTGCTCCGACGCCCAGTGCAAAGGCCCTCAGACCAGACCACCAGGGGGAGTTACTGATATCACGTGAGACGGTCCGGCCTGAACCTCCCAATTTACCGTCGCCACCGCCGTCGCCCCTGCCGCCGCCGCCGACCGAGTCGCTCGTGCTGCCCCCTCGCTTCGTCGCCTTCGCCGCCAGACCCGTCTTCCCTGCAACGACACGAGACACAACCATGAAACATGCATCAAATAGGATCTTCGGGAAAGGTCACTGTTGCACGGAAAAGGTCTTCACCCGTTGCTTGGAAGCACCTTTGTTGAGCCTTCGAAGGGGTGCGCCTTGTGCATGGAGGGGATTTCACCATTTCAAGGTGACATCAGCGTCAGAAAAGAAAGGAGGGGAGCGTCTTTTCTTGGGTGCGACTTTTGCACTGGTAAATACGGTGTCTGATAGTTGAAGCCCCAAAGTGGGACGAGTACTCGCAGAACCACGGCCAAACTATATTCAGCCAGTAAACGGCGCCTTCCATTATTTCCTGCTCATTAGCGTACATTGCGTTTACATGCACCAGAATCATGGCTTGTTACCCCCGTCGAAATTACACATAAGAGCGACAGTTGACTTCAGACTCAAATTGTCCTCTCCATTTCACACCACAGTCAGCAATGTGACTCCTCCATTGTACAGTCGTTTTGACATGGGCGTTGTGAAAAAGTTCGCCAAATGTGACTTTTGTGCAGACCTGTCTGACCTTTTGCTTGCCGGGCCAATTTCTATGGTGAAATTTTGAACTCACACAGTCTGTCAACGGAATATCACAAAATGAGTTGTTTTTTGGTGACAAGCATCCACCCTTATAAATCATCAGTGAACCGTTCGAAAGCATTTGCAGTTGATACTTCACGCAAAGACTGTCCACAAAATCCTCAAAATGAAGACCGTCTTGCTTCTTTTGGGTAAGATGAAAAAAACTAGATTCTGAAGAAAATTTTGTTGCCTGGTTTTGCCTGGTCCTGAAGGGCAAAATCGAGAAAGATGACGCGAACACATGGAGAACGAAGACAATTTGACTTCGCGTCACCAATTGGCTCAGTAGCAGACACGCAGTTGTGCTCGCACTTCAGGACTCGCTGGGCTGAGCATGGCCTGCAACATCCAGCAGGCTCAGCGGTGCCTGGAGCAGTTCTCCGAGGCGGAGGGTCTGCAGCCAGGGGAGCAGCCGGGCCCCGCCAACACCATCCAGGTCGCTGACGAGGAAGGACTCAACAAAGTCTGCGGGTGCGTCTCGATGCGCAAAAGTTCAACGCCAAAGTACGGACACGGGGGTTCTGCGGACACAGGGGTTTTGCGGACATAGGGGTTTTGCGGACACGGGGTTTGAGAACACGGGCCACTCGGAGCCTTCGTGAGTGCCTTGCTATTTCAGACGGAAGCCTGAAATGACCAGCACCTGTATCTCTTTTGTTGGGTACTCGTCATGGAGCTTCGAAGAGTGTCTGGGTTCCTGGTTATATGACCAGACACCCGTGTCTCGTGCAGTTCGGGATCTCTGACCATTTCGCAACACCGGAAACGGCAATAAAGAACCGATGAATCGCCCAGACTGAGTGGACCGAGCTGCAAAGAACTTTGTCTCTTTTTGCAGAAACTTCAACACGTTGAAGAGCTGCATCGGGACATCGTTTGACGGGTGTCACCCGGTGGCTGAAGCCGGGCTTGAGGGCGTGTTTGACATGATGGAGTGGGTGTGCACTGAGGGACGCAATGGTACGAGTTTGACTGAAGGATATGCACTGAAGTACATAATTGCTTGAAGTATTGCACTTTCCAGGTGCCTTTCTTCAAGGAGCACTGGCAGTGTTCAACGCTCTTTTGACGATTGTAAGTCTGTCACGTGTTTGTCCTTCTTCTTCAGAACTGCTGCGGCACGCAGAGTGTCTCTCGGCTCCGTCGCTTCAAACGGAAACTCAGAACTGCGCCAACAACGCCCAGGGCAACGACCCCTGCCGGTGAGTTTCACACACACGCACACACACGGACACACACGCACACACGCGGACGCAGACACGCAGACACGCACACACACGGACACACACACGCACACACGCGGACGCACACACGCAGACACGCAGACACGCACACACACGCACACACACTCACACACACCCCGTGGACCGTTGCTTTGCATGTGAGTCACGTTTCATTCTTCAAATTGTTTCGAGAACATCAAGGTACTCGTAGTTGTGGCACATGTGTGCACGTCTGATCCGTGAAAACCTCAGAACCCACGGGGGAGATGTCCGGTATTTTTGCCTCATCTCCTCCACAAACACGAACCATGTGGCAAGGAATAAAACAACACTTCCCACTCCTTACATCAGCCACGTCAGCGGACGACTTGACGGGCCGGCTGAAACTCCCTCCGCGGGTTTTCACATTGCGTGACTCGCAGTCCATTTTTGGGTTGACGTCAAAAATTCTACCATTGGGTTCAATGTTAAATTTTGACGCTGGCGTCAAAAAGACGACGGCGTGTCACCAATGTGAAAACCGCTTATCACACGTGTTTTGCGTGCTTGTTGTAGTGCGGTGGACGGGATGCTGGAGTGCGTGAATGACGCCGTGGAGGAGGAGTGTAACGAAGATGCCGCCGACTTCATGGACACCATGTTTGAGAAGGCGCTGGGTCCCCTCACTGAGATCATGAACTGCGATATTTTCTCAGCTTCAAGCGACTGAATATTGACGGGGGACGGGGAAGGAATGATTCAACTGGGACATTGAAGATGTGGCTGAAACTGTTTTCAACAGATCCTTGTTTGAGAAATAAAGGACGTGAGGGCAAAAGTCACTCTGATTTGTGGGGTGTCCAAACGTCGAACAAAACTCTGTGTTCTGAATGATGAAGAACCTGTCACAGTTCGTAGATTCAAGGGCAGCAACGAATGTGACGTCGCCAGTGTTGTAGACTATTGGGTGGACGTGTTCAAAGAAAAAAGTTGTTTGAGCAATCTGCCTGTTCGACGGTCTGGTGTTGAACCAGTACTGACAGAAATGCAATGACATGTTCAAGATGACACCAGTCACACGTATCTGTTTTCAAACAAGGATGACATTTTTTCTGACATTCAACGTTCATTCTGAGTGCACGAGCGAGTCATTATGGTGTTTGGCTGTGGAATAGGAACACAATTATGTCATCATTAGCAAAAACTGCCCGACTTTTCCTCCATTCGCCACAAAAATAGATCCACCGTTGGATTGCGTTGACTTTGTCTACACCATGTATTCTCCGCTTGTCATTATTCTTTTGAGTGGTGAGTTCTTTGGTTCATTTTTGGCGCACACTGCAGATGCGGCCGTTGACTGACTGTATTCTGTGACCTGCACTGTACCTCACAGCCTTCGCTTGTGCACGCACGCAAACCAATGCGGCGTCTGTTTGTTTCTGCAGGTTCTCTCACCATTGTCACCGGATGTAATGTGAATGAAATTCGGAAGTGCGAGGACACTTTCATTGAGACCGTCGGCTGGAACACGAGAAATGAAGCGCCTTATGCTTTGTGGGCGTCGTACGAAGCTGTGAAGAATGTGGGCAGGGACAACACGTGCAGGTAAAAGATTTTCTCTTCGAGTGGTCACGACTTTGTGTCTTTGGTTCAGTTTGGACATGTTCACTTCTGAATTCAGTTGTTCGCGGTGTGATGGTCTGTGCTTTGACAAAAAATCGCACTGAAAATGCTGCAGTGCAAAGTCCATTGTTTTGATGACCACAGCTTTTGGTATGTGGTATGGAGACAAGGGTGGCAGGGAGACGTGGGCGGTGGGGACATAGGCGGGGGATATTGGCGCTGGGGACATGGGCGGGGGGCCATGGGCGTAGGGACATGGGCGGGGGACATGGGCGTGAGGATACGAGGACGGCTGGCCTGCCATGCCAAAACCGCACCACCACTTGGTGCTAGCCATTGAGGTAGCTTTGCATACAAAGGCCTCGCAATGACACTGCTTTTCCCTTCGAGCAGGGCTTTCGAGGATTTGGCCACATGTGTGATGCCGTACGTGGTGGGCTGCGAAACGGCGGAAATGGCGACAGCAGACGCCAGGAGCTCCTGGATGAGACAAATATGTGAACTTGCAGGTGATGATGGCTGATATTTTACAGACAGCTTTGGCTGACGATACACACAGTGGAGACCTGTTTGGTCACGCGCGCAATGGCCTTTCATGCGAAAATTGACGAGGTTCAGCAACTCTTTCTTTTACATGGCCGGTGCTCCAATTGCCAGATTGCTGCTGCCCCTGATTGAATCTACCACATTTACCCTGAATTTGCTCCCTGAGCCAATGACAAGTGACCAAATGGTTTCTATGTCACCGATCTGGCAATTGGGGCATGTCAAAATGGACCGGACGTGTTTGCTGAACCTCCCCATTGACGTTCACACTCGCATTGTCTTTGACACTACACCACACTTTCAGGGGATGAGCTGTTGGAGGACGCTGACTGTGTGGGGAGCACGGACGTTCAGAACCTCATGGGTCAGTGCGAAGCCCAGTACTACACAGGACTGAACAACGCCTGCGCGTAAGTTCACCAAGGCCAGATGACATGTTGCAATGACACCATCACCAATCCTGTCCGAAAAGTCACCTTTGGTCCAGGGGAAAATGACAAAAAATTCTAATTTGAATTCAAAATGTCTCGATTGACCTGAGGTCCACAGCAAAAAGTTAGCGGGGCAGTCAACGTCTGTTTGTTTCTGTATCAGAGACTGGGATGAGTTGTTGACGTGTCTGCTGAACGTCGTTGTTGATCACTGCTCGCTGGAGACGGCCTACGGGTTGCGGAACGTCGCCATCGGGGCCTGGAACCCCATCTCCTCCTACTTCCGCTGCCACGACTAAATGTACCAGAAATCGTCGACTGCGTCTTGAGTTCAGCTGACCAGAGCTGTGACACGTGGCGACACTTCCGACAGGAATAAATCACGCAGACCGAGATGAGAGGAGGAGATCGCAGTGCCTTGAGATGCGTAGCATAGAGAGGCACTATGATCTCCTCCGATCATCAAGGTCAAGTGATT
>JAAUXT010085778.1_pt1 | contig 15250 bp, 8 predicted proteins | sample 7278171 | NCBI WGS metagenome assembly JAAUXT01 (sample SAMN14350112, study PRJNA611818) | marine sediment metagenome | isolation source: surface marine sediment (1.8m) | place: French Polynesia: Moorea | collected 2018-08 | reverse complement strand
GAGCAAGCCAAATCTGAGTGACCCAAATCAGAGCAAGCCAAATCAGAGGGAGCCAAATCAAAGTGAGCCAAATCAGAGCAAGCCAAATCAGAGCAAGCCAAATCAGAGCAAGCCAAATCAGAGCAACTGAAATTTCCTCAAATCACGGCGAGCTCCATGGAGCTATTTTTTTTAAATTTTGATGCCCACGTTAAAAGACACCTCCACGTCAACAACGTGAAAAACCTCTTCACTCCACACTTTTCACCTCTGAAGTACTTTGCACAGCCGTACGCTGTGGCCACAGCCGCTGGCAGTCTTTGCGTCAGTCCTGCAGCCGCACGCGTGAAGTGCGCGTGCCCGTTGAGTGTGAAAGCAAAGATGATGAGTGGCGCAGCTCTATTGGCTGTGACGCAGCTGTTGGCCCTCCCCCTCCCCCTGCTGTGCCAGCCCAGCCTTATCCACAGCTCACAACACTGAGGAATCTGACAGTCACTGGTAGCGCCACCACTCGGTGAGCGTCTGAACTACATGTGTAACACTCAAAGTGTGGGCCAAAGAAATGCAGAGGGAGCAAAGAAGGCTCAGTATGATGGTATTCAGCAAACTCCTCTGCTGGTCTGGGCATGTGAGAACACCAATATTATAAGAAGTTTGGCTGAGCTTGAGTGACAAACTTTCTCTCAATTCTGCTTCCATGGTAGGGACTCCAGAACTGTGGTAGTAGGTTCATCTTGTGACAGCTTTTCTCTGTCCAAGAAGCAGCTTTTTTATGGGAGTGCAGAGGTTTCACCAGGTCAGGGTGAAAATCCCCCATCCAGCCATTTGCACTGGTGTGTTGAAAACCACTCTTTGCACAGATTCACCAAATGATATTTTGTGTTGTTTATTCAGACAATGAACAATTTTCATTTTGATATGATATGATTTATTGTCCCTTTCCAAATGATTTGGCTGCAGTAGCTATTGGATGAACAATAGGATTTATGGTGGACAAAACTGTTGTTATCCAGAGTAAGAGCTTCTCAGGGCATGATGTAGCTACACACACAACCTGAATGAATCCACCTGGGACCCAACAGAGGAAGTTAGCTATCCACAAGATCACCAGGTGCAGCAGCACATGTGAAACAGACTTTTGTTTTGAAATGTGTTTCTTCAAATTTGCACCAGATGTTTTCAAGTTGCACCAAGCAATGTGGTAGAAGGAAGCCATGAAGCAAAGTGCAATCCCATGTGGAACAAGCAGTAAACTGGTGAAAAGCCTTGGCCAGAAGGGTGTCGTTTCTGATACAATTTGAAATGAGCATGTTTTGAATGGAATGCTGCTGCCAAACACTTGTGATCCCAATATTATGCTGATAGCCAAGAGGGTTGTTGATACTGTGAAATATAGAATTCCAGAATTGATTTTCTTTGTGTTTTGTTTGGCCTGAAGTGGATATTTCACAGCCATCATTCGAGTCAATGACACCAACACCAGCAAGAGAATCATGGTCCCAGTGTAAATGGAAGAGATTGTGATGTGGATTGCACAGAAAATATTGAAGGTGGGTTCAGTCTGAAGATATGCAAACAATTCCTCTTTGTGAAAATCTGTCAAATAAAGGAATGCAAGACCAATACCATGGAGAGTCTCTGTAGCATGCAGACATATCATTTGTGGAGTAAATTTTTTTGAATTTTTTTTGAGTGTTTTCAATTTCATAAGAACAAGGCCAATATTGGTGGCAACAACAAAGACACTGAAAACAAGTGCAAATATGGTTATGTTCTTATTTCCAGTGAAATGATTGCAAACTATTTTCACTTCAGCACACCTTCTATGATTGTGCTTTGAGGACTTCCAGCAGCACAAAAATAGATTGTCAGAAAGTATAATGGGGTGTCCTATCTGCAACAAGAGATCTTCTTGAACATTTTTCAACTGGGTTTTTGAGAAGTCAATCAAGCAAATATATGGAGACTCAGGAAGGAAGATGTGAGCAAATGATATCAGAGAATTGCTGGATAGGTTTATAAATTTTAATGAACCTAAATTTGAAAATGAATGTGAAAACAACTGGACGATGTTGTTATTGTTAAGCTTCAGATGTATAAGTTGTGAAGGGGTTGGAAAACAATAATCATCTACACTAGTTATTTTGTTGAATCCTGCATCAAGGTGAAAACAAAGATGCATATTTGTGAGCTTGCCACATATTGCACTCAGTTGATTGTTGGAAATAACCAGAACAACAGGTTGATGCAGCAAGGTAGCAAAAGCCTCAATCATGAGTGGACTTGAATGAGTTAGAAATATTGCATAATGGGGAATTATACCTTGTGCAAAGTTCCATTGAAATACTGATGTACACACCAGAGCAAATGTCAAACATTGACACACATTGGGACATGTTATGTTGTGGAGGGAACAAAATGTCTCATCATCTCCATATGGACACTGGACATTGCCATCACACACAACACCCAAGTGCAAACAAATTTGTGATCCCTGACACCTCATCAGGTTTCTGCAGTGACCAACAGAGGAGCAAGCTGTCACATTTTCATCCAACCCTGCAGGGCAGTCCCACTTGCCATCACAGACAAAATGCCAAGGCAAACAGTAGTATCTTGGGCACTTGAACATCATGTTACACTCAAATGAAGCACATTTCTGCATGTGCTCACCCTGCTGACAAGGTACCAAAACTCCAGACTTCAGTTTTGTGTAGACACAGATATGTGATGCATTGTAACAGTAAGGCTCCTTCAGTCCACATTGCAGAAGGTGTGTTCCATTGCAACCAAATTTGTTTGTATGATGACCTTTGTTTACGCTATAGAGGATTGAGGTTTTCATGTTTTTTATTGGAAATGAAAGGAAATTTATCTCTTTGTAGAGATCACAGCTGCCATCAGATCTTATGAGGTAAAGTTGGGAACAGTCATGCTGATCATTCCAGTAAGACAGTTCTGATTGAGACACGTGACTAAAATCACAATTGTCTTTTCTGTGGTAATATGTGAAAATTGTTGTTATTGCTCCACTGTTGTCACACTGAAATAAGTTTCCCCCAATTTGGTGTATGTTTGGTGGAAGAGAATATATTTGCAGAGCATTTGTAAGACCTTCAGGCACATGTATTTTTGAATAATGATAAAATGCACTGAATCTCTTGTAAACAAAAGCAGTGGGTCCACTGGAGCAGAGAATGGGAGGAAATGGTTGACTTACTGCACCAAATAGGTTCTCAAACTCTTTTACATGCTCAAATGTGATTGTTTCTCTCCTCACAATGTTTGCTTCAGTACTTTTGTGTAAAACAAACAGAACACATATTCTCTCTCTGACAACACATTCAGAATGGAAAATACTTAAATCACCAGTTCTATTGGCCTTGTTTCTTGTTTGGTTCTCATCTGTGAATTCACAAAGAAGTGGCGGCTTCAGTTTTTCAAAACAGCCCACAGTTATCCACTCTGGGCTAGCCAAGTTCATTGTCAAAATTGCTGCACAGCTCATGTATGATTCCTCAGGATACAATGTTGTGTGAATAGACATAAGTGGCCAGAAATCATCACTGTGAGCTCTGAAACATCCATAAGTCTCTTGCAAAATAAGAGACATATATTTAAATTCCAAATGGGAAGCTCATCTGTTTTGGTAATGATAGTTTTTCCATTGTTGAAATGACACCACACCCTTTCTTTGCCAGATAAATTTCATCTGAAAAAAACAATTTGTTGGGTGGTGCTTTTTCACCTGTTCCATTTTCTCAAATTCAGTTTTGGAGAGTGGTTGATGCAGCTTACACCAGAGATCAACTGGAGTACAAAGAATTCACCAACATGCAACATAATACGACAGGAACAAGATTGTGTTTGTGTGTCTTTGAATGTGAATGTACCAGTTTGGTGTGTCATATTTTGAAACAAGAAAACCTGATTGGGTTGGTTCAACCATCAAAAACTTTTTTCTGGACAGAACATTTGGGCTTTTTTCCATTGATCATTTTTCTGCAAAAACACACCAGTGCAATTTGATCATTTCTAAACTTGCAGAATGAGCTACACATTTTTACTCTCAAAAGCACAACCATTGTCCACTTGATGTGGGAGGTATCACATGAAGATGAAGACAATGTTCTGCAATAGGGTCAATTATAAAAATGAAAATGAGAGACAAACTCTCTCCCACCTTCTGCTGCACAAGACCTATGAAGAGGAGAGGATATGGTGGCTGAATTCCATAAGAAAACTTAAGCAAAGCCATGAGCTCATCTTGTTCTGCTTTGCTGGCCAAAATTGGTAAATATCCAGCAACAGACTTGCACAACTTGGAAGCCTCAACCCAGTTACCTTTCCATTGTCCATTTGCCAGTTTTCTGCGACTTGCTTTTTCAATAAGAAGCCTCTGTTCTTCCATGCCAGACAACCAAATGTTTTCTGTCAATCTCATGGCAATGTCTTCGACATATGGACCTATCTTAAACATGGCATCTGTTTTGTACAATTTAGTTGAAGTAAACAAGCTCATGTGTTCTATTTTGTGATGGTAAAAAGCATAGTAATTACGAGGTTTCTGTTGTTTCAGTCTTGTATAATGTGCAGAATAGTTGTAGCAATAGTGTTCTTTCCTGCAGGTGGTGGGTTCATTAGTGAAGCCCTCTTTGTAAATGTGAACAAAATTCTCAGAATGTATTTGTACTGTTCTTAGTATTACAATTCCTGTGACATTCATGTCTGAGTTATGTTTGAAAGTTGTTTGTTTGTTTGCTAGAGGCAGTGATACAGCATGGTGCTTCTGCTGTTCTGTGAAAGTGAATATCTCACTGAAGTCATGATAATAGCCTCCTGGGAAGTACCGATAGCAGTAGTGAAACATGCTCTCACTGCCAAACCTGATACACCGACCTAAAGCCCAGTCTCTTTCATCAAATGTCATTTTGATCAAAACCTCCAAATTTGCTGGCTTTGTAGAAAAATTAGCCACTGGATATGACAATATTGTGTCATCTGGATATTGTTCCTGAACTCTACTCTGAGAAGGTGTTGCTATTTGTTGGGAAGTTTCAAGAGAACTAGAATGTTGTATTTCTGATGACACTGCTTGAAACCAAACAAGCACAGAAACCCAGTCACCACCAGCTCTGAAATCCAGTGCCAGTTGGAACCATGATTTTTCCTTGTTATGGGTTTGTTTAAAAGTGGAAAAGTTCCTCATTTGAAAATCAAAGTGTGAATTCAGTTCTGAAGACAGCCTGACACAAGACCTCTGCTGTTTGCTCAAAATCTTTTTGCCATATTTGAAGCTTTGATAAGGTAAATAACAAACTCCTCTCTCAATGAAGAGTTTGTGAACTGATGAAGTACCCGCTCCACCCAGTGAGAAGTCTCTGTGGTGTTCACCAATATGCAAAAATGAAACTTTGTCTGTTGGGAAAAATGAATGTACACAGATCATTGCATTCTGCCTTCAGGAAAGAACTGTTGTGTTCATGGCAAATCTTGTGGTGTTTCATTCCAGGTCATTGTGGTTGCCTCACAAAGCACAAATACAGCTCCATGGAGCTCACAGTGATTTGAGGATCAAAACTCATAGTGAGCAAAACACAAAGCAGCCAATACTCAATGTGACCCGATTGCACCTTTGGGAGGTCAAAATCAACCAAATTATAATTTGTTTCTTTTCAGGAAATACACAATTATCTGCACCACCATAGCTGATAAAAATGTTTGCCGCATGTCCATTTCAAACACTTCTTGCCATGAAATCAGAAATTTGTACCCAAAATTTGACTTCAGCCGAAAACATTTTCAAAGTTATTCACAATAAAAAAATTAAAAAATGGCCTGAGTCAAACACCCTGCCAAAACTACATTATTTTTCCCTACTTCATCAAATATTTGTACTTGATATTGCCTACTTTGTGTGGTTAAAGTCCAAAATTTTCTGGCTCCCTTTACCACTTCCTATGGTGCACATTGTCCTTTGCCAAATGTAAGGGTGCTGCTGGTCTAGTGCTGTGTGTGTACTGTGTGCATCGTGCAATCATTTAAAAGCATTTGGACAAGTTTGTAAGCATTTTTTTCACATTTGAGAGCAGATGCCCAGGCATTTTTTTTTGCATTGTGCACACAGTTTGAATGCCAGCAGCAAATCAACTGAATGTGGCTGTGCTTACGTTGATGAGCATTAGGATGAGATTGGCTGCTGCAGGTTGGTGAATTCACTCAAAAGTATACATACCTTGATGAAAGTGTCCTTTGAAATTGATTCCCTGGACTAATGCTGAAGTCAGGCTCAACTGGAAGGCTGTTTTGCACAGTGAAGTTTCAGCAAACCTTGCATCTCGTCTGGCTTGTTTTGTTTTAGATTTGAATTTGGATTCAGGCAGGTTGTAAAATGGTTGGATGACATGGCATTCAGTGCTGTTTGGTTTGATCTGATTCATTTGAATGGTCAACGGAGCCTCTGAAGTCTCACATAGATTCACTCTGAGCAAAGTGCAAATTGATGAAGAAACAAGCAGATGCATCACAAATTGCTCACAGTGACCATTGTGTATGTGGAATACTAATTTGCCCTTCTCAGCTGAGGAATACACACTTCTGGGTTGACTGTCCTGCTGACTCTGATGTGATGGACAGATTTCATATATTTCAAATGTGGCATTTGGTGATTGATCAAAAACTGACATGCATCCAAACTGACAAGTGTTACTTTCATTTGTTTTTCTCTTTGATGACAGAGTGACATTCAAAATGTGTGGAGTTAAAGTTGACAACTGCCACACACAACTGATGTCAGAAATCAAACATCCTGGAGAAGAGAGTTCAGGAGAGGACTGCACCACTAATGAAGTAGATAGAGGAGCAGAAAGGTTTCCAGTAATATTCTTTTCCTTCAAAGACTGTTCAAACTTGAGCTTCAAGTGGTGACCAACACTTTTGGTCACATATACAGTTGCTAGAAAAGTTGAAGTTACACAGTGCATGGGATACTTTGAGCTTCTTAAGAAGCATACCACTGGTAAAAATTTACTGCCTTGACCATTAAACACAGACACTGTGTTAGAATGATCAGGCAAAGGAAATTGCAAGTGCAAAACCTGATATTTTAAACAATGAAGTGTGAAATGCATGAGTTGCCTGGCAATCCCTCTGTACTTTATGTACCAAGGTGACCTGATAGCAGATGGAAGCTGCTTTGGAAGAGCAATTGATGACAGAACACCAGAGTCCATGACCATGTATTGGAACAAAATATCAAAGAATACAAATCTGTTTGCTTTCAATGCCAGGGTAAATTGGTTTTGGTGGTAGTAAATGGGCAAGTCAGAATATGATCCACAAAACTGCAATCTGCGCTTTGTTCTTTTGTTTTGCCATATGTAGACACTTATGCTCCCAAGGGAACAAGAATATAATTGGCCCATTTCAATTTTGAGTTTATAAAATGTCATGTTTAGATGTAGCATTTCATGGAGTCTAAAATACCACTTTTGCACCAGCACTACTATCCCCCAGCATGTTGCTTTGTAAAATGAAGAATAAAATTCCCCTGTCAATCCCACTTCAGAAATCACCCCCAGAATTAATTTGGGAGTTGTGCTTCTTTTCATAAAATATATCTCTCTCATGTCAAGAGCAAAACAAGGTGCTTGTCCAGTAGGTTTGAGATCACTTGCTGTGTGCCAGAAAGCTATAATCTGTGCCACAATGTAATTTTCAAATATTCTTGTATTTGAGAGAGCTGAATGCCTTGTTGAGTCAGGCACAAAAGTCAATGTCAAACCTTTGCTCAAAATTTGGTCAACATAAGACAACCAGTGTTTAATGTTTTTGACCCTGAGTGACTGTTTTAGCATTTCCTGATGCTGATGGGTCCAACTTTCTTGAACAAGAAAAACTGTCAGACAGACTCCTACAGAAGTGAGCTTCATACTGTCTTTTATTCAGCAGTGACTTCTTGGGAGAAAACTTCTCTTCATTTTTCAGAAAACAAAATTGTGTCCAGAAAGACAACTGGATTTGTGTGGTGCTCCCATGTTGTTCTGCTTTCTATTCATTTGAAAACTGAAGTTCACATCATGCCAAGCAATCATGTTTTATCTGTGTGTGTGTTATCTGTTGGAATAATGATGTGACCATGAGCAAGGCTGAGAATGTGCACATCTTTGGTTTTTGGTTTTTGGTTTTTGGTGTCTGATTTGCTATTTGCAAAACTTTTGCCAGAGAATTTACAATTATTGAAAGCAAAGCTGAGCCATCAGGAAACAATTTGTTGTCAATTGTTGCATGGGGAATCTTTGTACTGTCCCAAGTGGACCCTGTTGAACCATTCTCAACCTGTCACTTGTACTCCCCAATGTGCAGTCTGTTCACTCTGAAGTGTTCTTATCAAGACAAATTACATTTCATAAATTTGTGCTTTTTTGGTATCACATCTGGCTGTTGCAAGAGTAAGAATTTTTGCAATTGTCTTTCATCACAGTTTTAATCAAAGCAAAAATATATCATCATTGGCATTCATTCTTGGTACATGGATGTCTTGTTCTCTGTATGAATTTGTGTGATTCATGACTGTGGAAATACATACACATTTGTTTCAGTGTTTCAAATGTGTGTTTGTCTCTTGCAACTAAAATAATGCTGTAAAATGTTTCCTTGACTGTTTCACAAACTCATTCTTCCCTTTGCAAATGTTTCAATCTCTCAGGGGAATCCCATGACAGGGGAATCCCATGATGGGGGAATCCCATGATGGGACAATCCTATGATGATGGAGTCCCATGAAGTGGGAATCCAATGATGATCACACCTGTTGCTGATCAGGTTACCAGATGTTCCATTGTACAAGGCTAACATTCAAGTGACATTAAAGAATTTCCACAAAACCATCAGCATTTTTGTTGAGAGAAAACCAGTAAACAGGAGAGTACAAGATCAAAATTTGACAAACATATATCTACACTCAAGCAAAAAGTGTTGATTTGATGCATTTTAATGTCAGACTTTTGACCCATCTTTTGTTTTGGACAACACCATGACTATTGGGCATTTTAATGCCTCCACTTTATATACTTTCCCTTGAAAAGTGTTAGAGTTTCACTGTTTTCCAAAACCATTCTTCTTGATGTGTCAATCATTAACAGTCTTTCTTCCAAAATCATGAAGATTTAAAACTGTCCTGATCAATATTTTTTTCTTTCTGAAAAGCATCACAGTTTCACAATTTTCCAAAATAATGTCTCAGAATTTTCCAAAAAGAGAATGTTACCCCTCATTGTTTTTAGGTTGAGGAGTTTCTATTGTTTGAAGTTTAGGGTTCTTCAGGTGGATAAGTTCAAATTTGGAGGGGTTAAAAATTTGGGACACACTTGCTCATGTTGTTCTATATCAAAGGAAGTAGAAATACTTAGTGACAGAAGTACATTGATGAAATGTGGGTTTTTGTTTGGGTGTGAGTGGTGGCATTTGATTTTTGAAAAAAATTAAAAGAATGGCCTGAGTTTTCAGGTGTGGTCAAAATTAGGGTTGAAACACCAGATTTCACAAAAGTGTTCAAAATGTTGTTTTGTTTTTGGGAAATAGTTGGGTTCAGTTATGTACAATTATGCATGAGACAGATAGATGTTCTATTGTTTCATAAATTTCAGTGTATTTGGCTGCATTTAAGTGAACAGTGATGCATATATGTAAATTTCCTGCTGGATGAAACTATTTCTAATGGATAGTTGCAACAGAATTGGGTTCATTTGTATATATTTTTATACAAGAATGTTAGATTTCTTACTTTTGGATGAAAACAGAACAATTGCGTGCATTTAAAATGAGTGCAATAGAGGCTCCCCAGTTTGTTTCAAATTGCATAACCCACATTTTTGCATTCTTGAGAAAGCCTCAAATCACTGCAACACCATTTTGGCATACTTTTTGGACTGGTTAAAACAAACAACATTTGAACTAGCTGATTTCCATTCTGCTGTCTGATCTCAGCTACTGTGTTCTCTGGCTTTCAGATAAATGAAGACTTTTGAGGAGAACCTGTGCACCATGCATGGTTGACACCACAGTGCTTCATGGTGGTCTGCCCTGTTCCTGTCCACTGGTACTTTGCAACTCACACTTCCATCTCAAACCATCTTCATAACACAATCACACTACACACCAAAATGCCCACAAACAAGTCCAGTGAAGTTATGTTGCAGTAGTTCATGTCTTATGTCAGGAGAGAGGAGTCACTCTGTCCTGTCTCCATTGACTCAGTTGCACACAGTTTTGTATCTGTGGTGTATTCAACTTGTTGTCTCTACTGTGCATGGTGTGGTGTAGGACTGCAGGCCCTTGTGTGCACAAGGACATTTGTACACATTAAGGTGGGAGCACACACAGACAGCTTCCTAGGTGTGCAGGATTGAACATTGTCTGACCAGTTCAAACATGATTCATCAATTACAAAACAGTCATGAAGACATTTCCTGCAGCTCTTTATTCAATAAGCTTTTTATTGCAATCATAACAAGAACAAATCCCAAGCTGCAAACACAACAGCTTCTGTTTCCCCTTGTATTACTCATGCAGGTGAAGGTATTTGGTGGGAATTGCACAAAGGTTGCAATACTCAAGGTACTGAGGGGGATGCAGCCTGTAGTGCCAGGTGCACTGGGGCACTGCCACTGGGACCTACCCTGGGCCCTGGAACCTCCTCCTGGGCAGGGGATGGGGCACTGGGACCCATCCTGGGCCCTGGAGTTGTCCTCCCATACAGGGGACAGGGCACTGCTGGAGGGACCCACCCCAGGCCCTGGAGTCATCCTCTGGGGCAGGGCATGGGGTGAAGCTGCAGGCACCAACCCTGAGCCCTGGAGTCATTTTACCTGCTGGGTCAGAACTGATATGGCCACACCACATACACCAACCACCACATCCACAGCTCCCACACCTGCTGCACCCTGCTGGCAGCATCCAGGTGGTGACACCTGGGGCCCAGCCACAGGCACCCAGCATGGGCACTGCAAAGACCCTAAAAAGCTGAATCCCAATGTACAGAAGGGGGAACTGCAGAGTTCATAGAAGTTCCAGCAAAGAGGATGGCCAAGACTGGATCCAGTGCCAAAGAGTGTGATACAACGAACGATAGATGATGAGTCATTGTGACATTCTTCATGAGGTTTGTGGGTTCTGAAACATTCCAAAAGCTATGACCTGGGAGTTATGCACGATTGAGTCCAACAAGCCCTGGTTGATCTATTGACAAAAGTGTACATTTGGCTTGAGACTGATTTGCGGGACACTGAAAACAAGCTTGTAAGAACACTGGTTGTGTGCATTAAATTCTCATTGCAACAGATCCAGACAAGAAGGCCAAATGTATACAGGAGCTGAAGAGTGGTGGTTGGGCTTTATCAGGCCTGTACTCATGCTCAACAACAATTCTCATCTTCATTTTGGTTTTAACATTCACAACAGCTTTGCTATGCATTCCTTTCTAGTCACATGGCTGTGAGTAAGACATTGCTGATACCATCCTTTGTTCAGTTCTTTTGTCTCTTTTTGCTCTTTCTGAAGTGAAAGATTTCTTTGTTGATTCTTTCATCACATCATAAAAGGCAAATTATAAAGTGCATTCAAGAAATGTCAAAACTGCCATGAACATTACAACAAAATATTCTTTTTTGAATTTTGAGTAGTAAAATGACAGAACATGTTTTTACTCCAAAAAGTTTTGATGCTTTGTCATTCATTTTTGATAGACCATTGTCTCCAATTTGACACTCTGACCTCACAAAAACAAATGCTTCCTTCAGTTGCTTGAAATCAATGCAGTGGCTAATTGTTTGACTTTCAAGGGACATTTTGGTGCAGGAAATAATTTCCACATTTGGAGTCACAAACAGGCAGTGGCTATCTTGTGAACATTATTTTGTGGTTTGGAAACAGTGAAACCTATTCACAAGTATATTCAGTAGGCAATTTCTCCAGCAGCAAGGAAATTACAAAAAAAATTGGCTTGAAGGAATTTTTTCCTGTGACCTTTCTAAAAAACTGATTGACCCAGTTTCTTGGAGTTCAATGTGAGTCTGTGGCACAAAGCATCTATGTTGGGGATGATTTTTTGTGTGACAGCAATTTACTTTGCTCAATATTTCTTAAGATATCATTGTGACCTTTTGCCAGTCACTGAAAGTAAAATATTAGCTGACACTAAGAAATTCAGCAACAGACCAAAATCAGAAAAATGGATAAATCTTATCAATGGGATTACCAAAACCTGTCTGAATGGTGTTGGGCCTCAGTCATTGTCGCAATGGACTGAAGATTGCTATTTGTTCAGCAAAAAACTGTTTTTATTGGGCAACAAGTTCAAAATTGTATCACAACTGGTGCAAAGACGAATAGGAAAGCATGGTTGGAATTGTTTTGTTTATGACAACCACACTTATGAATGGGAAGCTGAAATAGCCCTTCCATGGGGACATTTTATTTACCACAGCAAGGAAGTGGGTGCAAAAAGGGTATCTGGCAAAGACTGTCAACTAGTTGTGAACACTTGGTCATTCTTAGAATCTGTTGAAAACAATGTCTGGATTACCAACAAACATTTTCCTGTGAACATTACTTTTGATGAATTTCAGACAAAAAGACCCCACAGACATGGTGATGAATGTGACACTGAGAACTATTTTGAGTATGTTCAAATTGCTCAAAGATGGAAAGTGTGTGGCATACACAGTGAATGGTCATATTTTTCCAAGAAAAACACACTTGGAATTAAAATTGTAGCCAAAGCCCAAAGCTATCAATTGCAATCTGTTTTGAGAGTATCTTTCTCTTTCCAAGCAATTGAAGGAATACAAACATGCATACCAATTCAAAGGTTTCCAAATATGTATTTTGCCAATCTTCAGGATATTTCAGGGCAAAATTACAATTATATTCAGCAATCAAAAGTACAAAGGAGGAAATATTTACTCTCTTTATTCAAGCTGAAAAGCACAATATTATTGAAAAGTTGGTCTTAAACCATAAAGATCATGGTGTATACAGAACACACACAGACTTTGAAAATCACTTTTATGATGGTCCTGGACCCCTTTCAGAAGCACTGAAAAGAAAAAGAAAATATTTGAATGACATATTGATCTCTGATGCAGTCTATCCAACAACATTTCAGTCATTTATAAGCATTACAACAGATTCAGCTTCAGACATTCTCTTTGTAAACATTACTTTCCAATCTTCAATGAAACACTGTATAAACATCACTGTGAACAGCAGGCAGAAATTAGCAATTCAAGAAAACTTTGACTCTGCTTTCTATAAATGCTACAAAGTGAATACATTTCATTCCAAGTATATAAATATAACTTGGGTCTCCTTCTTTTTGAAAGGACCTGATACTTTTTGCTCTTTTGGTGGAATTGCTCTGTTTGAAGAGCCAGGAAAAATACTTTTGTCTTTCTGTGACAAAGCAAGAAAAGATTATGAGCTTCCTGGCAGGCAGTTTCCCTTCACATTTGTCAGTTCCAACAACACACTGATTGTTGCATTTTACAATTATCCACCTTACAGTATGTTCAGGATATCAATAATGTTGGATTATACACATTGCACAGGAATGCTTGTGTCTCAACATGGAAATCTGCAAACAGTACCCAATGTAAAAGTTGTAGCACAGAAATACAACCCACATGATTACCACAAATCAGACATTTTTCTAGGGGAAATAGCTTGCCTGTCATATCAGTACTTCATTGAAGATACCACCATTTCAAGGGCAACTGAGTTGCATTTCACAACTGAAAGAATGGATTCATTGCTTCTTTTGAATTTCATAATGGTTTTTGACTCTCATGTGATCAGGTGTCAGTTTGGAAAAACCAAAATAACTTTAGCTGAACCACCAAAATCTTCCAGAGGAAAAGGCTTTCAGGTGTTTCAAAAAGAAAATTTTGCAAACCCTGCCCCATTGACAAAAAGAAAATTACACAGTGGAGCTCAGATACAACTTCAAGCACCAAACAATTGGAATGCATTCATAATTGGTAAAGGTCAGGTCAAACATTTCACCATTACTGTCACTACAAACCCAATAGACACTTTTTGGGTTTGGGCAACAATGGAAAGGTCTCCATGCTCTGTGGAATCATCCACCAACTTTTCCCTCCAAACATTCAAAATGGTTCCAAAAACACAAGACATCTGTCTCATTGATCTCATCTACCTGGCTGATGTTTTTCGGCACAAGTCAGTGTATGTGGGGGGTGGTTATTATTATATATTAAATCCACCCATTGTTAGATTACAGAATGCTAAGAAAACCACAATTCATATGGTTGGTAATTGTTTTTTGGATACTTGCAAACTGGGGAACATTGTTGCTACAACAGTGAAAAACAATCAGCATTCAGAAGAACGTTTACCTTTGTGTTTGAGTTGCAAACCAAAAGTTTTGTTCACAAAGTATAAATGTTATGATGTTGAACTTACATTCCTTGATAAACTGGACAAAACATGTTTCAATAGAGCTTTGAATTCCTCCTTTGTTGTGATGTTTGAAAGAACTATTCACCCTCCACTTTTCTCCAATCAAAGCTTTGATACAGAACCAACTCTAACAAAGGTCAATTCATCCAAGTTACTGTCATGGAGTCAGACAATGTCAGAGTGTAGAAAGCACAATGCCACTTTACTGATGCTTGAAAACATGTTTTCAATGCATGTGTTTGAGAAGACAATTCATCAATTATCAAAGGATTTTCATCCACTTGGATTGAACCAGAAAGTAAGTTTGAACCTTCAGACAACACTAAAAGAGGACATTCTCCTGAATCAGTGTATTGCACTGACAAATAAAATGAACATTCACTGACATTTACATTGCAGAGGAATGATCAAAGATACCAGTGGCTGAGTAACACACCAGTTGTCACAGCACAATGGAATGTGAACTTATTTTATAAATATTATGACTATATTTCCAATAAATTCATTTATCAAAAAAAATTCAACATGACAAAATATGCCCCAGCTGACAAGCTACTTCAGCCTCATGTTTGGAATGATTCAAGATTTTGTGCTGCCATCACAACCATTCTCTTGCTTCAACCAGAATGGGTCACCGTGCCCTGTGAGAAACCACTGTTTTATGAATGGTTGTGTCAAAAAGAGCAGGAAGATATTTTAGGGGTAGCTGTGTGTGAGACCAGAAGGAATTTGCCTGATTGTGTTGCTAATCTAACAATGGTTGCTGGAAATTGCTTGCTTGTCATTCTGTCAT
>JAAUXT010055735.1_pt1 | contig 15250 bp, 16 predicted proteins | sample 7278171 | NCBI WGS metagenome assembly JAAUXT01 (sample SAMN14350112, study PRJNA611818) | marine sediment metagenome | isolation source: surface marine sediment (1.8m) | place: French Polynesia: Moorea | collected 2018-08 | reverse complement strand
TCACAATGGACCAGATTGTTCCTCTTGACAAGCCAGTTTCTGAAGCCAGACCTCAAATGCTGCAGCGGTTATCAGTCTGCACTAGCCTCCTGATGTTGTCTCTGTTGGGGCATGTCCAGACACTCCTTGGTCTGCCACTCTTGGGGCGGTCACATGTCTGCTCCTCACCAGCCTTGAATCGCTTCCACCACACCTGCACTTGTGTTTGAGACATGACAGCATCATTGAACACTTGTCTGAGACGCCTCCAGCACTCGATGGGTTTGAACCCCACCTTGCACAAGAATTTCAGATTCACTCTTTGCTCATGTCTCCGTTCAGGCTTCTTCACTGTCACCAGAATGAGCAGTAAAAATTTGAGGAACAACATACCTGAAGGCTACTCGCAAGACAATACTTCAACACAATTGAATCGCCAAGTGGCACCAATGTGACCTCAATCTTTGATCCCAAATATGACCTTGGAACAGTGCGACATCAGTGGGATTGTCCTCAGGTGAGGATCAAAGGGTCCTCTCATACTGGCCAAAGTTTGGAAAGAATCGGCCCAGCAAGCGGGGAGATATTGGCGGAAAAGCGGGATCATAATTGACAGGCCTCGTAAACAACTCCCTCATTTCAACCACATTTCATGCCAAACGTATTCTGAGGAGCAACCTGGTTCTGCATGTTTCATTCAGCTTGGAGAACGTAGCCACCGCGGCAGCGTTTCATGCAGACAGCCTCAGGTGTATGGCGAAGCTTTGTATTTCCGCAGACAACAATCCAAAGGCCGGGGAGGAAATGGTTACAGCTAATGGACATCCGCGGCGCGAATCCTGCAACGCAAGGTTTTCTTCGTGGTATTTCTCTCGCCGCTTTTGTAAGTATTTGGTTCCCCTACACCTGAACGCTGCAGCTCACAGAGAAAGCACTGATGGCTCGTGCGTTTTCCCAACATTGTTTCCACCCGTTGTTTTCTGCTTCCCTGAATTGAGATCTGGTCTCTTTGAACGCCCACGTTCGTTGAAAAATTCCAATCAACATTACGTCGTTCATTCCAGACTGTATCGTGCCACAAACGACTCTGTCGCTGCTGGCACCCTGCATGGACGCATTGTCAAGCGAAACGGAAGATTTTTGCGGTATGTTCTTCTCTCCATTCTTTTGTTTTCTGCAGCATGGTCCAGCCAGGGAGTTGGGCTACCTCAGAGCGATTGCCTGGCAAAGTCATCACCGTATTCACTCGAGACAAAGCTCACCTTGTCCCTTCTGATACGATGGACGGGGTGCTTCTCGTTCTTCAATTGCAATAAATAAAATTACTGTTGTTTGAGATGGACCGCAGTTCCGCAAAGGGAGGCAGCTGCATGTTGGTCTGCGTTGAGTGCGACTCGCATGCACACGTATGTGACCAATCTGGCCTTGTCAGAACTGATAGAAAATTGAGTAATGAAGCCAAAAGAAATTTGTGACAAGGATCAACTTTATTTTTGAAAGCAGCAGCATTGTGTGGAATGAAAGTGTTCAGAGGAACCATCAAACATACTTGCTGTCTGCAACGGAAACATTTTGGGTTCTGTAGTCTTTCATCAGAATCTCGGTTTTGGTTGTTCTGAAAAGCACACGACGACCCCTTCCACAAAGGCATATCGAATGTTGGCGACACTCAACAAACTTGTGTCTCAATTTCTTCCCGAGATGAAGCAGCGCTTTGCGGAAGTTTTTCCCAAAAGCGCTGTAGAGAAAGACGTTGACGGAGAACTGCAGGTAGTAGAGAAATTGGAAAAACTTCTGCCAGACTATGTGACTGGATGACGGAGTGTAACTGTGGTCCAGCATGGACATCACGAAAGAGTAGGTCCTCACTGTGTGTCTCGGCAAATTGAGAGCGAGGAATGAACTCGACACGAGAAGCAGCATTTTGGTCACGCGTACTTGAGTTCGAGTGTAGTGTGCTTTGGCCGTCTTGGTTGATCTGTTCGAGTCTTGGCGTGGAGTCTCCTGGCTCTGTGGCGTGTGTCCGGATGAGTGGCTATGCCTCGCCGGGTGGTGATTTTGCACGCAGGTCTGATGACCCGACCCTCCATGACCCCCTCCAGAAGACCCATGAGTACTCGTGTATGCGTGCTGCAAGGCCAAGTGTTTCCTTTCCTTGTAGAACTGTATCACTTTGACAGCTATCCGGCAATTCATAACGAGTATTGCGACGAAAGGGATTATTAGCGTCACAAATGTATCCACATTGTTCACAATGCTGATGAAGTGCAGAAACTCGGTCTTTGGTCCGCAGATAGCTGTGCTGAGCGTCGGGATGGTAGTCACGCCAGAGGTCCATATTCCGAACGAGTAGAGAAGGCACGAGATTCCCGCAATTGCAGTGACAGCAATCTGAAAATAACACGTGATTTACTCCAAAGTTGTCAGATGTGTATCATGGACGAAAGCACTGTGCGTAATCAATGCAGATGGGGCTGAAATTGGAATGAACGAAAAATATTATGTTTTTCCTGTTAAATTGTGGAACGAAATATAAGGCCTTTTTCATCAAAAGGAAACATCCCGTGAGTGCCGTGTAAAATGCTGTCATCATGTCATGTCTACATGGTTTTGCTTTGAAATTATTTGGACCGGTTTTCTGCATTGTGCTTCTTGGTTCAGTCGACAACCACCCAAGGAACTCAACAGGAGCGAAGAACACACGAGGGGACGGGGGACTGATCACTCTTCACTTCCCGACCCTCCAAACTGAATTAAACCATCTGCGCTACAGGTTCATAATTGTTTGCAGAACATGTCAAACTGAAGTTCGATTTAAGTACCAAAGTTGAACCGAGTTGGACCCTCCACTGTTTTCTTTTGTTTTTGAGAAGGTTGTGTGTTGACTTGCAAAGTCTCTGGCAGCCAACGACTTCTTTTATCTGGGATATATGTGAACAGAGACCAGAAAAACTGTGGCAGGTGACGCATCATCTCCCCAAATTTGTTTATTACTCCCATGGCATCCAAGCAGAATGAAAAGCGAGTGACAATGATCAAATTACCCGAGATATGAGGAACCAATTTCAATTTCTCGTTGATGATCGGAATGTCAGTGTGCAGCTGCTGTGGAAAGTGTTGGACGCTTCGTTTGACGGAAACGAATTGACTGGCTCACCTTGGCTCGTTTGCTGGTGCAAATGTCCTGTCTCTGCAGTGGGTAGTGCACCGCTATATACCTCTCAGATGTGAAGCTGACGACGTACCTGTCCGTCGAAAAGCAATTCATTTCACCATTTTTGACAGGGGTACGACGAGCATGCGAATGCTCTGCAAGTATCTTGTGACGCAGATCTTTTGAGTCGCAAATGTGCATTTGATTTGTCGAGGTGATGCAAAAGAGGGAATTTTTCCTCTTTGTCACCTTTCATCGACCGTTGCTGGCAGCAAACCCGTGATCTTGCTTGACTTCAAACAGGCAGTGTGTTTACGATGTCGGGACAAAGTGCCTCGTGAAATATGAAAAGTGCGCTCTCATCTTCCAGCTTTTCCGTTTTGCCAAACAACATTTCCTCTTTGGTGCCCCCCTGTTCTTTGGTGTTGTTGCAAAATGCTGAGAAACTTACCACACAGACAGAAAACTGGAAACGTAAGTGACGTAAATGAAGAACTGGCACCATCCATTTCTCGAGTACAGCTCCAGCCCGATGTTCATTGACCAGGAGACCAGGACACAAATTAGGAATCCTGCGGAGAGAAAGAGGAAGCACTTGGAATGGCTCTGGCGTGGAGAGCGAGTACTTACGGTGACTTCCATTGTACAAGGACGCTGACAACCTTTTTTGGTACACTTCATGTTCCACAAATAGCATCAAAGCTACGTGGGCCAAAGAGTGATGGCTTTCAAAGATCCTGAACTGTTTTGAGCAGCTGTTGTGAAAACCACCAAGGAACATGGAAGATGTTCTGGTGCATATTCCAAAGTGCTTTTCTCCCGTAACAACCAAACTAGCAAACCTTGTTTGTCATGACCTGTGCCTTTGATGTTTGACCTGATTTCGGTTCATTGAGACGGACATCCAGTGTAGAACCCTAATTTCCTTCGTTAAGATTGTCATCACGGGATTGCAGGGCGGACTGTGAAACTGCTCCCCGCTGCCCAATCAAGCTCACCGTAAGTTCCCAATTCGATTGGCTGATCTCTAGACACAGCATTTTATGGCCGGATGGGGAAGCAGCTTTGGCAGGTTGCTGCAGAAATTGTTCTAATTTTCAAGTCAGATTAAACTGGTATATTTTGGCAATTCATCGTGCTGTTTATCGTTGGGGCCCGTTGAGAAAAGGTTTTTTGATGCTGGAGTCTCTTCTCCGTCTTTTCAATTTGCTATTTCAACTACAAAAAGAATTGGGGCAATTTGTTCCAAACCAAGGGTATCAGAAGAAACACGTACCTAAGTCGGCAAGACTCAAGGCAGCGAGATAAATACTGGATGAGAGTCTTCTCATGAAAGTGCTCGTGAACACCGTGAAGGACAAGATGTTCCCCAGGATTCCGACCAGCGCCACCTGCAACAGAAGACATGGACCTTTGCGTTTTATACTATTTCCTGCTGTTCTCCCAAATAATCCATGCATTCTTTATCACAAGAACACAGTGTCCCTTCACTGGTGAAAACAATTCTTGCACTTTTTAGTGGTGTTTCTACACGCAGGCAAGTTCGTGGTAGAGGGAATGTGTGTTTCTCTCCCGTTGTTTTGTTTGGTCGTGGCGAACAGACAGTGTCCAGAAGCGAACAGGGTTCTTTGTGTTTCAGGTGAACAAAATTGATGCGGAACGTCGTTTTTGAAGAGTTGCTCAACATGTACTCTGTCACGAGAAGACATTCCTTCTGTTTTGTAAACTGGGACTCTGTGCCACAGGCAGCCGCCTTTTGCGGTTTGTGCCGGTCTGCTACGGCATCAAGGAGAAAGGCCCATAATCAAAGCATTAAGAGGCGCTTCCACCACAGAAGGAGGGTGGTTCCACTGTCAAGGGGGCAAAGGCCGTCGTTAACTTCGTTGGAAAGGTGTGGTTCGTCCGTCAGACGGGTTCTTTTCTTGGGATGATCCCCCCCCCCCACACGGGAAGGGTTGTTCTGTCATGAAGGACCAAGGTGTGGTTGCACCACTACCAAAGGGAAGCGGGTGGTTCTATCGTCGGCGGAAAGGGTGGTTCCACCAGCTGAGCGTTTTTTCTTTGGGGGAGGGGGTCACACATATTCAGACTTTTCAACTTCCGGTGAGCAATACCACTGTTGTGCGGTCAGCCAAGCCTAGCTTCGCGCTGCAAACAAGTTGATGACATCGTTGGGTCTCAATCATCCAGGGAGAGGCCAGATGCAACTGCGCACAACAGAACTTGATAGCCTGTACAAAGCAATTGTTCAGTGACAGCCTGAACAACAATTGTCAACAGTTCTGTGATCAGAGGAGAAAAGACACCTGTTCAGGACTTGAGCCCAGATGCAAAGCGCAGTGCTCTTCGTTGAGTGACTCCAGATTGCGAAGCAAGTGTCATCAGAATACTGCAGAACAACGCTGTTTCAGACTTGCATGTTGCTCTCCGATTCGCCCAAGTGCAATTTGTTGAAAACGAGTTCAGTTCGTTGCTCAGGGACATCAGCCTGTAATTTGCAATGGTTTCATCACGCTCGCTACAGTCTGATGTCCGAAGCACAGAGGGCGGGAGGGGAGGTCGAAGTGAATCATTCCTGTTCAAAATTCCGAGAAAGTTGGATTCGGAATGTCACGTTTGTCAAGAAGAGCACCCGTTGAGCTCCGCAGGATGAAATGTCCAGCTGGCAGCCGGTTGTGCAGAAAAGAGCAGCAGCCGCTTTTGGTTGTCGCCAGCGTGCAGATTCCTCTCGTCGAACTGGACCACAGGCCAACCTTGCAGCGGATCTGTGATCCACTGTGTTACAGGTCCTCGACTTTCGTGTTGGTGCAGCCGCCTTGGGACTACACATTTTGTCTTGCAGTTGTCGTCGTGTGGAACGTGTAAAAGCCTTTCATATGAATTCAAATTGAGACACAAGAGCGAACGTCACACCTTATGAATTCTTTGGACAGGAAATGGAGGGCACTTGAAACCCAAACTGGTTCGTGTCATCTGCACAGCACGAATAACCTTTGCATGAACTGAACAAAAGTTTGCAGAAACTCACTCGCTGTCTTGAACAGTGTGGTGAAGCACGGTTTCCCGAACATGTCACCTGACACCCGAGAAACTTTTTGGCAGGCACTCTCAGCCAAGATGACAAAAGACCTTGTTTGGCTCCGAGGCTTTTTGCTAAGCTGACAAATTGCTTTGAAGACTCAAAGTTTCCCTGAGCTTTGGTTTCAGTCCATTCATTCCAAGTCTATTTTTGTTCTTTTGCACCTGGTGTGCCACAAACAAGAAGTCCAGGGCACCGACTGTGGCCCCTGGGGGCTGATTACAACTCAAACTATTTGACATGTTCAAGGCCACAACATTTCGTCGAAGGCACAAATTTATGAAGGCAAATAAATTGTTCCTGGGGGGTCAGGAGCAGGTCCAGCTCCCACCCCTCCCTCTTGTTCTTTGTTTGGAAACAATGTTCAAGCAAAAGCTGCTTATCGTGAAACATCCACTTTCCGCTCAGAAAGACGCAGACCCTGTTTCTTGCAGCTGATACGCACGTATATCAAGCAGAAAGTTATGGCACATCCCCTGGCAATCAAGCAACATCAAGCCAATGGCGTGTGAAGAACCACAGAAAGATTTTCCAAATAAACGGGCAAGAAGAAAATGGTGAAAAAAGACAACAGATTTTGTGTGGAACATCGCAACAACCGCAAACGGCGAAACCCGGGAAACAAATGGACAAGACAAATCGCTCCGAGCAATTTTGTCCGGAAATAGCGCAAACAACAAGTGCTGTCCTGCTAATGAACAGAAATCGAACGCTGCTCATTTGTTGTTTCGTGCAGGACATCGATTGTCCTCACGAGCGTTGTGTTTTTGTCATCTGCGGGAAATCGTCTGCAAGGTTCTCTATGGAGACTGATTGTCCAAATAAAAGAGGGGCAGGTTGAAAACCAAGCAAGAAGTCACAAGCCAAATGCAAGTGTTGCCTTTCCTTTTCTTTTCCTTTTGGCTTTTGCCAGACAAATCTCTCTGCAGTTTCCTTCTTCTTCCACTGCAAATCAAGATTCCAAACGATCCTGCAGTCCCTTCCAAACGAGGATTCTTCCCCTTCGTTGGAACAATTCTTCAGACGAAATCTCAAGCAAAAGTTTACAACCTCATGCACGTTGGGCTTTGTCGCAGGAACACGTCCAGCCAAAAGGCTGTGTTCATTTCCTGCGTCTGGAACCCTTTGCACTCAATCTTGCATTCTTGTCATCCAAGTCTTTGTGGGGGCGGGTGGTCATCCTTTCTCTTGTTTGTGCGAAAAAGGTGGAGGTTTTAATGCAGTGTGAAACAGCTGCATTGTTAGCTGGTGACGAATGGCGGTGTCAATGCTTTCCTTTTCGCATCATAAAGAAGAGACTCAATTTCCCCCGATGAAACTAAGTCTTTGCCTGAGTTCATCACGACTCAAACTCTCTGCTGTCAAGACAAGTTTTGCACTTCAAAGCTCAGGTTGTCTTCCTGTGAATGTTTTCAGCAGTGATGTCGCTTGTTGTGTTTCTTTTTGGAAAGTGAGAATCTGATCCATGCTTTCTCGTAGCAGACAGAGAAGTCAAAGCATGTCTTTGCTTCAGCGTGGTGAAAACGCAGGCTCAGCGTGGGCAAAAATCCTTTTTGGGAACAGAAGTCACATTTTGGGACTGTTTGCTACAAAAACATGTCAAAGACAAATGTTCAGGATCGCTTCTTTGATAACTTTCTGTGTTATTTCCATGATGATGCTGCCGGTTAATGAGGGTGCCAACTGACAACAAATTTTGCTTGGTTAATTGTCTTGTTACCTCTAGAGCAGAACAGTGTCCTCAATGTCTCAGGCTTGTTTTTGTCTTGTACGACTTCAGTGCATGGGCCACAAAAGTGCGGTCGTGGTACAGGCCGTTCCAGAATTCTGTCGGGGATGAAGACTTGTGCAAACTTTCAGAAATCTGTAACCAAGTGAATATTTTCCGGTCACACATGTGAACTTCATCACATAAAATTGTTTGAAGCAGGAGCTTGGCCCAAGCTGTTGTGTCATCGTCTCAGTTCGAGGTAGGCTTTGCAAGGCGCAGCATGGGTATTCAAGCACGAAGAAGACTGAGTCCAAGCAAAGTCCCGGAACAGCCGGAGTTGCAGCAACAAATCATTTGGATGCAGACGTTGACCCGTCTCCAGGAGAGATGCAGTCTCCGTTTTCTTGTGGAGTTGGGATGCGCTGTGCCAGACCTTCAAGCGTCTCTGTTTTGGTCTCCTCGATCTCCAAGGCAAAAAACGAGACTCGTTGGGGAGTAGAGAAGAGGGTGTGCTTTCCTCCTCTCCCTTTGTCGAATCTTCCACACGGAAGATTTTGAACACGGATGAGCCTGATCCACTTGGTCACCGATGGGGGAAGTTAAATTTGTTGTGTCATTTGCACCATGTTCAATTCATGAAAGTTTCAAAGAAAATCTTACCAAGGTTTTGGGCTCTGACTTCAATCCTGAACCAATGAAAGCAGGTCAGAAAGTCTTTGATTCTGAGCCGGATATTTCAAGGCTTTTGTGTTCAAGCCAAGGGCACTTTGAAGCAAGATACTGCGTGTGTGTGTGTGTGTCTGTGTGTGTGTGTGTGTGTGTTGTGTAGAGAAGGAGACTTACCAAAGGAACAACGTAGAGATCTATGTAGAAGATAATGGATCTGAAGACCGATTTGTCAGATCCGAAGTCACCCAGAATATCATTCAGATGATTGTTGCTGATATTGAAATCAGTTTCCGCTGCTGAAGCGTTGCCATTCCGCTCGCGGTGATCGTTCAGGAAATCCAGGAACAGGTCGTCGAAGCTGTCAGGGTGTTGCACACTTGCTGGCGGCGTCAGAACCAAGGAAGACAAATTGTCCAAACTCATAGAGGCGGTAAACTGAGACAACGAAGATTGTTCTTCCCACACTATTTTTTGCTGAGATATCCAATGGCGTGGGTGCCAGAACGCCTGATGGCAGAACTCAGGGCCCTGCAAGAAAGAAAACATGATGAATATCAGTGATTGACACACATTAGGAGTCGGAGCGAAGAGGAGAGGATACGGAAGGGGCTGCTGCGACGAGCCGGAGGTTTACTCAGTTCTGATGACAATGTGAATGGGCACCACTTTGGGCAACAGACAGAAAAATAGTGCGAACGATTGTGCCAATTTTCCTTTCTTCATGTGTGATCTCAAATCAGGAGAAAATATCTACACGAGGCGCAGCTGAATCAACCCCATGTTGTTGTTGAACGAACTGTTTTTGCTCCAACCCAAAAGAGTGTTGTGGAGCCTTGCAGGCATCTCTTTTTTACAACTGAATTATGTCGTTTCCAGGCAGCAAATAGCCACAAAATGAAGCCGATTCGAATTGATGATTGATCTCACAGACCAATCTACAAAATAATCATTTTGGGTGAATCAATGGTACAATCATCCGAATTATCCAAATTTAGAAAATCAAGAATCAAACTGTGAATACCTGCTGATTCTGAAAGCCCAATGATGGATTTCTGGGTGGCCTTCACAAGGTCGCAGGTAGTTTCAAATCAGAAATACAATTATGCTTTGCACTGGTTTTGACTTTCAGCCTTTTGTTTGCAATTAAATTTGCCGAGCTTTATTTCATTGACAACTGCCAGAAGTGTATTGATGTTTCTCCGAGGTTGATGGATACCGTCTTGTAAATGCGTGATTCAATTTCCTTCCTTCCCGTTTGTTTGAGCTTTGAAGCCTTTATCTGATCGATCAGTTCAGCAACACAGTGCAACCGCCGGGGCGGACAGCCTGTTTGAGGACTTCAGTTGTTGCGTTGCGGCTTTGTGCATTTGTTCAATACGACACCACTAATTTGTCAGGAACTTCTTGCACATGTATACGCCGGACGTGATCTACATTCAGCCTCACATCAGGCGAAGCGGTGTGCATTTGCCGAATCTTGTTGGGCTGAGTCCAGGGTGAGTTCTCCCTGGGAGCAAAACTATTCCGCCTTTGCTGGAGATAATAAAATTTGGAGACAACTTATTGGCATGAAATTAGTTCTCTCATTGGATCAACCTTCAGCAAAGCTTCTCGTAATTTCCTGCCGACCTGGTGGAACCAAGCAAATGATATTCATGACGACGACCTTGCGAGTGCTGATCTCATCTTCTCTTCCGCTCTTTTGCATGATGCAGATCTGCTGTCACCCGTAACTGTCATGCAGCGCAGATCCAACTGAACTGCAGAACGCGTCTTTCCTGTCCTTCCATTTTACCAAGTGCGAGAGAACTTTGTCAATTTTTCTGTGTTTTGTTCATGACTGTTTACGTTCAGTAGTGAAGCCATGCTGCCAAAAAGTCGCCGACGCGACGTGGGGCAAACCACAGTGTTCGTCTCCATGGCGCGGAGCCGTCAGAAAGGCACCTACGTTCTGATAGATTCTGGATATTGACACTCTTGATGCATGGAGAGCAAAACGGTTTGTTTCAGCTGACAATTCAAAGTAAATTTCGGATCCCAAGAGAAATCAGTTTTGTCTGTCATTGAAAACTCGTATCAGCCAGCACAACAAGAAGTGATTCCTCTGGTGAACACACACAGTTCTCTTGTGAACACACAAAGTGCTTTCGTGGAATGAGTTTTTTCTCTTTTTTGATTTGCTGCTCTCTGAGCTGAGCTTGTGACACGTACACTATAGAAGACATAGATAAGGTTTTCTGTCACATATCGCAGGTTCCCAACATGTTCTTTTTCGTGAGTTCGGTCAGAGGTTTCGTTGTGTTTCCTTTTGTGGCTCTTCAGTGGATTCAAACATAACGCATCAAAAATCCGACTGACAGAACGAAGACTCGTGATGGCTTCTGCGAGACTTCATGCACACAGGCTTCTTCACTTGAGGAAAATAGAAAAAGCGGTGCAGCAACTGGCAATGATATGGAACGAACATGGCCAAGTGCTCGGCAGTGTTCATTTTCCATTTTGCCACTCTGTTGCCCTGTGCTCATGAATCTGATGTCCAGTGGCTCTCGTAATATTTTTTTGCGCTTTCCGCGCAAGATTTCGCGGCCATCCATGTCTTCTTGTCTTTTCCGACTTGCTCTCAACATCGTTGGTGATTTCACAAATTCTGCCAAACTTGAACTGAACAGAACAAAAATCACTCCTATTTCTTCTTGACACCATGGACTTGTGTGAGAGTTTTGCCAGAGCTGCTGCGGGCGTGAGAGTGTTCAAAATCTGCAGACCACATTTTGCAGATGCTGTTTATCTTGGAGTAGGTACAGCCGAGATCCTTATGACATGACAGTCTCAATCAATAGAACTTCCTCTGAGAAGTGCCAATGCAATGATCTGTGGGTTGAGACTTGCAAACAAGCAAGGAGACCAGTCTCATCAGCGTCCATTCAGAAGGAACAACAAAGTGCTTGCAGTATTCCACTTGACTATGAGACCTAACCATATCAGGAAGAAAGTACTGCGATGCCTTATGCCCAATTCCCATGATGGCAGAATGATTGTTGAGGAAAGCTCATGAGAAACGCAGCATCGCACAAGTCTTACCGTGGTTTGCATGTTCAAATGTTCGGGTCAGCAGCCAGTCAGGGCAATCACTACGGAGGCTTGTCATCCAGATTGGTGACTTCGTTCGGAACACCTCAGGTAACGAGCAATGCTCGTGTGAACCAATGTTTGACGTGAGACTGTGACAGCTCTACCCATTCACGCAAACACCAAAAAAGATTGTTTGACTGCACTTTTGGAGCTCTTCTTGCGTCATGCTCCACCTGATACCACATTCATTGTTCTCACACTTTGTGCGCATTGCAAGCCAAATAAACCCCATGACAAGGAAATACGTCTCTCGGTTGCGGTGAAATGGTATACCGGAGAGATCTGCAGAAAACTCGGATCCTTGTTTCTAACAAGTTGAAAGAACCATGTGCTGAAGAATATTTGCGTTTTTATTGCAATGGCAACAACTTCAGATCTGTTCCGCAAGTGCACAACCAAGAAGTACCCACCTTTCATGATAGTTCGTCTGGCAGAAATATCAATGGTTCCAACACACGCCACAGTTCATCATTCCAACAGTTTTCTTTTTTGCATTCAAATTGCCAATTGGAAGTGAATTGCCTGCTTGCGTAACTCCCACAAATCTCTTTTGGCGTTTTCAATTGAGTCTCAGCAGTTGTACAGTAGGGAATTGACTCTTTGCGTCACAGCCGCCTCTTTTTCAGGGCTGAGTTTCGCTTCGCTTGAAGCTGTCGCTTGCGAGTCCAGAGATAAACCTGGATCTACTAACTGCTCCGCGTAACGTTGAAAGCGATTTGCCTGGGCTTTGTATGGACTCTGCTTGTTGAAACTCACGTTGGTTCTGTCTTTTCTTTTGTTTGGGAGAATGAACTTTTTCCTCCGTTTTCAATTTAGAACACAGAATCGTTGAACATGTTCGTACCCCATGTTGAATCCTGTGCGACAATACAGAACAAAAGATGAAAGCTGACTGTGGATCGACCCTCGGTTGCAGATCCAAACAGATATCTCCTTTTTGTTGAGCAGCGTGTGTGATTGCAATACTTTCCTTCCGTTTGCAACTTTTTTCTCTGAAAGTGCACATCCTCGTATTGGTGGACGTCAGAGCACAGTCATGAAGCAGGTGTGGAGAGACATTCTGACACCGGATATCGTTGCACAAGATGTTACAAATTGAGTCACGTGGTTGCAATCTCGTTGAAAAGATTTCCAATTTTCGTGCAATGCTTTGCAGGTGTTCCAAGCAGTTTGCAGTTTGCGTGGCAGTTGTTTTTGTGAACACTCGTACATGGCCTGAAGCAGAGATCTCACGACTGAATGACAACTGCAGTTCGCGTTTGAAAGCAGATTCTGACTCTAATTGAAGTTGCAAGGTCGGCTGCCTCTTGTTTGCCTACCTTTTGTTACGCGTTGTCTTTCCTTTCAGTCCAGCGAAAGAGACAGAAACGAATCGAAGCCGGTTCTTCTGCTCCATGTCCCCCCCCCCCAAAAAAAAACTGTTTTGAAGGAGAAAACACCAAACGCGGGTCCCTTTTCTGTTCTCTCTCTTGTTCTCACTTTGGCAATGTGCACCCAACAGCTGAATCCATAGGTCAAGAAATTAGATCCAAGGGCTTCTCGGTCATGTTAATGCCAAGCCTTCGTGCATGCGAGGACAGGATTGAGGTCTCTCATCAGTGGAGATGTTTTCTCAGCCACTGGTTGGGTCCCCGAGATAATCTGGGTCCACGTCCGGAGTGATTGAGAGTTAATGCATTGGAGGCTTTGCCCGTATGATTACGAGAAAATTCACCTGTAGGGCTGCACATCGGAACAGACGATCATTCCGTTTGGCATGCAAGCCTCGCAGGGAGGAACCAGGGCTACAAAGAGAGGTTGAGCTCTGAAAGACAGGTCTCTCGGTTCATGTTGTCTCTCCAGCTGAGATGAAATCGGCAGCTGAATTGAGTGTGGAGCCTGAAGGTCTGTTTCTCTTTTTCTCAAAAACTCAAAGAGACGAAACAAGTCCCTAACTTTGAGAACACTCACATACCGGTAATTTTGTTTTTGAGTGGATCTCAAATGTCCTCTTCCAATATTTTTAATGGAAGGACCATTTTAATCCCTCGCAAATGAACTCTTCTTTGCCATCTCCACAATACCTAATTAATTCTCGATTCATTCTTCATTTGTGTTCCTTCTTCGTTGCTCGTTCAGAGACAAAGCTTGCCATTCAAAACGAGACTTGAGGCTCTGCAATGTTTTCTCTGCTTTTGTTGGGCGTGCTGCGCTGTATTGGAGGCGAGCAGTGGTCCCAGAAACGAAACAGAAGTCAATAAAGAAAGTTCTCTTCTGTTGGTCCTTCCTTATGTGCTGCGTTGTGCTACAGGTTCATTTCGGACAATTCGACCTACCATTTTTGCCGATGAAAAAGTCAAATTATGTGAAAGTCGAATTAAGACACCCTTTTCCACACACACAAATCCAAACCTGTTTTGAAAAAAAGTCGAATTATGCAAAAGTCGAATTTTGTGTACGTCGAATTGTCCGAAATGGACCTGTATCCTCTGTGTGTTGTCGAACATCTTGGATCAGTTCAGACCTCGCCTTTCAAGTTCTGTCTCTTTTGAACCCAAACTGTGGCAGGCGACATGCCGGCAGGTGGAACAAGCTTCCAACAATGAGGCCAAAAGAGAAGTCTGAGGCACAAACAGCAGCACTGAAAACACCATCTCCAGGTGAATAGTGATGTTCCCATGGACTGCTCTTCGACAGCTTTTGGTTCTGTGGAGGCAAATTATCTGTGATGGAGGGTTGCCTGTTGGAGGTTACTCTCGTTTGCTTTTGAGGCATTTCATCATAGAAAAGCCTGCTTCATCTGGACGTTCCCCGCGTTCGTGGGGATGACCTCCTAAATTTCCCCACGCGGCTGTTCACTGTGAATTGATTCCCTCCAAAGGCTCCACCGAATTTACTCTCGGTCAGGAAACACATGTGCGCGGTTGAAAGTCGCCGGTTCAAAGCCATTGGGATCCGTCGTTTCCCTGCCCACAAAAGCGGATGTTTATGCAGGTTTTGACTTGGTGGGTCTCGGTCTCTATCAGGTTTGTTCCGTTATGGCAACATTTCCGTGGACAGGAAGGACGGGTCCTTTGTGCCTTGCTTCGCACCAGCGTGTGGTATTTGGCTGATAGTCACAAATCCATTATGTTTCCGGTGTAGCGTGCCCGATTGACTTGTGTTCCAAATGACACGTGTCAATCGGGCATGGGCCTGTTGACCCATGCCCCATTGACATGTGTTATTGGGGCATGGTGATGCCCCATTGACACATGTCAATTGGGCACAGTGTTGAGCCATGCCCCATTGACTGGACCCATGCCCGAGAGGCATGGTAAGCCCTCAAGGGGCTACCAGCAAGCCAATGGGGCATGGCTCTACCTGTGACTGAAAAACAGGTTGTAGTAGACCCTGCGTGTGCATCCTACACTTAGAGGTTACTCCCTTGTGACGTAGATTGGCTTTTCTGACATTACATCCAATTTGATTTAGGCACCCAATTTGATCCAAAATGGAGGGAGATGATATTGTGGAAGTTGACAGCCCATCCTTGGAGGATTGTGTG
>JAAUXT010063005.1_pt1 | contig 15253 bp, 16 predicted proteins | sample 7278171 | NCBI WGS metagenome assembly JAAUXT01 (sample SAMN14350112, study PRJNA611818) | marine sediment metagenome | isolation source: surface marine sediment (1.8m) | place: French Polynesia: Moorea | collected 2018-08 | reverse complement strand
GGGCGGTCACCAGCAATCTCTGCATTGGGCGGTCACCAGTAATCTCTGCATTGGGCGGTCACCAGTAATGTCTGCATTGGGCGGTCACCAGTGATGTCTGCTTTGGGCGGTCAACTTGTGGACTGTGAGCTCCCCGTGCATGTGCGAGTGGCGAAAATGAGCAGGCACTGCGAGTGCCACGTACGAGTGTCTCCCACGGCGCGCAGTGTGCGCACACCCTGCACGCCACGCCACGTACCACGTACCTCAGCCCTGCAGCGTGCACGTACCCTCAGAACCACGGTGCGTTGAGCTGATCACTCCGAGACGGAGCCTGTGGGCGCGTCGGGCCATGAGTGCAGCACGTCGATCTGTGAGTGCAGCACCTCGGGCTGTGAGTGCAGCACGTCGGGCTGTGAGTGCAGCGCGTCGATCCGTGAGTACAGTACACCCGTGGCGTCTCGAGTGGATCTGACCTCCTTGGGTCATGCAGCACCGCGTGCACCGCGCGGCGTCCAGACGCGGATCCAGAGGGAGGAAAGGGCTGAGACCCCTCCCCCTCCCTCACGGTCCAAGAACCACGAAGAAAACTTTTGTGCGGTGCATTTTATCACAGTTGGACCACCACACTTGCTCACTTGAAACGCCAGGGTCAAATGCGAAATCTGCCTGCAAGGCACCAGCTTTGCGAGGTCTGCCAACGTTTTTCCTGGTACTTCAGCTCCTGAATCCGCCCCCCGTGGAACTCTGGGACCCTTCCCGGGTTCCCTGCTGGCTCCGCCCCTGGACCCCACGGTGCCCGCTGAACCTCTCCCCGGGAGGAGCCTCTCGAGGCTGTCTCCGCACGTTTGCCTCGCCTCTTGATCAGGCGACGCGCTGGCGGAGAACCCAGCGACGCCGCAGCAACACGTGACGTCAACGCGCGTTAGGATGCGCGCGCACAGAGCGTCGAGTCGAAAATTTTGACCCTGAATGACCTGTCATTGGGACTCTCACTCTCGAACCACCATGTTGATTTTCACAAGGCAAATATTGAATGAGGAGGAAAAGAATATCAAAGGAGATTTTCTCTCTGAGTTTTCATATTTTTTGCTTCATTATAGTTTGTGAAAACATGAAAGTTCAACCAAAGTTTTGACTACAATCCCAATGGCACATTATTGAGGGTCAAACCAGCGTCGCAACACGTGCTGTGCGCGACGTCGCTCACTCACTGAGAAAATGGAGCTGCACCCCCCACTGCAGCGGATGAGGCTTCAATGCGCTCACTCTGCAGCGCCGTCCTTGCATCAGAGTGAATGGTGCTGCAACCACACTGGGTTGGGCGCACCGTCCTCGCAGGCAGACACGCCTGGAGCACGGGTGACTGAGACAGACAACCCCACTGTTCAGGGTGCAACACCGTCCTTGCAGTAGGAAGTTCACAGTGACTTCCCCTTGCTTCATGTCAAAGATTGAGAGCCCCACACTATACCCGCCAATGGACGTGAAAAGAGTCCCTGTACGAGTAATGGCTCTTCTCCAAGTGTCTGACCCTCGCCAGCTGCACCTTCTGCCCCACACAGAAGCAGCCAATGGATGTGAAAAGAGTCCGTTTCACGGCCCTCTTTAGTGTCTGACCCCACTGAACGCACTTTCTGTCCCACGTGTCAAGGACGGCGCTGCAGCCTCGACGTCAGAACGACGTCTTAACGAGGAGCCGTGCGGTTCGCTTCGCAGCGTGAATGCCCGGGGGGTGACACACTCGCGTCACGTACCCAGCTCGTACAGCCACGTGACTCCACGGGGGGGGGGCAGCGTGCGCGTCTCATCTACCATAAGTCACCTTGCGCGTCTGGATTCCTCAGCTGAAACAAAGGGTACGTTGTTGCGATGGCCCACTGGATGCGCCAGGCGTTGCGTCCCTGCGCAAGTTGGTGGGCGTTGCGTTGACAACGGCCTTATGCACAGTGGAAGCGTCACCTGCCGCTTTCCTGCAGGCAACGCGTGTTTTTGCACTCTTCGCATTTGAAAACGACACGCGTTGTGTGTTGACTTTGGACTGCTGTGCACTGGATGCGTCTTGCATTGCGTCTCTGTGCCCGCACAAGTTGATGGATATTGCAGACATTTTTGCCCATTCCAATGCGCTGTTGCATCACGAGTGTTTCATCTGTTTTGCGTCCGCTTCACACTGTTGGCGTCATGCGTTGCGTCCTTCAAATCCACGGCCGCGCCGTCGCTACAGCGCCCACTGACGCAGGGTCCCAACACCTGACGCATCCAGCGTGAATCAGGCCCTGCCCCCCGGGGAATACGCACAGGTAGTGCGGCGCGGACGTTAGTCAATCAAAGCGAAGGTCAAACACACTGTTTGCACTGCAAACCACAAATTGACAGCCAAAGCCACATACCCAACAGGCCAATGCAAACTTCCCTTTGACGTACTCAAATTTCTATGATTTCATGCCTATTTTCCTGCTTGCCTTCCTGGACAGGAAGACACTGGGATATTTGAGCAGCGCACTGGGACCATTCACAGGGAGATTTGCAACAGGATATTCCAGGTGTCACGTTCGGGTCGCCCCCCCCCCTGTCGGGTGATGCGGTCAGGTGGACCGCAGGGTGCAGTCCCATGTGATGCTCCCAGGGCGTCAGAACGGGGCTGAAGCAGTGGGCTGTTCAGTTTGTCCAGTGTGTAGAACCGTTCCCCCTTTATGCACACACACGCACATGCATTGGACACACACACACATTTTCATAAACACACGCACACACCTTCACGAACACACACACACCTTCACGAACACACACACGCCTTCACGAACACACACGCACACACCTTCACACAACAACCAAGCTTTCCTGCTTGGAACTCAACAAAACTCTCTGTCCTTTGATTCAGGCGGAACTTGTGACTCTGAAGGCCCTGCTCCCACTCCCTGGATCCGCCCCTCGCCCGCGCACAAAATCACGCATCTACATTGGCAGCGGAAACAGCGAAACTGGACACGTCCCACCGACGACAGTAACAACAGCCAAACATCATCGACTGTCAATAGAAAACCGCACTCATTATCACGTCACGTGCCCGGGCACAGACCGGCGGGAGCTCCCGATCTCTCACACCGCGCCGTTCAGACTCGTCTCAGTCATCGATCCAACATGTGGAACTTTACATCATGATGACGACTCCACCTTTTCAACACCTGAATCATCCAACAAGCGTCGGCTGACAAAAAGGCGTACCACACAGTGGAATTGTGCAGGACGTTGCACCCCAACACAGATACCGTGCACCCTGTACAAACCTCCGTTCACATGGACAGGGAAGCAACGCTTGACCCAATGCTTCTTGTACGAGGTAGAATCCAACCACGATGAGACTGATCATGTTCTGCGACATGGCGAATGCGACACACTTGAGTGCACTGGCACATAGTCTTTGGTACCATTGCGATTGGTCATCGCGTAAGTCTGCGAGGACGCAGAGGTTACCCAGAACATGGTCAGTCTCATCGTGGTTGGATTCTACCTCGTAGGTCTACTCGAAACATGCTGAAAGTAGTCATGCAATGACACGAGATTTGTGCCATCAACTCACCAAACGATCCATAACAGCAATGTATCCAAATCTGGTTCAGTGGTTCAGTCTTGACTCACGTTGTCCTTCTCAACTTCGTCTGCGCACAACAACAGCACTGCACACCCTTCCCCTGCTCCTGCAGCAGCAGAATCAGGTTCTCCTCCCGGTTTCTGCAGGCTCCAGAACCACCTGCACTGCGCTGCGCTCCTGCAGACCGTGTGTGTTTGTGCGAGGCGCTAAGTGGACTGAGTCTCTCCTCTCACCACGTGTGTGTGTGCGGCGCACGCAGTCAGATTGGGCGCGTTCGATTTGTGTGCAATGATGGGCGCGTTCGATTTGTGCGCGATGATGGGTGTGTTCGATTTGTGCGCGATGATGGGCGCGTTCGATGTGCGAAAGCGAACAGCGACACACTGTGCTCGAACCACGTCTGGGCACTTCAACTTGACGCGTACCGCAGACCAAATTTATGATGTCCACTCGTCATGACGCACAGATACGCAGGCGAACGCGTCTTGGTTGATAGATCCTTCAGCCACAGCCCTGGTTCACACAGTATACGTCACGCGTCGCGTCCCTGCACAACTCAACAGACGCTTCACCCACAATGCAACACAGCGTCTATCGCCTTCATGTGTGACGTCACGCGTGACGCTTCTTGCTTGACGCGCATCACCAAGTTGGAACACGAGAAGAACTGGAGACCACTCCTTGGGTGCCTCTCCCACCTCAATCTCAACGCAATCTTCTCCTCAGCTCTGGACGCTGCTCTCTCCGTGTTGAATATTTCATCGCGCAATCCCCGTCCCCAGCCCGGGGAGGCAGGTGCTTTGTGCTTCTCTGCTGCCATGGACGTCTCCACAATGGACCATGCATTTCAAGAACCGGCCGGATCTGCTTGAGAATCCAGTTCCAGGTGAAGCAACGTCCACTGCACGGGGATCTATGATCGTGTGAGATCTACGCACGTGCGATCGTGTGCACTTCTTTCCCAGTAAAATTTCACTGAATGTGCAGAAAAAATCCCCGAGCTGACATCGCACCTGTCACAAACGGCTCTTATCTGTGTGGTACTCGTACTGGCGCACGCTGGGGGTGGACCACCATGCTATGGGTTCGAGTGAGTGACACAAGAGAAAGGCTGGGGGCAAGTGTGTTGGGCACTCAGCATTGTGTGACTGAGTGGGTTTTCGCATTGGGTGACGCGCAGTCGTTTTCTGGGCTGACGTCAAAAATTCCACCATTGGGTTCAATGTTAAATTTTGACGCCGACGTCAAAAACACGACCGCGCGTTACCAATGTGAAAACGGCTTGGAACATTTACATTGCTTCTTCAGCCCAACCAACCACGGGTTGCAGACAACACGCAACAACAACTTGTTTTCAGCGAAACACGAAATGACTTTTGATCCAACACTGATAGAAGTTCCTCGTATCAGTTTCACAAGGATCAACTTGGGCGGATCCAGGGCTGGGGGACCGGGGATGGAATGGGTTCCGATCCCTGCGGGTTCCTCAGACCCTGCTCCCCTCAGTCAGGCTCTTGAGAGAAAGCCCTGCTGCGGGGAAGGTGCCAAACGTGGTCCCACCCTCTGAGTGGATGGACCACTGCAGTCCCAAACGAACCTATGCCCTTTTACAGAAGAAGACCCGAATGGGGTCTCCACCTCAGGTCCCATCTTCGCGACCGGCCTCAAATGCCAGGATGAGACTGCGGCCCGCAGTCCCCAAATCACCGTTTCCCAACAGACCCAAACCCTTCCAGTAGGTCAGGGCCTGGACCGGGTCTCCTGCGAATAACTTCCAATGGAAGGCGAACATTTTTGACAGCCCCCTCCCTCCCCTGGATCCACCCGTAGATCAGACGTGCAGAGAAATTAACCTCGTTTCCGCACAGCGATCTCGAGGATTGTTGACGACACGGAGCGACGCGATACGACACCGCGCGAAACCGAGTCAGCTGGGGACGCGCCAATATGGCGTCCATCCCGTGTGCGCATGCGCAAGGTCACAACACGCTGTGCGCGTCATGGGAACGTCTTCCACTGAGATACACGTGGACTTGATATTGAATGAAAGCAACAGACACCGCGTACGAACGAACGAACACACACACACACACACACACACACACATACATACATACATACACACACGCACAAACACACACACACACACGCACGCGCGCGCGCTTCCATCTCCCAGCTTCTGACCTGAATCTCTTTGCGGAAACCACGCGGTGTTCCACATGGTCGGAACTCCCTCCACGTGGCCCGAACTTCCTGTGGGCACCGGACGTGACCCTTGACCTTCCTCAGGATGACCACCCGCTGACCAATCGGGAAACATGTCCATCACAACCCCACCAAGCCCCGTCACTGAATCTGTCGCACCACACAGGGGAACCGAGAAACTCAACACGCTCCATGTCTTCACACTGGGGGGACACAATTTCAAGTTGGAAAAAAATCGTGATAGTTGATCAAGACAATCAGCAAAAGCTTTTTGAATAGCTTCTTCTGCTGTGCGTGAAATTGCCCAATTTGAGGCACGTTTGCGGTTCGACTCCGTTTCGACTCGACGACTTTATGTTCTCGGGCCATTCAGCGCGGAATGAAAAGCACCGCATTACGAGTGTTTCCGGTCAAATAAAACTGTGGCCGCAGCGGTGCGGGGCAGCGAGAGGGCCACACAACTGACTTCCATACACGGGGAGGGCGGCGCACAGGGCGTCCAGGAAGTCCGACCCCTCCGTTGCAGAGCGGTGAGCCCAACAGATTGGGGAGCTTGGCAACTTGGCCAAGTGCCAATGACGTGGATACGTTCATCACGGTACCCAACGTGACGTGGATCGGCTTCGCCAATCTGCTCAGTTGATGGTGCACGCATACCCTCACAAACACACACGCACACAATCTCCTCAAACACGCGTACTCTGCTATATCAATCGTGCATTGACGTTGCACGCATACCCAGCTCACACGCACGCACGCACAATATCCGCTTCATCAATCCCAGAGCAAAACCACAAAAAAGTTCGTGCTGAACTGAAACTTGTCAGGAACAATTGCTCTCCCTTGTCCGAATTCAACTCAAAGCTACGCAGTGGGAACACATAACCACAACATATACGACAACGACGACCACCGATCACGTGCAACAACATCAATGAAAATTTCACTCGGATTTGTCGGATCAACGGGTATAGGTCCGACGTTCTTCAGTCCGCTCCCAAAATCCGACATCGCAAACGTCCAGAAAGCGACTCCACAGTAAGACACTAATTTTGTTCCAAAACAAACGAAAAAAAACGAAAGTTGCAACATGTGTGTTGGTTCCTCTGTCGGATCAAGCGATTTCTCAAAATTTCCAATGTCGGATTTCAGCGAACTGAAGAACATCGCAACTTCATCCTTCATCCGTATCAACAGCCCTCATACCCCCACAAGTTTGACAAAAATCTTCAATTGTTTTCAGAGTTACCTGTGTATTTCTCCCCAGATCGCGACATGGCGTGTGTGGAGACGAGTGAGACTCACCTGAGACAGACTCACTTCCGCTCACCGCAGCGACATCCGGTGGGACACCGGTGGCGCCTCTCTCGCTCCTGGCGGCCGCGGCGCGAACCTCACTGAAAAAAACAACTAGAAGCTGTCACAGGGAGTCTGGGTCAAACAGCGCGCGCCACCATCCAGCAACAAGACCAAGACACAGTGGTGATGGCATTTGCAGAATTTCTTGTTCTCTCGGTTCCATTCTCGAAAGTCGGGATCGTCCCCTCTATCCCGGGGAGAGGGCCTTCTTCACCCAGGTTCTGGACCCAGCCCTGTGTGCCTGACACACACGCACACGCACACGCACACGCACACGCACACGCACAGAGACAGACAGACAGACAGACAGACAGACAGACATGCGTGCACACACACAAGAACACACACACACAAACACACACCCACACACACGCACACACACGAACACACACACACAGCCACAAACACACAGACACAGACACAGACCCGCACAGACACAGACAGACAGACAGACAGACAGACAGACAGACAGACAGACACACACACACACACACACACACACACACACACACACACACACACACTGCCATCCTCAGATACGCGTGGCTTCACCCTTCTGTCCTCATGCGCCCGGGGAGCGGCGTTGATTTATACTTCCGCTGGCGATGAAACGATAATCGCGGCTCAGGGAGCGGTTCACAGACAACACGTGAATAATGCACAGCCAGCTCGGTTACGTGTGCGAATGAATTTATGTATGAGTGTTGTTTACGCGCGGTGCGTGGACTCTTTCAACCGAAGCTGCCGCTCCTGGGTGAGACCGCTTCCGGTGTGACGAAGTTTCGTCCATAAATTTCAATGCAGCAGGTATGACCACACGGAAAAAGGGTCCCTCCCACACCAGGTGAGAACCACGTCAGAGTCACTGTCGTATTGAAGCTGCTCCAGGACTCGGGACGCAGGGGTCACGAGGACCGCAAATCAGGCTTCCATTTCGGCGCAAACAAATTTTACAGAGTGGTAAACCTTGACGTGCTTTCACCCGTCTGGTAAAGTTTGACTCGTGCTGGAATGAACATTCGGCGTCGCTCTGTAAATGGGCATAGACTCCCTCAAGCCTGTTCCACAACCATGAAGGATGGAATGAATGTTGGGTTCACACTGGACGCGTCGTGCATCGCGTCCCTGCACATGCCAAAGTGCACGTGTGGCGTCCACTTGAGCAGTTACACATGCCACGTGACCTGGCAATGCCCAACGCATCCGGTGTACGACGCATGCAGTGTGAGGCAGACCTCAAATTTTCCATTCATTTGACAAGCAAACTTCCACCTGCGTCACTTTATCTCAAGTGGCTAGACAAACTGACTCGAAATGGCCAAAAACCAACAGAACCTCAGCAGCAACGCTCTGCCAACCTTCCCTCCCTTTCAAACGCATCCACTTATGCTCAAATTCTGCAAATACAGACCTCTCCCCAGCAACGCCGTGTTGACAGAATCGCAAAGCAAATGCCTCGCAAACACAATTCTTCCTCCGCAGCGAATGCACGATCTTGCAGAGTAAATCGAGCATTGATTTGGCCCAACAATCCTCGCCTATTCGCGATGGAATGTTTTGTACGGGGATAAAGCATCAATAAATGTCTATTGAAATCTCAGGTTTCTTCGCAGACAATCGGGGCCTGTGGAAACCTGACTTTTTCTCCGTCGCAGAACCGACGACAGGCGCAGCGAGGGATGACAATGGGAGTTTCTACTTCCATTTGAGAAGCCATGAAAAAAGTTGTTTTTTTTTCTGCACTCGGTGCCTTTTAGTCTGAACTGCATTTCTATCCAACACTGGATCCAACCTCGTTTTGATTCACACCTTCAGTCAATTTCACGCAACACGTGTTTTGTTTCACCATCCGCATTGTGTCTGGATCCCCAATCATGATTCCGTCAGATCTTTTGTTCTCACCTCAGGCTCAAGTGATCTTAGTCAGCAACAGTGTTGATAAATCTCTTCACTCACTCATTGCTGTGTCCCTTGTGTTTCTGATCTTGGTCACGTTTTTGGTGCAGCTGAACTCTTCAGCCCAACCTGCGTCAGCCGTAGGTGAGAACCAGGGGTCGTCAACCACCTTTGTTTCTGATCCGGCTGACCTGAGTGAAGCCTTTCAACTTCAGTTGCACGCGTCTCACAAACTGGCCTTCCATGTCGTGTTCATGATGCTTGTCTCGCTGTACAGACGAGAACCTGCAGCGTCGCACACACACAAACACACACACACACACACACACACACACACACACCTTCTCGCGTGAACGTCCATGTTCAGGAACGCATCCTGTGTGTACACTGAATGTGAAACTCTATCCTGATCGCACCTGCACCACCTCACCTTCCCGTGGCGCTGCGTTCACTGAGCCACCGCCCATCAGGGAGTTTCCGCAAGTTGAAAACGTAGACGTGAACGTAGACATAAGAGTCTCTCACCCTGTGGGACCCAGTACTCCCTGGATCAAAATTATATCTGAGTCTGAACAAATTATTCAGCATTAATTTGCAAAAAAAAAAATGCAGAAATTTTCAAGATAAAAAGAAAGTAAACACATCTTGTGAAGAATATAATTCATTTGCTGATTTGAACTTCAGAATTCTGTGGTGTAGTGGGTCCTACTGGGTGAGAACCCATGTCTACATTTACGCCTGCGTCTACGTTTTCAATTGGCGGAAACTCCCTATTGACTTTCACACGGAAGCAGCTCAACCACCGGTCAGCTGGTCTGCTCGTACCCACAATGCTCTGTGGTTGCTCCTCCACCTTCCGCGACATTGTGTTCACAGAGCAACGCCTCCCAATGACTTCCACAGCATCGCATCTCGTATCCAGTGCGACACCCGAGCTCAATCAGTGGTGGCCTCACCGCCTCAATTTGTCGCTTCCCATACAGAGCGTCGCGTCGCCCCCCCCCGCCCCCCCGGGGGTCAGCGCTTTGTTGGTGTTTCCATCAGAGTGACACACATCACATCAGCTGACCAGCACAGCACAGCCGTCCCCGCCGTGGGGAAGGGACCGGAGCCGTCCTTGCAGCACGGGCATGGACGACGCGTGTGTTGGAAAGCTCAATTCATGCAAAGTACGCAGCTTAGTCATTCAGAGACGTGTCTCCTGTCCAATGCCGAAAACTCCCAACTGTAACTGCAAACATTTTTTTTTCACTCGCCACCGCAGTGAGTTGCGTTGTTCCTGAGACGCTGACGTTGCACGAGGCGCCATTTCGTCAACGCGCTGCGAGGACGGCGCCGCAGCACCAACATGCGCGTGCCCTCCAGGCCCGTCTGACCTTTCTGCACTGGCTTCCCTGTCCTTCCCTTTCCTCCCATGAAATGAGCAACACTGGATGCGCGTGGTTTCAACGAACAAAAACTTGAGGCCAGTTTCACAATGCTTGCGTCACGCATCACAGTCATGTATGATTCATGCTGAATACGCCACGCACTACGTCTCTGCACACGTCAATGGACGCAGCACCAACTCAGACACTGCACCCACTAAACCTGCAGCCCACTGAGCTGCGCAGTGACGCATCCAGTGTGAATCAGGCCACAACGAGCCTTGAGTCGCAAGCGACGACGCAGCGCCCATTTACCTGCACGGGGACACAGCGCACGGCGCATCCTGTGTGAAACAGGCGTCTACAGTCGTTGGCTCCGACCACTTCATGCCTCGTATGATGACCACAGAGCCTTGAACAATAGCGGCACCTTTGATTCTGCGGTTCAAAGGGGTGAAAGCACTTGAAGCCGTCGCCGCCCCATCTGGACCCTTGTCGTGGGGGTTTGAGTCTGAATGGGGTGACTCGACAGATGGGTCAGGGTTGGGGGGTTTTAAAGCGAGAGAAATCAGCTACGAGTGCATGTTGTTTCAGATTGGAACAATAGATGTGCCAGCAGCCGCGAGCTACAGATACAGATTTCGCACACACCTGTCACACATGCGAGCACGAAACTGTCAAGCGTCCACACACACGCAGGCAACACACGCACACACATACACACATGCACGCACACACACGCACACACACATACATACAAACACAGGCACACACACAAAAACCAACACACACGCACACACGTGCACGCACACACAGACACACACACACACAGACACACACACACACACAGACACAGACACAGACACACACACACACACACACACACACACACACACACACACACACACACACACAGAACAACACAGTAGTGATTGCATAAAGCGCGCGATCGAACGTTGGGATCGCGCTCTGTTTTTGTGCAGCGATTCCATTCACCAGTTGATCGGCAATGTGCATCAGAATTCTATACGCCTACCCACTGAAGAGCTCGCGTGGGAATTCGCAAATTAGATTCAGCAGAACGCCGATTGACATTCAACCTGAGATTTCCCCATCATTCTCTGATTTTTATGCCAGCAGCTGCTCGTGTGTTTGCTGAATTGCCAAGCACAAACCGAGGTGTTCTATTGGAAGGTGAAGATGACGCATCACAAAAGATGGACCGATCCTGATCAGCCGCAAAGTTTTGTTGGAAGGGCGAAGCCAGGCTTTTGTGTTTGGGTTGGTGCCTTGGGGATATTATACCAAAAGGGTGTTTGTTGTTCTTCAGTGCTGACCGCTCGGAAAGAGATCTAAGCTTCCCCTGTCAAGCCTCATAACAGGCGACGTGTCTCATCTCCTCCCTTGTCACAGGGTCCCCTTTGAACGTGCAAAAACCCCTTCCCTAGTCGCGAAACACAAATTCAGGGATACCCACTTTGCTCAGTGAACCCTGATGTTGGCAGGAATTTTTAGCTTTGCTCACAGCTCAATTCCAAGGGTCCAAACTCTGACAGTAATCCCAGGGAGAAGGTTGGGGGGAGGAACCTGGAACTTGTGTCGGACCGGCTGGAACATGGTATACGTATTTTCGTCATGCCCAAGTAGACAATCTGGCAAAAGAGCCTCAGTTCGGTCGCAATCACATGTTCCCCACCGTCACGTTTGAGCAAAATGAAGGCACAACCCCCCTCCCCTTTTCAAGAAGGGGGCGATGGATCTCCTACGGTCGCAAAGCCTTTTCTCTGCGATTTTCAGGTGATGCAAGCGAGCCTAAACCGTTCTAATGTTAGAGAGAGCGTCTGTGCTTTGCCAATGGACGCCCCCATCAATCATTCATATTTAAATAGCACAGCGATTCATCTTTGATGTTCGAGTGCAACCGAAATGCAACATGCTGGTAGAATAATTGTTTTTTGGCAGATGAACATGATTCAGTTGTCACACGTTATGCATTGCTGTGTGGTCCGTACATCAACGAGTCGTCATCTACCGTTAGATCGATTCCTCGTTGCTGAAACAAATTTGGATGTCCGTCAAAAACCTCAAACAAAAACCAATCATCGTGCGAGAGTGAACTCGGCTGAATTTGTCCAGCAAAGGCCACTTTTGTTTCACATCCTTTGGATCTCCTTTGTTGTCGGAACCAGCGTTTCAAAGACTGAATCAAATACATTCATGACAGGACTGTCATCGAGATGCTTGATTCTTCACTTTCATTTTCACCGGAACTGCAATTTTGTTCGTTTGCTCTTCCAAATGAGACTATTTCGAACGTGACCGTTGTGCAAGCTTCTGTCTCCAATGCAGCAGAGCCAACTGTGTGAAGGTTCCTCGGGTGCCATGCCCCTGGCGCCCCTTCACGCGCCCCCTTCACGCGCCACCTTCGCATGCCCCCTTGGCACCCCGGACGCCGTGTCTCATGCGGGAACACGCGACATCCTGGCCGAGATGCCAGGGACCACACAGTGCTCATTTACCCAATTGCTCAAAAGGGACATCACACAATTGAGCTCCCCAGGAAAGTCCGTTGGTGCACACTCCACGTCAAAAAAAGCTGCAACCTCTGGCCTCATTCGGAAATACCCAAAGCAACACAAATTTTTTGGACAGCAGGTGATAAGTACTTGGAATTGAAACAATACTCGTCGGCGTGATTGTTCCTCTGCGTCGAACACGAACGAACATTTTTTTTCGCGGGAATTATGGGGCTCCGTCTCGCAGCCGTATGTCCTTCCTTTTGTCCTCTTCCGCTTTTCTTCTTGCCAATTGAACTCAGAACAATCCAGTTTGTATGGTTTCACCGTTTTCTGAAAACTATGTTCCCATCGAAGAAGTCAATGCCCAAACAATGCCAACGCGTTTTTTGACGGTGAGCATGCGGAAGGGTTGCAAAAAGTTCTGAAGATTGCTGAATTGGTCGTTGTGCAAGAGAAAACGGTTGACGTGATTGGAGTTGTGCTACGCTTCAGACTGCAAGTAGATCTGCAAGCAAGTTTTTGTTTCTGTCGCAGTTCGTTGTTCAAAACCAACTCAAACTTCCACCTTTGTATTTCGTGCAGCAGTTTCCAAGCTCGCAGCTGACCAAGCGGTCAAAGTCAAAAGATGTTGCGGTCAATCTTCAGGTTTTGAAGTGCTTCTCTGCAGCACCTGCCGCGGGGGGCACGAAGGAACGGACTTCTGTTGGACATGAGGAAGGTCCCAACAGTGCGAATATGACTCTGGGCAACTTGGAACCCCCCCCCCCTCCCCCGGCAACAGGTTTCCAGGCCGAAGTTTTTAGATGTCGCGCACTTTCCGCGGCTAAACGAGCGCATGACTTCCCCAAAACAGATCACCTTGTGACATACCGGCCTCAATTTTTTCTTTTTGTCCCCTTTTTGAAACGGCACATTTCAAATTTGCCTGTTCTTTTTCCTGGACATCATTTCTGAGCAATGTCAGTGGCACGACGAATCCTGGGGACACTAAGGTCCATGTCACTTCAAAAGAAACGGATCCCAGAAGGCACAAAAGGGGAACCAGGACGAGAGCGATGTTCAATCATGACTTCCAAACCCCAGATTTGGCGACGTTTGCACATCGGGCGCGTGTGGGGCTCCATTGGTGCATGCTTCCCGAATTTGTCCCAAAAGATGTTCTCCGTCACCCTGCCTCACTTGCCTGGAGACCTGCAGATTTGTCTGAATCGAAATGTCTGATGTCTGAAATTTAGCATTTACATATTGATATTTCTGCTTCTCGATGTTGTTATTGCTCTCGATATTACTATCTATCTCAATATGGCTACCTGCTGGTCTCAATATTGTTGTCTGCAGACAACATGCTTCTCTTGATTTTGCTATCAATCTCAACATTGCTTCTGATAGCAAAATGGAGGTGATATCGATATTGCTACTTCAGACTTTTGGACATTCAAATTCAGACAAATTCGCCCAACTCACTTGCCTGCCACGTACGCTACTTAAAAGCATGAGATCTCAAGACTCCCCCCACCCCATTTATGTTGCTCGTCTGATGCGCTTTGATGCTGTACAGTGACGATTCTAATCACCAAAAGGCACTTTTTCACGCTGACATTGTCTTTTCCCATCCTTCCGTGCCGAGTGCATGTACACGGAAACATCTGCGGTTCTGCATCCGATGTCTGTTTCCCTTCACTTGTCTGACTTCAAACACACGTGTGAACCCCTTCCCGTTTGTGGCTCTGCTTTGTGACTCGAGTTGAACGAATTGTGACTGCTTGACGAAGAGTTCTGTATTCTGCTTGTTCTCTGTTTTGTTCAGAATCTGAAAATGTCTCGGATGTCACTGAAAGGCCTCAACTTTGAGACGTTCTTCCGCGAGGCGGATGTGAACAACGACGGGCACCTGAGTCTGCAGGAGCTCATCGTGACGCTGCGCAAGTACGGCTACAAGAACCGCGACGACGAGATCAGGGTGAGCGAGCGCGCATCCAGGGCTTGTAGCACAAGCACGAACAAACTTTCCCGAACACAAGGAACACAGGTGAAATCGAAGCAGAGAAAAGTCCTGCTGAGAGGTTCGTGCCGCACGTAATTCGTTGGGTTTGGTCCATGCCACAAACACAACACAACCAGACCCATATTCTCGAATATACGTCGTACCTGACTTCTACCACCACAGTTGTCTGTCGGCGTGAGAAGTCTTTCACAGGCAGCCTCTTCCAAAAGTATGTCAGCAGCAGTTTCCTGGTCAAGATGAGGATTGATTTGGGATCATTTGGGCTCTTTTGGTTCATTTTGGGTTGGGGATAATGTGCGAGGAAGGAATTTGTCAATTTTGAATTTTT
>JAAUXT010005312.1_pt1 | contig 15257 bp, 20 predicted proteins | sample 7278171 | NCBI WGS metagenome assembly JAAUXT01 (sample SAMN14350112, study PRJNA611818) | marine sediment metagenome | isolation source: surface marine sediment (1.8m) | place: French Polynesia: Moorea | collected 2018-08 | reverse complement strand
TTTCAAAAAGGCAAAATAAACAGTACTACATGACAAGCAGTACGTTTTTATCAGCATGCAAAAAAACAGTACTGCTTACTTCCTGTCAAGCAGTACAACCAAAAAAAAAGGTGGGAAAAAGTAAACAGTACTACATGACAAGCAGTACATTTTTTCAACAAAATGATCAAAATGATGTCAAAAAAAATGTACTACTTGCACTGGAACCGGAAACAGTACGGTTTAAAATAAAACCATGGCTCATGACAGAGACAAATGACAGAGGTTATGGATACACATAACTGTCCAACTCCTGGTGTGCTCCACAACTTCTGGTGGAGTGGATTGGGGTCTGTCCACACAACAGGGAAAAGCGAACGTCACCTGAAGTCGGCGTCTCTAAAAATTGGGTTATTTCATGAATCAAAGTTATGGCAAAGCGAGAACATCAAAGGAAGTGTCGTCTGCCTTATTGAGTTGACGTGTTGGATGATTTACCTTTTTCTTTGATATCTGGGTGAAACTGCAGCACCACACTCACTCGCATTTTCCCGTTTTCGTCATTTTTGCCCAAGATAGTTTTGCGGAGGAGGAGTCCACGGCACCTGCCAGCTGACGTCTAATCACAGAATTTCCCACAAGCACGAGAAAGAAACACATTCTTCATGCTCTTCTACTCGCCACAACACAATCAAATCACTTCCCATCCTGTTGAACGACAGATGATATTTTTGTGGGCGAACAACCGCAATTCCCTCTGGTAATAAAGTGGACGAGGAAAAGCTTATGAAGACATTTTGATTACGGATAGAATCTTGAACTTGTCGTTTGTTTGTGGAGCAGCTATTACTCGTGTCATTGATAACTCAGCGGAGCTGTCCACAGTAATCTGGCCTGAGACATGAATGGGACGCGGAGGAATCAATTGAGCTGATGTTTATCCGCAATACACGTCCAGATGGGCAGACAGAGATCTCGAAAAGGACTTCTTTTGGTTTAATATGTGAACCTCAGCAGTGGTCATGCCCCATGCAAGAGGTTAGGCACAAAAGACTGCATTCAAACTCGTACGACAAGCGTCCATCATCCTTTCAGCTCAGAGGAAGGAACATTCTGACCAGAAAACAGCAACTGACAAGACAACCAAACATGGCCGTTTTTTGAATGTCCTTTGCGACTCCAGTACATATCACAACCACACTGACGAGTTTTCCTGACTTGTACCAACTTTTGGGCCTCCGTCGCATCCAATCGGGGACAGCTAGGCCCTCCCCAGTCAAGATTTAATTTGATTGAATCAAACATTCAATTTTCTTCAAACCATCTGATATTCTCTGACGGGTTTCATCTGAGGCATCTGACAGGAGGTGCAGTCATTGTGATCCGGGCATTTCCCCCCGTGGCTGATCGAATGAGTCTCAAGGGGCCAAGATGTTGATGCTTCAGTCTTATCGACAAACTCTGCACAAACATCATCTGCACAAGTTCTGGACTTTCTTTTGTCTTTCTTCAGCTATCGTACGCAGACACCAACCCGATGTTGTCCGACAGATCGACCTATCCCAATTTCTTCCGCACTGTTCCGTCTGACAGCGACTTCAACCCGGCTCGCATCCAGCTGCTGCGCCACTTCAACTGGACCCGAGTTGGGACGCTCTTCCAGGACGCGTCCAAAGGCTCCTCCAGATACGCATACGTGAGTAAGCACTCTGGTTACGTGTCGTGGAATCAGGATCTTCAACTCATCGACTGCACGAAGCGCGCCGAACATGCCCGGAGATTGCTCGTGGGTCAAGTTCAAGGATTAGTTTTCAAACGACTCTTGTTTGCAGCTGTCACAGATCTGCACTTTCAGTTTCCTTCTGAAAATTTTCTTTAGATCTCATTTTGAACTTCCTCTGACGAAGGTTCACATTTCCGCAACGCCTCCTCTGAAGTGCTTTCACCGTTGACGGTTTTGTGTCACGCTACTTGACGCTGAAACACGATCCTGCAGTGGCTGCTCGTACTGCAGTGGAACCAAACGAATGTATCTCTGACCACCAGAAAGAAAACATGAAAATTCTACCTTGCCTTCACTCGCAAATGCAGCACACGGTGAACTGAAAAGTTTTAATGATGACCTGAGGCTGAATTGAAGCTGTTGACGGAACTCGGCATTCCCCGGACCTTCCCTCCCGATGTCGAAGCTGCGGAATTTGATGCAACACATTCCAGGATTAACCCACAGAGAAAAGGAAGGTCGAAGCGGACACTCTCAGTGTGACTTTGGTCCGCGCAAAGTGGAGTCTGACACAAAGCTGGTGGTAGACGCCGCCTTGTTGTGTCCAATGCCTCGAACAGAGAAATCGCACGCTTCAGCAAGCAAGTTTGTGTTCCCGCTCAAAAATCCCCCACCTCCGATCGATGGACTGTGTAGAATTCAACATAAAGTAAAATCTCCAGGTACACCCAGAACCAAGGAAAGCCAACCGCGGTTTTTCTCCTGTTTCAACAGGTTGCAGACACCGGCCCAGACGGTCTACTTGAGCTGAATGCACGTCTCTGGGCTGCAAATTGTACATGCATTGCACACTTCAGTGCATCAAATCTAATTTCTGTGGCTGGGAGGTTGTTAAAGATGAATAGATCTTGAGGATAAATGAGCCGCTTCGGGCCGAGGCTTTTCTCGTTGACATCTAGAAACCCACGATTACAGGCCGTCTCGTCCCCCAATTCCAATGTGAGCTCCTGCGCTGTTCAGATTAATGAAAAGGCAACTTGTTCTGCTGAAACCTGTGGCATTGGCATTCAGACGTACCAGCCCGTCATCGGTGGAAAATGGCACTTCGGGTGCAGAAAGCTGCACCGTGAAAAGAAAACTGCAGACAACAATGAGGAGTTCTGCAGTTCGTAGTCAGTGTCCGTCTTGCGTTCTCCAGATGCTCGCTGAAAAACTCAACACCTGGTGCAGAAAGTGACAATCACCAAACACCAACCTGTACTCTGAAAATTTCAGTATTTTTGGAAGGGGAATTTGAGAGCATGCCCCCAACAAGATTCGTGTTTGGTTCTGTCTGCACCAAACTCTCGCTATGTTGCTTCTTTTGGTGCAGCTGACTGCACGAAACCAGTCTGTGCCAGCACGGCACGGTCTGGGTGAAAACTGCTACACTCCGGAGACCGTTTTTGTGGAGTCCAATTTCAAATAAGGCTGTTCCTCCAGCCTGCGTCCTCCACATTGAAAGCAAGCGTGTGTTGGACAGCACTGTTTCGATTTGAAACGCACAATTGCTTCGCCAGATCGCGGGCCTCAAAAGAGAGAACGTGTAAAGCGACAACTCCGAAGCTGTGGGACATCCGAGGAAGCATCGTACTCAGGGCGATTTGTGCATCAGCAAGTTACGCAGCTTTGATTACGACCACGTCCCATCTTCATCAGTGTCAAGAAGCTTCAACCAAGTCTCGAAAACCTCAACAGCCTTCAGAGAAGAAACGAATTGTGGAACGGAAAACGGCCACGCAATGGGTGCATGCATAACAAAAGGTTAATATTGCTGCATCCCTGCGGTGTGACAGTGCGACACTCAAAAGATTTGCGACTCGCACTGTGGTCAGGAAATGTGCTTCAGCTCTGTATTCATGGGAGTTGAATGCGGTTCTCTCGGCCGACATGTTCTTGGCTGAGGCCAGGTTCATCTGAAATGGCAAGGCTTTCTCGCAAATGTCCAATTGTCCACAACAAAGCAGCCGCTTGCTGGCAGCGGGCTTTTCATCTCCGATTTCTTTGTGGCAAATGAACTCGAAACATTCAGCACAATTATGGAGTCTGGATTCAGGCAAACTTCAAGGTTTCTATTGTTTGGCTTCGTTCCCTGTGTTTTGGTTTGTTTGTTTGTTTCGCTTTTCTCCTCGCAATCTGCGACCTCTTTCAGGCGCACAACAAACTCGCTGACTTCCTCGACAGCAGCGGAATCATCCGCGAGACTGAAAGCTTCTCGTCAGACCCGAAACCAGCGCTCACCAATCTGAAGGTAACACCGCCTTCCGGAGCGAGCAAAACCTCAAATCCCTTGCGCTCGAGTTCACCGAACAGCACAACACAGTCACAGAACTTAAAATGTAGACAAACAGGTGCTCTCCTTCAGTTTCCTTTGGACTTGTCCACTTTCAGCGCAAAGACATCAGGATCATCTTGGGCAACTTTGACGAGACGATGGCGCGGAAGGTGTTCTGCTCCGCGACCGAGCAGCACATGGTCGGGTCCAAGTACGTGTGGGTGGTGCTGGGGGACTACAGCCCCGGGTGGTGGCGGCAGCGCGAGCCGGGCGAGGCGGGCTGCTCCCCGCAGCAGCTGCAGACGGCGTTGCACGGCTACATCACCACCGAGATCCTCCCCGTCGCGTCGCAGGACAGACTCACCGTGGCCAACCTGGTGAGTCGGGTCACGAGCGGCGTGTTGGTCGGACCTTGCTGCTTTTGATAAAATCTGGTCAAAGTCGATCCAAAACGTAAACCTCGTCAGTTGTCGCATACCTTGCCATGTTGGCGGTGGAGCAAATCTCTCGTTCACACGCTGCCTCTGCACCGCTTTCCACACAGACGCCTCGGCAGTACCTGGAGGCGTACAACGCGCGTCGCGGGTCGCACTACAGCCGCTTCCACGGCTACGCGTACGACGGCATCTGGGTGATAGCGCTCGCGATCGACAGTATCCTGAAGCAGAGCCGCGGCGCCTGGACCGTCGCCGACCTGCGCAGCAGCAAGATGCACGACGCGCTCAACGACACAGACTTCATGGGCGTCACGGTGAGGGCGCCATTGTGTCCACTCGAGACAATCTGCATTGGTTGGGATATCGTATCAACCCAATGGTCGTGGTTTTGGTTTTGCCTATCACGGCTTCACAGATGTGACCAAGAACCACAGGAAACCTTGAAAGTTCAGGGAATCTGAAGCGTACAACGCAGTAGTGATCAGACTTTACTTGCCGAGCCGCAACCAACCAACCCGTTCTCAGTGTGTGAACCCCAACATGACCAGTCTGTGATAGTTTGTGTGCCTGGTTTGCAGGGCCAGGTCCGCTTCAGCGACGGGGACAGGTTGGGTCAAATAGAACTGCAGCAGTTTCAAGGTCAGCTCCGTTCACTCATCAGAACACGCGCAAAAATCGAACATCACAGAACCTCCATCACAGACAAACGCAATTGAGGCCAGTCGCAACGGAGGCCTTTGAACTTAAGATCTTTCTCTCCTTTCCCTTGAATTTCGAGCTTTTTCCACAACGATGCAGACACAGATAGATTCTGACAGAACCACACCATTGCGTTGTTCAGGTGGGCGGATGGTGCGGATTGGCGAGTACACGGCCTCTCTCAACAAACTCGACATGACAGTCGGGGAGCCAACCGTGTGGAAGGGTATGGATCCTCCAGTTAACTTTCTTCCACAGTTCTAGACGTTTCAAAGCTTTTCCAAAATCAAGACGCACTGAGGCTCTGCGGTGTCGCTGCAGGTCGGAACCCACCTCGGGACGGGTCGCTGCAGGAGCGGCGGCTGCAGCGGGTCAACCTGACCATCTACGTGTCGCTGTGCGTGCTCGCGTCGCTCGGCATCGTGCTCGCGCTCTCCTTCCTCGCGCTCAACGTCTACTTCCGCAACCACAGGTCAGTGACCCCTGATGTACCCCGAGTGCACCAGCGCACAACGCATAGCGTTGTTACGAGCGTGTGCACTGTGAGCCAGCGCACGGTTTGGGTTGGACCCATCCATGACCATGGTAGTGCACGGGGCTGAAGCTGGTGCATCGGTGTGAACACAACCATATGCCTGCATGAGACCCATTCTAGTGCGCTGTGAACTTGGTGTGCAGGTGCGCTGGCGCACCCGGGCAGAATCAAGTGTCAGCTCTGGCGCTCAGTCGCTGTGGGTCACGTGGGTCAACCCACACATGAACACACGTCTCACAGACTCCTATCGAAACCTTACAACGCCAGTTTTGTCGTTGCCTTCAGCTACATCAAAATGTCGAGCCCGAGTCTGAACAACATCATCGTGGTGGGCTGCGTGTTCGCCTACATCAGCGTCTTCCTGCTCGGGACGGACGGCGGCATGGTGCCGCCGCAGCGATACCACGTCATGTGCGCCGTGAGTATGGACTCACACACACACACACACACACACACACACACAGATAGGCAAACACACACACACACACACACACAAAACACACATACACACACACGAGCGTGGAACAGCGCGAAAGCACACAAACACGTCTTTTATTTGAAACGCTTGGCAACGCAGAAAGAACCTTCCACTTTGGCGGTGTGTTCAGGGTGTGGTTTGACCCTTCATGACTCCGAGCCCAAAGACCACTGACCTCCAGTTCGTCCCTCTGGCTATATACCTTAGTTCGCTGGGCATTTCTTCACGCTCACAAAGCAGTCGTAACGCGCTAGGATTGACCATCAGAACAGTCCTGAGGACCCGGAATTGGTGGTGACCAGTTTCAAACTGATATTTTGATAAAACGAAAAACGTTGTTTGGCCTCTCAACCTTCAACGACATTGACACACCATCTCGGTAGCTTGAGCTCTGTACTCGTATCTGAGCGAGACTCGTGAAACTCTTTGAAGGTGATTCACTCTTCGTGACGCTTGCATTAAGAAAATTAATCCACAGATCATTTTCATTTTCTGCATTTGAATTCAATCCGTGCAATGAACACCAGCCACGATAAAAGGAAGAATTGTCGACATTTCTTTTTTGTCGTCATTCAAGCCTCTTACATAATTTCCACAACCACACAAACTTTCTCAGACGCACAAAAAATGAAGATATGACAAACCAAACAGCAAGTGTCCAAAGCAGCCTGGACGCCCGGAGACAGCCACCGTGATCTGTGTTTGTGTTTTGCCTGACCCAAACTGTTCTGTGCTCGGAGCTACCTCTCTTCTGAATGAGATGGTCATGTACGAGTTTCACTCCCAGGCACAGTCATAATTCAGGTCAGGGGTCTTCAGTGAAGGTCCAAATTGAAGTTTGAAGTGAAAGCAATTGTACCTTTGGTGCAACATTCGGGGGGGGGGGGGACCTGCTCTCCAAAACTGACGCAATGCACTTCTGGTATGGAGAGTGTCTTCTAACTCAATCGTGGTTGCTCGTACCATCAGCAAGTCTGATCAACATACTGTCTTGTGTGAACTGCCTCCAATGTTTCCTATTATTTTCTTCACTGATGTTTGGTTCCTTTCAGATATGTCCAAATTGCTTCAACCAAGTCTGTCTTTGTCCTACTTGGATTATCTTTGTTGTTCTTTCTGCTTCTTTCGGGGCAATCTTCAATAGAACTTCTTCACTTGGGCTGAGTAGATGTCCGTATCATCTCAGTCTTTTCTTTTTTCAATCTTACTCCAAGGTTCTTGTTTGAAGTTTTTGCACAAGTCTTTATTTGACACAACAGACAGACAATTGACACGGCTGCCACAAGAACAGCAAAACGATACTGAACCTGCACAACCACCCAACGGCGGAAACACATCACAGGCAGGGCAGACTGGTTTGCCTTTCTGGCAGCAGTGTCAGAGCTCTCTCCCTGCAGCAACCTTGAAGTCTCTCGAAAACCTGATCAAAGCAGCCCCACAAATTGGACACGTTTCCCCGTGACACTATCCGCGCGACAGGCGTCTGCCTGATTGCCCGCGCAAGGTTCTTCACTGGGGACCCAGCTTAACGTGTCGCTCAGTGACAAGCGCACGTTTCCGTCACAATTAGCAATGTGTCAAATTAATCGCCTTGTAAAGACCTCTTTCTCTTTGAATAGACAAAGACGAAGGATGCTGAAGAATAAAATCTTGAGTGTTTCGTTGTGGTAGAACACAACGTTCGTGGAGGTGCAGCAATTCGTCCATCGAACCCATGACCCGTTTCTCTGGTTTTGTGAACTTAATTCCAGAAGTCAAGGTTCACTTCAACTGTGTGACTTGGAACAACCATTCAAGTGTCTCCCGTTTGACTTGGTCAGAATTGCCCAGTCTAATGCACCCAAGGACCCTTGTTGGTCAGACATTTGAGAGCAGCATCTGCAGACAGCCATCCGTTACAGACATTATGGATGGGGAAACTTCATGTCTCGTTCATCACGCAGCCATCACAGTAACTACAGAGACGCGATTGACACTACGCCGAGCCAATCCCGCCCCAACCAAAAGAGTTCTTTGGACGCTGCAGACAGACATTGTGGACGAGATACAAGATTCCCTGACATGATATCTTGCAACATACGAATCCATCATGAGGCGGAAGTCACAAGAAAAGGACCAACCCGAGTGTGACTGTGAAGTGTTGAACTCTTTTGACACCCAGTCTGATATGGGCAACATCAAGAGCTTCAAACGAATCTTCTGGGTCTCCACGATGGGCCCCAACAACACAGGCACCAGCCCACCCCATTGAATTTACTCCAATTTGACGACTGCTGCAAGTTGACTGTTCTGAAATTGGAGTTCTCTCTGTCTCGCTGTCTGTCTCTCTGTCTGTCTCTCTGTCTGTCTCTCTGTCTGTCTGTCTGTCTCTCTCTCTCACACACACACATGCTCTCTGTCTGTCTGTCTGTCTCTCTCTCTCACACACATGCTCTCTGTCTGTCTGTCTGTCTGCCTGTCTGTCTGTCTGTCTCTCTCACACACACACATGCTCTCTGTCTGTCTGCCTGTCTGTCTGTCTGTCTGTCTGTCTGTCTGTCTGTCTCTCTCTCTCTCTCTCTCTCTCTCTCTCAGGATACACGTGGGCCAAGCACCCCAAACCTCGAAAAAACATCCGTCCAATTTTTGAGTTTGAAGTTGGGCTCCCCGACCCCAGAAAGTAAACATGCATTTTCCTCTAATTCTGTGACCAAGGTTGAGCCTCTTGCCCTTGAAGTGTTCTCGCTCCAACGTCAGCCACATTGCAAAGCGACGAGCGAAATCTTCGTGTTTGCAACTTCAAAGCTGCGTGCCCTTGGAGATCAGGCCTTTTAGTCCTTGTGGAGGATGGACTAACGGGACCAAGATTTTTGTCTGGATAAAAACTACACCTGGAATTGAGAGAGACCGATTCATCATTCTGCACAAACCGCTCCTCCGAGCAGCCCCGGCTCATTATGCTCATGACCAATTAAATTTCCACTTCCCTCCACCACAGTCTCTCCAGCCCGCGATTTGCAGGCTTATTAGGAAAAGCCTGTCGTTATGACATGAAAGTTGGTTCCCCTGAGGGATTTGTCTCATTAAAGAAAAGGTCAAGAGTTTCCCCAGTGAAGTTCTATCCCCAAAGAACTCGAGTATTCGTCTTCAGACAGTCGAGTTTTGCAGCCAAACTGACGATAAGGAACAGAATCTGACTTCTGTTCACGTGGAAGAGTTCCCGACCGAAAATTAAACACATCAATACGTGCACTACTTTCATTTGTTGGGCCAGACTTGAAGCCAGGCAGACTGTGATTTGCAGCCAAATTAGTCTAATGTCTCCTTGACAAGATCAAAGTCAACTGGAGCACAGGACACCTGCAGCTATATGTCTGGTACACATGCACATAAACATTCACTAAACATCTTTCTCAAGGTCATTTGGCCATTCTTCGTCATTCGTAAACACTTCCAAAATGGCTGGTGAAAGAAGGAATTGCTCGCGAGCGCAACTTGAAATATCCCATGTTTTGTTCAAATGTCTTGCAGGCAAGAAGCTGGGTTCTTTCCATCGGGTTTACCCTGTCCTTCGGGGCGTTATTCAGCAAAACCTGGAGAGTACACGCCATCTTCACCAACATAAAGCTCAACCGAAAGGCAAGCAATGTTCTTTTTTGCGTGCGCCACACGAACTGCAGAGACTTGCGTGCGTTTCCAAACCCACACAGCTCAAAACAGATTTCCCAATAGCCGAGATACTGGCGTGACAGCGAGAGAGACTGATTGCAGGTGATTAAGGATTACCAGCTGATGCTGATGGTCGCCTTCCTGCTCTTCCTCGACTTCGCCATCCTCATCGCCTGGCAGGCCGTCGACCCCATGGTGCGAGAGACGAAGCAACTTCCCTCCGAGGTGAGGCTGTCTCGCCTTTCAGCTTGTTAACTTTCTCATTTCTGTTGTCATCAAGACAACAGTGGGTGCAATCGGACAAGTTAGATTTCTGTTAGTCTCCCGGCAAAAACAGTTGGTGGCAGCAACTGTGTTTGCCAGCTTAACAGAAAGTTTGTCAACTCCCTTTGCACATGTGTTCGCCCTCTGGATGCGCTGGAAGGTCCTCGTGTTGAAACCCGAGTCTCCAGCTGAACCTGCGCGTGTCTCCCGTGCAGGTGGACCCGGCCGGGGGCGATATCGAGATCATTCCTGTGATCGAGTCGTGCTACAGCCACTATCAGCACATCTGGCTCGGGGTTGCCTTCGCCTTCAAGGGCATGCTTCTGGTAAGGTGATGCAGCTGCTTTAATCCACAGTTTTGACAGATCTGCAGGTGCAGTCGTTCGACGCACTGACTTCTGGCGTGCCATTGTCCACGGTTTCACGGTGCAAACTGCACCAACTGATCTGGTTCGAACGCAATGCTGCAGCACCGAACAATCTTGAACCCCTTTTTGCCTTGTCGTTTCTTCATTTGTACATTGCATGTCTGAATACTGCAGATCCTTGTTGTTGACTTATCTCATGATCTCGACAGATCTTCGGCTGCTTCCTGGCCTGGGAGACGCGGAGGGTCAGCATCCCGGCTCTCAACGACTCCAAGTACATCGGGATGAGCGTCTACAACGTGCTCGTCATGTGCGTCAGCGGCGTCCCCATCTCCTTCATCATCAAGGACAAGCAGGACGCCGCCTACCTCATCATCGGGCTCTTCATCATCTTCTGCACCACCATCACGCTTTGTCTCGTTTTCGTGTCGAAGGTCCGTTTCTTTCAGGCTCATTCTCAGTGGATTTATTGGCACTGAAGTCGCGAAAGGAACATCGACTTGCCGTTCTGTTGGTTGTTCTTGGCACTTTTTGGTCAAAATCGTCGTCATTTACGCAGAGGAAGCAAAAGTTTGTGCTTTTTCTCACCCAATTCTAATGCGTTCTCACCCCCAATCAACAGGTGATTCAGATCAAGCGAGACCCAAAGGGGATCGAGACCCGGATCAGAGCGACTCTCAAAAAGCCTCAGTTTCGGGACAACTCGGGCACGGACTTCCAGAGGAAGATCAAGGATCTCATCGAGGAGAACACCAGATACAAACACATCCTCGAAATGGTACAGACTGCCTGCCATCAGCACTGGGAGGTGATATATTGGGCGGGGGGCACACCATGTCCAGTACTCACAATTCCCATGAAGAATCACAACAATCTCTCGTGCACTTCACCCGCACCTCATGCGTCCAATCGAGGCCTTAGCGAGACAGCGACAACGTTGATAACACAACATGCAAGGACGACACTGACATAACCTTTGAATTTGCAGAAGAATCGCGAGATCCAGGCGCTGCTGGTGCAGCTGGGCGGAGACGACTGTCCGCTGCTCGAGAACGGCGGCGCGGCGGGCGCGGGCGACGTGCCTCACAAACCCGACCCGTACACCCGCCTCCCTTCCGTCGAGCGCACATTCCACAACCGACTCTCCAGCGGTGAGTTCTGCCTGTCACCAAGACAACCGCAGAGAGGAAAAGTTGCAAGATTTTTAGTGAAGATTTGTTCGTGTACCGGTATTTTGCATCTTGCAACTCTATGTGGGCGTGAATAAAGATGGCCGAAGGACCGGTTCTGTTCCTCAAAACAGAATCCTTGTCGATCACGCGTTGATGCTTCAGCGGTCGGCGCGTGTCAAACAAGTCACCTCTGTGCCGAAACGTTTGCACTGGAAACAGGTCGACCGTCAATCCCATCACCTGCCACAGAGAGGTGGATCTCATTCTCCCTGTACGCACTTGGCAGCCTGACTCTGACAGTGACTGAGTGTCCCGTCTCGCACACAGACTCGCTGAACTCGGAGGACGACGTGGACTGCACGACGGTGACGAACGTGTGGGCGTTCCCGCTCGACCCGGGGCGGCGCGTCTACCTGCAGGCGTCGCGCCAAGACTCGGTCGACACCAACTCCACCGAGACCATCGAGCTCACCGACGTCGGGTGAGCCCCGTACTCCGCCAGAGAAAGAAAACATACTGCATAATCTGCCTTCCTGCATTCAATCGAGTCCTGATGTTGATGCATCCGTGTCTTCAAGGGGCCTCTTTTATTTTCTCCACACACACACACACACACACACACACACACACACACACACTTCAACCTACTCACAGTGTACTTCAGACTTGCCAAGCCCCACATGACTCTGTCAGGGATCTGTCCCCCCACCCATCAATTGAGCATCTGAGTGGTGTGGTCATCGATATTTCTCATGTGAACCGCAGAGGGGTTTGTACGATGACACGGCCTGCTGTGTTTCAGGAGTCGCGCCCCACCGGTGAAGAAGCTGTCCATTATCGAGGCGTCTCAGAGTAGCCTCAACCAGTCGTCCGAGGGCGGGGGCGACGACCCCGACCCGCCGCCCGAGCAGCCGCCGCCCGCCTACGAGGACGTGGTGCACGCCGAGCCGGGGGGCCGCGACGACCACCTCAGGTGAGACCTCTACAGCACAGATGTCCAGAGCTTCGCCTTACATTCCGCAGCTGAAGACTCCATAATTCCCCGGCTGACATTTTGTCCACGACATCAACCTTGTTGCAACTAAAAAGTTTTTTTCTGCTTGGAGAAATGATGTTGGCGATGTCTGCCAGGTTCCATCGTCAATCACGATCGGGCCTCTTGTGCGAACGTACTCGTAGATTCAGGACGACACAAGAACATCCACGCGGTGAACTAGTTCGTGTGTTGTCGTTGCAGTATCGCCAATTTGAGCGCGCTGGCTGATTTAGAAGACACTGCTATGCTGGCGGACATGAAAGAAACGGACATTCTCTCAGATCTCGATTCCAACGAAGATCAACAATCCAACTACAACCAGTCAGGTACAACCTACTTCCTTCCTGACTTGAAACTTTGAAGCCCGTAGAAATGCAGTGGACAGCTGAAGTGTGGTTGCTTTTCCTGCCCTGTTTGTACACGCCACAACTCCTCAAATAGACACCAACTCAAGGGTGATTTTAACAGACAAACACAACGGACTCAGCAGCTTCACGTGCCTGAAAGATGGGGCCACGTGCTGCAGTTGCTCTTTCTGGCATCAGAAACCAACAAAGCACTTCTTGACAGTTCTGGGGCTGAACTTGTCACAAAAACACGCAACTCTGCTCGATCTGGACTGTTTGTCTGTTTTGAGCAAACAGGGCGAAATTGGATCGACCGTACCTTTGGGCAAAATGAGCAGAACATTTCATTACTTTTAGAACGAGATGAGGACGATGTTCGAACTTCTCTCCTGTCATAGCACCTGCCTTCTGTCTCCGGTATGTCTTCCACCCACTAACTATCTGACTGCTCTTCCACGAATTCAAACAATTTTTATCAATGCAAGGGTTTCGGGCCTTCATTCTATTTACCGGAATACCGTGCATGACTGAACTGAAATGAACTACCGCGTACATGTCCACAGTGGCAGCCGAAAACAACACTTGTGTGACATTTGACTCCACATTCCGCAGCAGCAATTTTTTTAGCAGATTTTTTTGTTGTGCCGAAAAACACGTTTCTTGAAACTTGGATTGACCGCCACCCATGCAGATCGTAACCTTCGTCTCATCAAGAGTTTGAAACACATTTTCCTTCTCTTCAGATTTTTTTGACGAACTGGAAATGGACTGAAATGAAAAACAAAGTTCAAGACGCTTCCTACAAATCCTCAGTCAACTGCCGCGATCCGATTCTCCGCGACGTGGTAACGGCAACGTTCGCAGAGATATGGGAAGTGAGGTCGACCCGAAGTTTTTGCGTCGAATTGCGCGACTTAATGTCTGGAACAAGTACAAAAGGCTGAATTTCTTTGTTTGACTTGAGCGCGGGTCCAGCATCACAGACTAAACGGGTTTTTGCGCATTCGTTCTGATTTTGCTGCCGGAAAAAGTCGCGACACAAGAGGGGAGCGAACAAGAGGAGCGACGAATTCTGCTATGAACTTTAAAATTATGTTTTTATTGTATCTGTATTGTTGCTACTGGTGCTTCTCATTGAAATAACGTGTGCAATAAAAGTTTGCGTGCAACAAGACTTCGCTTCACAACAGTTTGGCACTGAGATGTACTGAGCACTGCGATCCTTCATCCAAACCCTCAGTCCTTTCTGTTCGCAGCGCTTTTCTTCCAGGTTTTAAAGGCTTGAAAGGTTCTGTGCGATCCCTTTAAATGCGCATCGAAAGCGTGCTTTTTCAGGTATGCACTGCGAGTGAACGATTCCCCACATATTCTGCACAAGAAACATTTGGACTCGTCTCTCAAACTGTCACAATCTGAATCAATTTCCCAACTGCCGACTCCCACCTGCACTCCCTCATGCACCCTGTTCACGTGGTTCTGCAGATACACATTGCGGGTGAACAGCTCATTGCAGATTCGGCATTTGAATCGCTTTTTACCAGTGTGTATCACAGAGTGACGCTTTAGTTCCCTTTCACGTAAAAAAGCTCGTTTACACTCGGGACACTTGTGCTTCTTTGTTCCTGTGTGAATTAGAGAATGTTCGTGAAGATGCTCTCGTCTCGTGAATGACTTGTCGCACGTCTTACAAGTCAAAGTTGAATCTACGGAACTGTTGGAGAACATTTTTACCCGCAAGAGATTCTTCTTACCTTGTTTCTTTTTCTGACTGTGCTTCGATTGCTTGTGATGAGCCAAATCATTTTTCTGCGCAAAGGTTGCGTCGCACGAACTGCATTGGTGGCGACGCCCCTCGGTTCCTTCGTGGTTCTGGAGATGTCTTGTGAGCCACTGGCCCTGGGTAAAAGTTTGGCTGCAGAGTTCACATTTGAACGGACGCTCCCCTGTGTGCGTGCGTTCATGCTTTGTCCTCGTATCTGAACGCGAGAATTCTTTGTCGCACAACGCGCACGGATACGATTTCGGTTGAACATTTTCTGCTCCTTCGCCAGCTCCGTTTCCTCTTGCAGCACGCGCAGCGTTGCTTCTGGTCTTCCGAGTTGTCACGACAGCAGTTTCTTCTGGCGCAGCAGTCCCACAAACATCCGTGTCGAATGAAGACTAACTCGTGTTCCCAGTTGACTCTTGTTGTCTTTATTGCTGGCTGGTGATGAACTGACAAGCTTGCCACAAATCCTGGTTTATATACTCAAATTGA
>JAAUXT010012908.1_pt1 | contig 15258 bp, 16 predicted proteins | sample 7278171 | NCBI WGS metagenome assembly JAAUXT01 (sample SAMN14350112, study PRJNA611818) | marine sediment metagenome | isolation source: surface marine sediment (1.8m) | place: French Polynesia: Moorea | collected 2018-08 | reverse complement strand
CTACTGTGATGTCGCCCCCACCAAATTTGAAGCCTCCACATGAATCTGTCACAAAAAATTGACACTTCAATCATCACGCCCAAGTGACCCGGGTATCTGTGGACTTGCTTAACTACTCACTTCTATCCAATTGATGTTTGGTTTGATCCCATACATTCAGTCACACACTCCCATGAAGCTGTACATCCACACAACTTCATCTGAATAAAATGGTGCCTGACAATGTCCACAGTGATTCAAACAAAATAGCAGCGAATGTTGTTATCACATGATCACTCTTGAAACAGTCCCAAACAGTGGAAATAAATAGCCTCCAAGACCACATCTCAAAGATACCCTCCAAGAATTGGCAACCAAAGTTGAGATTTATCAAAAAATAAACAAGTCAAAAATGCACTTTTGCAATTCTGAAAAAATTAAATATGACTGATCCACAAACAAATACCACCAAGTTAGTTGTAATGACTTTGCTGAATGATAAATAATAGGATTTTGTGATGCATTGATAAAAAATTTTCAACTTTTCTCAACTGATCAGTCTATCAAAATCCATTTTTCAGACCATTTGAACCATCTTCAGAGGTCATCATGCATTGCATGGAATGCACTTGAGTCAAATACACTCATTCATCCAACACCCCAACATGTTCTCTTCAACTATCATCCAACATAACTAAAGTAACACACCTGTCATCATGCACCCTGACAATGTTTTCACAGCTGTTCTTGCTGATGGATTTCTGATGGGTGTGGTGTTTTGCTGAAGAGCTGATGTGCTTGCTGGAACAAAACAACAAATGAATCAGTACAGTGCTGAAGTGCATTGCAAAGGTGAGAGAGAGAGAGAGAGAGAGAGAGAGAGAGAGAGATCCATGTGTCCTGTGGAAACCATACCATGCAGAAAATTTGTTGCATTGAACAATTTGCAGCATATTGTGCAAATTCAAAGATAAGAAGTCTGTTGAGCAATGGCAAATGTTTACTCACGATCCTTCATGACTTTGTGAACACAAGGTGAACATATAACTTCAGACTTTTCTGCTTTTTGTGGAGTTCTTTTTGAGTCATTCTGGCTTTGAGGCTGCATACCCTTCGCCTGTTGTTCGAGCAGCGGTGTGATGACCAGTGGAGTATTTCCACTTCTGAGCCAACCACTGACTGGCCTCTTCTCGTGGAGTCGAGGAGCCAATGTGGACCTTACTGGAAGCCTTTTGTCTTAGATGTGTGTTGGAGCCGATGCAGATTCTACTTTTCTTGGAGCTGTTCTTGCTGATGGATTTCTGATGGGTGTGGTGTTTTGCTGAAGAGCCAATGTTCTTGCTGGAACAAAACAACAAATGAATCAGTACAGTGCTGAAGTGCATTGCAAAGGTGAGAGAGAGAGAGAGAGAGAGAGAGAGCCATGTGTCCTGTGGAAACCACACAGAAAATTTGTTGCACTGAACAATTTGCAGCATATTGTGCAATTCAAAGATGAGAAGTCTGTTGAGTCTGTGTTATCTGCTGTATGGAAAGTCCCAGTCATCTGCTGCTGCAGTTGTGGAATTGGTTGAAAGTTTCTTGTCTGGTCAACTGTTGGCGACGAATATCCAATCTGATGAGCTGTCACCTGTTGTCCTGCTGCTACAATATTGTCAAAAGTTTCAGCTACACTATCTCCTTGTAAAGTATTCAAAAGTGTCACACCTCTGTGGTGTTGTTGAAACTGTGAGCATGTTTCTCATCTATTCATTGTTCAAAGGTCGTGCATGACCATGACCTCATCCTTGAGCATGTCCTTGGAACTGTCCCCTACCTGGGTTGCGATGAGGTGGTCCCCCATGGTAAGGTGCATTGTCTGCTTTGACGTTTACCTCCAGCCAGGTTGAGTCCATCACAGTGATGGAGTCCTGGGCTGCATTAATCAAAACATTCCACTCAGGATTGTTGTGGGCGAGATTCCTCAATTCTTGACACAACAACACTGCCTGATTTGGCCACTTTCTTTCAGGGCAATTTCCATGATAATGATCCTCCACTTCAGCATCAATGAAATTGTAAGGCCGCCTTCTATGTATATCTTCGTATCCCGCAGGAATTGGCCCCAACTGCTCTCTGTCTGCCAGTGATGATGGCATCGCACCTAGCCTTGGATGAGCTCGCAAACTTGCATGTCCTCTTCCTGCTATGGGTCAATCTTCTTGGCCATTCTGACTGTCTGGTGCGGGATCTTCTTCATCCAGAGATTCATTTGCCAATCTTGCATTCTTGCACTGTTTTCTCTGGTTTCATGCCCATCATCGCTGAAGATTTTCAAGAATTATTTGTTGCTCTTGGCTCAAACCTTCCTGATCATAGACCACAGGTCCTCCCCGGCCTGATGTAGTAGCATAGGATGGCACTGGTTGATGATCCACATCTGGACTTCTTGGGCTTTCCCAAAGAGGAGGTGAGTCTTCCCATTCATCCATATTCCTGTAGCCTTCACATTCCTGAGTCGTGTTCTCTTTTTTATGGGTCTCAAGGCACCACTGCAGCAACCTTCAGTCACATGACTGTGGTATGCTCCGGAGCATCTTCAAACTGCTGTTTCCTCCTCTGGTTTGTTTTCTGCTTTTGCTCCTTTTGTAGTGCTCAAATCTGAGACGAATTCAGGAAGACCAACCTGATATTTAGGTGTATCCACTTTTATTTCAACATCCTGGTACCATTTCCAAATTTTCTCACAGATCACCACAGTGGCAAAGCACAGAACCACTCGGATTACATCTACCCACACCATCAGTGGAACCTCCATGTTCTGTCCTTAGTTGTGTGAATCTGGTTAATAAAATATGTGTACAAGTTTGTACCGACTTCAGCGGTCACTTTACATGTCTCATCCAGTTGTCACATGTCTGTGACAGAGTCTGAGTATGGTGCGGTGGTCTGATAACCAACACAAGATGTTTTGTGCTGAGCTGTTAGTTCAACCAGAGGAGATTGTACTCTGTGCTGTGAGTACTCACTCAGACCCATAGCTGCTTCCTTACATCTGGGCTCTTTGACTCTTTAATTAACATTTGGCTTCTCATTGAGAGTGGTTAATACATATGCATGCATACACCTCCGATGCTTTTTCAGTCTTGTTCTGTCAACAATATGGACTGACAATACAACTTCCAAGTATTTCTGCAACTTCCAAGTACAAGTTGATCTCACAAGGTGATCCCTGAAATAGTGTGTGTTCACAGCAAGAACTGACCATGCATCTACTTATCACAGTGCGTGCTACCACAGTCCTTGCACTACCGCAAAGATGCAACACGGCATCAGGGTTGAGAGGGGGCAGCCTGCTGGTGACCTGCAGTTTTACTTTTGAGGTGGGAGGTCCCTCTTCTTCCCCTCCCCCTCCTTGGGGTTTGACAACTGCCCCACAGTCTTGGCTTCATTCCAAGTGGGCCATTTGGGCTCGCACTCTTTGGTGGGTGTTTTACAATGCTGAGAATGGTGTCCTTGGTTACCACACCTCCAGCAGCAGTCAGGTCCAGGGTGCATTGCGTTGGTGCGAGGCTCGTCCTCTTTGGGTTGAGTCTCTTCTTCTTCTTCTTCTTGCTTGTCCTGTATGGTCGGCTGGGGGTCAGGCCCTTCATCATCAGTCCCTTCTGGATTGGCCTTTTCTTCAGATGCACTGCATTTCGTCATCAATTTCTGTGTTGATGGTTTTGCATCAAACTGTCTTGCAGGAATCTGTGACTTACCTGCTGGTCTGGCGATGTTTTGATGGTACGCTTCCCTTCTCTTTCTTTTGGCCTGCATGAGTTCTTGTTGCTCCCTGGTCTTTCTGAATAGGGTTTGGCATGACATGTTGGGGTTGTCATTGAGGTACCCTGTAACAATGTAGCATTTGAGAACTTGATCCTTATCTGATCCGCTTATGGATCGCACACGGTTGACTCGCTGCAGAAGAACAATCCTGACTCTGATAGATGTTTCCCAGTTTATTCATGCAACACACGAACACACTAAACATCACAAGATGAGACTGACGCACATAACAAAATGGTCCCTTAAATAGATGAGTATTCATGTGACAATACAACAGCCAATCACAGAACAGGACCCTGGTGCACTGTGCAGAGCGACTGAGTGCTCCGACCCTGGATGAGTAATAACCCCATGCTAACATCAACGAAACAAGAAGGGGTAAAAAAAAACAAATTCTCATGCAAACATACGCACTGTCCAATGTCACATGTACAATTTCAACCTGTTACAACTCTCCCCCCTTAAATCACAGCTTGTCCTCAAGTGAACTGAGAATGAGAACATAAACTTTAGTCTTGAAAATTTATTCGAAATGACCCCTTAACACACAAACATTGGGAAATGTCACATGAAACATGAAAGTTCATAAAAGTAGAAAGCGTAATGTAAGGTTGCACATAAAGGTTACCCTACAAACATGAAAAGAGTCCCGAATACAAACATACAACCACACAACACAAAACCATTCACAACCATTCCACACTCTGTTACATATCGGAAAATACTACACTAACTCTATTTAAAGTATCAAAATACACAAAAGAGAAAACGGTAAAGCCACAAGATCACAGTTCGCATACACATAGGTTGCAGTTCACCAAATGCGATTTCGACCCCTTACTTTGAAACGATACCAGCACTATGAAATCGCAGCTTACAAATGTGATCTCCAACTGCAGGGTTTTTTTTTTCAAGATATGAGAATCATGTTCATCACAGTAAATCTTCCGGATAAATGAGAAAAACATTCACAAAACATTCAAACAGGAGCAAGACGCATTCCTTGTTAATAATATGACATTTTTCCTAAAACACTACTTAGCCATGAGACTAATGAAAACACGCAAAACATTCAATTGTAACACAGGCAATGCTCAAAAATGCATACTCCATGGCATTACTTTGCAAGCACATTCAAGAGTCTCCATGACACACAATACGAGAAACCAAGTCACACTTCCAATGCTACGGATGCAAACTCACGACACAATAAGTAGAAAAACACCAAAATACAATACATCACAATAATCGGGAAATGAGAATCTTAGGTCAACATTGACCGTAGCCGCTGCGTGAGAGCGAAATCCTTCGGCATGACTGTCATGCGCTTGGCGTGGATCGCACACAGGTTACTGTCCTTGAACACATGGACCAGGTAGCCTTCAGCTGCCTCCTGCAGTGACTCCAAAGCATCCAGTGTGACCTGCAGGTCCTTGCTGATGTCCTGTATTATTTCACGCACCAAGCGTCTGAATGGCAACTTCCTTATCAACAATGCCGTTGATTTCTGGTAGTGCCGGATTTCACTTAATGCACACATTCCAGGCCTCCAGCGATGCACAGGCCTACGAATGGTGTTCGGATCCGCTGACACCCCTCATCCAGTTCCACGCCGCAGCACCTTCATGGCCTTCCATGCCACTGCCCGAGCCTGGGATTGTTTGTCCTTTGTGCTGCGATACAGCCCCACACCCCGTCGCCTCGGAGCACTCTTGCGATGCGATGTTGACAATGGCGGTACCAGTGTCGCTGGAGTGGTTGGCGTGGCTGGCGTAGCTGGTGATGATGGAGGCGATGACACCGATTGTGGCATCTGGGCTGCTCCCAGTGTTTGTGCAGCAACTGGCATGGCACACGTGCACCCAGCTGCTGGCCCTCCTCCTCAGCCGGCTCATCCACTTGGAAGGAGACTGTTTTGGCCGCGTCACCCCTCTTGTCTTGCCTCCAGCTCTTGGCCCGCTCCCTCCTTGCCTCGATGTGCGCTGCCTGGTGGGCCTTGTACACCGACGCCTCTCCGACAGTCACAGTGATGCGCAGCGGGATCGTCAGCCTGTGCACCTTGGTGTCCTTCATGAAGCCCTGTGCCAGCTTGATGTATTTCTGCTGTACCGCCTCAGTGGTCACGTCTGGAGTGTGGTGTGTCACCCTCAGGTCCTTTGCCTGGTTCAGTCGCAGTGGGTAAAGATCGTTGTATGCGCTGATGGTGTTCAACAACACTGGAAAGTCCTCCGTCAGGCACTCCGGCCCCACCCTGAACCAGTCCTCCCAGGTACCTGAGCAGTGCTCATACAGGATATCATCACCCAGAACCCTGGGGTTGTAAAAACAGAGCCCCTCCTCAATCGGTGTGGTGTCGATTGGGACAATTTGTGTGAAGTCAATGTCCAGTTTGTTACTTCGCTGGTGCACCTCGTCCATGCCCAGCACCAACAATCGAACTGGAACCAGCCACTGTTGCTGCTCCACCTCATGGGCAAAGGTCAAGTCCTGCACGGCTGCATAGGTGATGCACACCGTCTCCTTCTTCTTTGTTTTGGGATCCACCGCATAAGTCTGTTTGACCATCCTGAATACGGCCCCCACCGCATCCAGAAGCTGCACATACCAAAACACAACAGTTGATGCCGGGGGAGGCAGATCGTTGACCCGTGACTTGCCCATTCCCCACTGTTGTGTCACGACCCCTGCATACCCCCCTTCCAGGACCCAACTGGATACATAGTCCGGAAAGTGGAAGCACACTTCTTCCTGAGTCTTGGCTATGATGCCCATCGCTTTGCAGATGGACTCCATGTCCTCTGCCAGCACCTCCTTGCAGGCCTCCAGTCTACTGACATGCCCTCCTCTGGTATCACTGTGAAGATCTGGTTGTCCTGCCAGGCCGTCGCATGGGCATGGTTCGCCAAACGCCAAATCTCATGCAGCTTGTCCAGATTATCTTTTTCTTGCTGGGCGGACACTTCCTCCCACTGCACCTCTGGAGTTGGCTGGCTCCTCTGCTGGGCTGCGGCTGCCTCCTGTTCAGTTTCCAGGTCTGGCATCTCTGCAGGAGCCTCCTCCAACTCCTCGTCGTGGAATGGGAGTGGCGACCTTGGCTTCAGTGACCCCTTCACTGCTGCTGTCTCTCCAGTTGCCGGCGCCGCCTTGCCCGTCGCTGCACCGCTTCCTGATGCCACTGGTTCTGGCGACGGCGCCTCCCTACTCTCTTCTGACGAGCTCAGCTTCCACACCCTCTTTGCAGCTTTTGCGGTTTTCTTCTTGGTCGCTTTCCTCTTTGGTTTCTTCGCTTTCTTAACTGGCTCTTCCTCCATTGCGTCTTCACCAGTCTGCTGCACCTCTTCCTCAGCCGGCGTCTGCTTGTCCTGCCCCTGCGCTTCAACTGGCATCGTCTTGGGTCCCCTCTCCTCCCTCAGAAGGTTGGAGTCACTCTGTGGCTTGCCAGGATCTGCCTGCACTGCCACTGTTGGAACGCCATCCGTCGCAGTGGTGACCAAGATCATCACAGGTGGCTCCGCTGCTAAGATGCCCGTGCTGAGTGCCATGCCCTCATCCCCCATCTGGATCATGCTGGTGTGTGGCAGCAAATCCAACACTTTCAGGATTAACTGGATCACCCTGTCCGCCATCAACGACCAAGTTCCATCTGGCTGCTGTGTCCTCGTTACTTCAGGGTGATCATCACTCATGTCCTCATCGCACCAGCTTTGGATCTTGTCCAGGAGATGCAGGTGGGCGTGGTCCAACACAAACTCGCCGCGGCGGCCCTCAGTTAAGTCCACCACACTCACAGTTTCTACTTGTAGCATGATCAGGGTAACCTTCCTGTGAAAGAGGTCCCTTGCCTGATCCTCACACCTGGTTGGCATCACCTTGTGTCCCGCCAAGTCAAAGTACTGGGGCATGGCAGTAGTATTAGGGCCCATTACTTGGTGCACACTTCGCATTTCTATTACCAATTTTTCACATAGTCAAACTGGGTGTATCTAATTTGCTTTTTTTCTTTTTACTCGAGTTTGAGTGAGGGGATACTCGAGTTCCAAAAAATTTGCAATGATGTGACGCTGATGTTATTTGCGATCTGCCTCGAGTTGTGTGTTGTTTGAAACATTTTGGAAAAAGATACAAATTAGATTTCTTCAAGTCAAATTTCTGGTGTCTTTGATTTGCAGTTTCGGTTTTTGATCTTTCGTAAAGCATAAAGTCACTGCACAAGGTTTAAACTGTTTTATTTGTACAAACAACAACTTTATTTTTTCAAACTTATCTGTTGTGTAATCTTGAGTATGCTTTTGATTATGATCAATTAATTTTCCAATGCTCGGTGTAAATAATCATTGTTGTAAACGTCTTGCTTCAGGTAAAATAAATCATCTGTAAAGAAAGAAACAACAGAGAGAGGTAAGAAACATACAGATAAAGAATATTTTTTTTTGGTTTTTTAACTTGAGAATAGGCTCGAGTTTCAAAAATTTGAGTGATGTTGAATGTTTAATCATTTGAAAATAAAAATTACAAATTTAACTTTTTGAAGGCAAATTTCTGGTGTCTTTGATTTTACGATAAAAATGAGAGAGATTCAATTTGTGTTACAAACCTTCTTAACGGCAATGTTCATCAAGACAATGGATCCATGCTTTCATTGTTTCTGCACAGTATTGTCCTGTATGGGGATGTAGAATTTTCAGGCAATCATTTAGTTCTCGCAGTAGATTTGTGCATGGTATTGAGCATGGAATTTGTGGAGTTGGTATTTCAGTCATGCTACAAAGAAAAGGTTGAATATTATTAGTATTACCCGAGGACAGTTTCCTCGGGTCAAAAAATTGAAAGATCAAAATCCTGTTTTGCATTGTAAGTTTATGTTTGCTCTTTCAACATCAAATGGTGAAATATTTCAATTTCTAAGTCTATTTCTGGTGTCTTTACTATTTCTTTTTTTGCAATGTGTTCATGATCAATTTTTTCTGAATCGTTTTCTGAAATTCTTACAGACACACCAGTTTTTGGTGAAATATGCAAAAATTGAAAAGTCTACCCTTCAAATAATTAGAATAAATACAGTAAGAGGAAGAAAATCAATTTTTGGAAACCTCAAAATTTTGAGGTTTTAATACTTACGGCCATTGACAAAACTTCATACACTTCAAATAATTAAATTTCATAGGAAATTTACTACATTTTGCGTAGCAATTTTCGAAGCATCCAGGACTGATTTTACATTCAAAGGTGATTTCTGTTCCCGGGTAGTAATCACAGCATGTTTCCAAACAGCCCGGGTATGCTCTTTCTGTACAAAACCTTGAACAGAATTGTGTACACGTCGAATTGCATTGTCTGAAAATATACAGAAAATTTATTTGTATATATGAGTTTCTTTTGGTTTTTTCTAAATTTTAGGAGAAATTCATTAGTTTCTTTTTACTTACGTTCCTTTCGGGCAAGTATATCTTGCACTTGTGTTGTTCATTGTCGTTTCTTCATTGTTCTCACACGTGATTATGAGGCAGATTACAAATAAAATCATTTGACCAATTGATCCAATCATGTTTGAGAAGAGAAAGCAGCAAGATGATGATGGAAGCGAAGTTGTCATTGTTGTTTGAGAAGAAGATGGGCGTGGTCCAAGGGCGTGGTCCAGGGCCCCCAGTCCGGAGCCCCCCAGTTGCACCACCAAATGCACTCCCGAGCCACTTTTACACCCTCTGGCACCAACCACACCCACGATCGACAATGCCAGGCCAGCCAGTCTGGATCGCAGACCAAGCGAGGGTTGCCTCACTGCAGCTGCCATCACTGCCAAGCCCGTCACAGCCGTGGTTGCTGTAGTTGTGGTCATCACTGCTCCAGTTGTTGACGCTGTCAATGACACCAAACCCAACTCCCCACCAGCACCAACCATCTGCTTCGCTGGACTGCCTTTGCTCGTGGACACTTCCGGCGCCGCCGTGACAGCTGGATCCACTGCCATCGGAATCACCAAGGGAATAGCATCCTCCCATAAGGGTGCCGCGAAGGGCATCCTTACCAACATAGTGATGTCCGTCACATCCTCAGGTTGAGGTTGCAGCCACATTTGCTCCTCGGGTGATAACTGGCCAATCAGCGCCTTCCTGAATGCTTCTTCTTTGTCTGGGCACATCATTCTCACAGCACACCACACCATTGGTGCCGTGGGACCAGCCTGCAGCTTCTGTGTCCTAGCTACCTTGTCCTGCAACTCAGGCCAGTCAGGTCGTCCCACCAGCTGCACGATGAACAGCCCTGTCCTTCGCTGATAAATTCGCACTGGTCTGAAGGTTGGCGGCAGGTCTGCCAACAACACCACATAGACCCCTTCGGGTTCTGGTCCATGGCGTACTGCAAAGACCCCTCCGTCTTCCTTGCGCACATCCAAGATGAATACAAACAATGCCATTGTAGCTCTCCACCAAGCAACCTGTCTTGGTTGTATTTCACCATCCAACTTCAAGTCGCACTTCACGGATCGCACTTACACAAGTGCGTTTTCACCTAGCTGTTATGATTTGCTTCCGAGCCCCCCAAATCTCAGTTTTGGGCTCACAGGTCACAGGTTGCACCAACTGTGCCACTGCACCCACTTCAGAGTTCACATTGATCACATGACCCACGTAAATGCAATTCATGTTGACTCAGCACACTTATTTGCTCCCAATCATCCCATTTGCACTCGGTTTTGTTCTCCACTCCTCAGTTAGCTTTCTTTTCCATTTCAACCATGGCGTGCAGTTCATGATTTTAGATGCTTGTCTCTACTCACACCACACTTCAACTGGTTCCACCCGATGTCACAGCCTCCGCTAATGCTGACTTCTGAATTCACTGTGACGGGATCTCCTTGCTTCCTGCACTTCCGTGCCTTGGCTCTTAATCCCAGTCCTCCAGTGTTTTCCTCACTTTCCAGCTTGCTCGGGGTGTGCAATGCCACACATTTGGTCGCCAGTTTGTAACAATGTAGCGTTTGAGAACTTGATCCTTATCATGATCCACTTATGGATCGCACACGGTTGACTCACCGCAGAAGAACAATCCTGACTCTGATAGACGTTTCCCAGTTTATTCATGCAACACACGAACACACTAAACATCACAAGACGAGACCGACGCACATAACAAAATGGTCCCTTAAATAGATGAGTATTCACGTGACAATACAACAGCCAATCACAGAATAGGACCCTGGTGCACCGTGCAGAGCAACTGAGTGCTCCAACCCTGGATGAGTAATAACCCTGTGCTAACATCAACGAAATGAGAAGGGGTCCAAAAAACAAAAAAAACAAATTCTCACGCAAACATACACACTGTCCAATGTCACACATACAATTTCAACCTGTTACAACCCCAAGGGGTTCCTCACTTCGGTTAGAAGTCCCTCCCAAAACATCACCCTGCGCTCTTTCTCTCAGTCAATATTGGCATATTCTTGGGGATAACGACTACTCCACTGGCCCAGGCATGAGCCCAAACATGTCCAGAAATCAGTCACTGACTCATCTTGTCTCATCCTGCTCTGGTAGAATTCTCGTTTGATACTTTCCAGAGAAGTCAGATTTCAGAATGCATCATCAAGTCTGCTGATCATGTCAAAAACATTGGCACCTGCCTGGAGGTTTGAAATGATCTCAGAGGGGAGTCCAGACAGGGATTGGAACATCTGGAGTTTCACAACAGCTGGAGAGAAGCCCATCCCCAAATGCTCCAACACTTGATTCTTCCAGCAGTCATAAGTGACAAATCCATCAGAATCGGGTTTTGAATTGAACTTCAGGAGGGTTGGCTTCACACCATACCTTGACATTCCAGAAACTCTCTCGTCCTCTGAAGTAGTCCTTCTCAATTGTTCCACCATTAAACAGAGATCGGAACTGCCCTTGTGTTCAAGAGATGCTTCCAAATTGGCCCAATGGTTTGCAGGGTTTTCCCATTGTGTGGAACCAGCTTCATCCCTTCCCCATGGGTCCCTCTCTTCTTGGAGGATTGGGAGGGGAGTGGATGGGATGATCCTCCTGTGGGCATGAGGTTCCGCATCAGCAGAGAGGAGGGAGTAGTCAGACACTTGGATCCCCCCACCATGTGACTCAATTGGGCCCCTTGGACCTTGGAGCATTTCAGGACTGAATTCAAAGCTTCGTTCACAGCCCCAACCAATACAGGTCTCACCGAACAGAACCAATCTCTGGCCTTCCAACAGACTGTTCCAGTGAGTGCTCGAGTGGCTTCTTTTACACCCTCACAATCAACACCTTCCTTCTTCAGCCTGTCTGCAAAGAACACATATGCATGTCCCTCTGAGAGCAGAGCAAGCTCTGAGTGGGGAAGGGTCAAGTCTACATCAGGTTCTGTTAGGGCTCAGGCTGCGTAACTGGCGATCAAATATCTTCCCCAGCCCTGGGAAACCATTATGGTCTCTCCAGATGACTTGTTGGAGAAGGTCAACAGAACACACTGAGCCCTTTCAGAAGTGCACCAGGTCTCGCAACCCAATTTGGCTTCTTCTGTGTTTGGGTACTTGTTCAGTACCACTTCTGGATCATCACTGGAGGCAGCACAGCTGTTTGCCAACCTCCGGATGGTCATTTCAGCTTTCCTTGTCTGGCCCAACAGAGTGTTTGACCCAGCCCCAATGCTAGCTCAACACTGGTTGACTGAGTCATCCTCTTCCATGACCTCAGACAAAGTTTCCCCCTCTTTGGGAGATTCTCATTCAGCCCATGCAGCTGCCCACTGCATAGCATGACATTGTCTCCCTTTCTCATATTTCAGCACTGAGCTCTGATTGACAGAATCGGAAAAACCAAAAGACCAGAAAACCAAAAATTAAATACCTTTATGAAGTGCCATGTAGGCTGAAAAGATGATACCTAGCTAGCCACAGATTCAGGGACCTGGCTTGCCAACAAAGCTGCTCAGACTCTGCCAACAGGCTGGTTTTACCTAACTCTGATCCTGATTTAGAACAGGTGTTCAGCCTCTGCTGATCCCTGCCTAAAGTTGACATTTACCCACCCAGCCAGGGATGCCAAAGAATTTGATATCATGTTCGGATGGGCCTTTGCCAATCTGATGCACTCAAACCTTCATTCCACCTGGCTTGTTGGGCTGATCCCTAATGGGCCAATTCTGGGGGCTTCCTTCCGAAGATGACTCAAACAGGATCTTTACTTGAAAAGTGGGTTTATTCAATGATGACAGGGGACAACAGGGCCAACAGACATGGGCTAAGAATCTCAAGACCAAAGAAGAATTTACAGAATGGCCGTACACTGAAAAGGTCCCGGGTTCAAACACACTTCTCCTCGAATGACCATTGTTGCGACCTTTTATATGATTTTCCCCATGGGAACCTCAGCGTGCCAATGGTCTCTGTGACATCATTGTGATGTCATGCCAATGGTCCATTTTCCTCAAACAGTTCTCTGGGCCAGAACAGCCCATTATGTGGGAAATAGGCTGTTTCTCTGAAATGGCTCTTTTTCCGCAGCTGGCCTTTTCACCAGCTTTGCCAGTCCTTTGCCTCCTGATGGCTTTATGGGGACCATCCATGGGTGGGCCCTCCTGAGAGGTCCCTCCCGCAGTGGCCCCGTGGTCGTCTGGTGTCTCTCGAGGTGTGGGCACTTCCAGCTCTTTTCCGAAAGGCATTGTTTCACTTTCTGCTTTTCCAAACATTGGACCTTCTGAAAATGGTGTGCTCAACTCACAATATTGTTGCCATTCCTGTGGCATTTAACCTTTCTGCACTGGACCATCTGCATATGGTTCCCTGTCCACAAGACAGTCCAGAATTGTTTGACGGTCACTCAAACATGACAATATGTTGAAGGCCTTTTGTTCCTCTCCAACATACTCCAAAATAGTTAACTTTCATGAATAAATGAGCCCAAGATGGCCCAAAACATGTTTTTCACAAAATCCAAGATTGCGGCCAGAGCTTTGTGAAAACGAACAATTTTCTTCAAAAGAGGCCACATTGATGTGCATCAGTGTACTTGGTCTCAACTGCAAGGAATTTCCTGCTGTGCAAAAAGAACTCATCTATGTGTTCGCACACTGAATTTTTGCAGGTTTCAACAGTTTCTTGTGTTGCTTCTGGGCAATTTTGAAGCTTTTTGTTTCAGCAAAAAATTAACACCAAGGGCTATGTGGAATGCGTGCCCCGGCCGAACTACTATTTCACACCGAACCGTTTTTATCACAAGACTTTTGAGTTTATTATCTACCTGACGGCACTTCTTGTTATAATTCACAACTACACAAGGCTGTCCTACGTATTGGTTGGCAGCTTGAAAGAAACAGCCCGTTTGACAGGAGAAGGAAATGCAGGCACCCAGTAAGATCTTGATATTCTCTTTTTATTCTGTTCCATGGGATTCAAACAAGTTGTAGAGAATGCCTGTACTTTCACTTCATGGCCACGACACGACATCGTTTGAGCCTTTTTCGTTGACAGAGAACAAGATAAGTTGGCTGATGACGCCAAGCGAAGAATGAAGGTGAGACATCAAACCGAGACGATACTTTGACATCGATATAATTTCACAAAGAAAATCAATCTCACCCAAACGAATTTTCCTGACAGTGCAGACTTGGTACCCAGCTACCTCAAAAATTGGGTTGGATCCATCTCACTTCTGGAATTTTTTTTAGAAAAATTTGGACAACATTGTTTGCACCTCTATCTGTTTTCATTGGCCAATTTTTGGTCATTATTCTTTTCAGGCATGTCTTTTGTGGCTGAAATTGGCCAATATTGTTTTCAGATATGTTTGTTTATTCATTATTGGCCAATTTTCAGTCAATATTGTTTTCAGATGTGTCAGTTTGTTTCTTTGTTTGAATGTGTGTTCACCCCATACCTTTTGAATGCTTGCATCAATCCTTACAAGCAGGACAAGTATGTGCTTTCAGCAGGTTGAGAACACTGTTCTTGAGAGAAATGTTACATTCCTGTGACTTAGAAAGTTTGATTGCACAGGCAGGAAGGCAGCAGAATTCAGACATCTGACACTGAAAATTGAGTTATGGCCGAGAACACCAATCCACAAGGTTTGTAATAGAAAGAGTCAGTTCATTGGGTGGCAGAGAAGCTTATCTGAAAAGAGTGCATTCTGTTTTTGGTGTTTTATCACAAATATTTGCCAAACTGGCAGGCTGTTTGTCTCTCTGTTGTGCAAGGGTTGAACCCCCCTCCATTGGTTTACACGAGGCTGGTGCCTAGATCTTTTCAGTGTTTTTGCAAGAAAGTACTGTGACCCCACACTCTCAGTAATTTGTGATCTATAAGCTATGGTAGGCATTTGTCCCCTCTGGGAGGTGTTGGGTGACAGACACTCTCCCACTTCGCTTGCAGAAAGGGCAATGGACCCTTCAAATTGGTTGAATTCAGAAAGCATAGACAGACCTGAATGTGACATAATTTTGAATTGTCATCCAGGGAGGTTGATCAGAGCCATG
>JAAUXT010123817.1_pt1 | contig 15259 bp, 16 predicted proteins | sample 7278171 | NCBI WGS metagenome assembly JAAUXT01 (sample SAMN14350112, study PRJNA611818) | marine sediment metagenome | isolation source: surface marine sediment (1.8m) | place: French Polynesia: Moorea | collected 2018-08 | reverse complement strand
CCCCACCCACCACCACGGCTTTCTCAGGGAAGCGCACGGACAGTTTCCGCTTCCGCGACCATCAGGGTTCCCGCCTCGGAACTTCTTGTTGATTCAGTATACTAGAGCGAAGTGCTCCTTTCCAAACAAATTCCAATCCCACGAACACTTTACACAACCGCACTGATGTAGTAAACAGTTGACCAAAGCCACCCAAATGTCAAAATGTTGAAAACTCACGGAAACTCAGCATTCAGCAGAAAAATACCAGAAACAGCTTTGTTGCTCGCGCTATGTTGACGACTCTCGCGACCACTTTTGAAGAGCATCTCTTGGGATACAAGGCGGTCTGTTGTGATAGAAATAACACTATATTACACAGAGTGTAATTTAACAATACACTGATGTGTTAATTGTACTTTTTCAGAACAGTTGCAAAATTTCGTAATGACGAGTCTCAAAACAAGCACCCTCAAACATTTTCTTTGACACAGCTTTCTTCTGAGCGATAATTGAGAGGTTGTTATCCTGTCGGTCGTCGGGTTTGAAGATGTAAGATGTTTTGTACAAAGTGATCAATTTTCTGCTCAACTGGCGCAGTAAGTTAACCCTCGGTCGGGCTCTCATCCTGAGCGGGCTCCAAAATCTAAATTTTCTGCAGATATCCAGAGGTAAGTCATGACAGCTCTGTCTTTTGATTGGGCGGTGGGTGCAGGGACCACCCTTTGGTCGTCCCGCTGGCGTTTGTCGAACCCGAATTGTCTGGACTCCAGCGCCACGATAGAATACAGCAGAGATTCTGGGCGCAAACTGTGAATCCAGCAGCAACAGATTCCTGCGAAGGCAGTCAATCAGCAACTGACGTGCATTGGAACGCTTCACTGGGTCACTTTTCAAGGGTGCCCTCCACCGCCACCACTTGAAGTCGGAGGCACCAACGTGATGGTGTGAGGAACATGTGCAGTGTCAAACGCCGCCGCCCTCAGACATCAGACACACATATCCTCGACCCAGTCTGAATCCGCCACCGCCAGAAATGACGGTGTTGTTGGAACTGAACACGTATTTGCACTTTCAGTAAAGGTTCATGGAGCGAGTGAACTTACAAGAAGATCAGCAGACAGAAATGCAGGGTGGTGGAAGCCCTGTCCACAGAGCAACAGTGTATTCGTGCAGTTTGTGCAGTGCGAAGTTCAACCGACGGTCCAACTTCACACGACACAAAATGATTCATTCCGTTCATCCCAAGGTGGGTCATTGCAGCAGTGAAAGCACCGACGCATGTGCACTCACCGTCAATCTGGATTCCGTGGAGAGGATAGGATAGAAACAGAATTTTGCCCCTCTCTGATCACAGCCAAGCGTGAAATCTTGCCGTTGGCCGCAGACAAAAGACACATTTTCCGTCTTCAGCATTCCTGAGACGCGCCATTTGTTTTTCTTGCGGTTGAATTTCATCTCAAACTGTGAAGATCGCGTGTGATTGTATTTGTTTCGTTCGTCACGGACGGGTCGATACTGACGTCATCACCGTTTCAGGATGAAAACAGATATGACTGTCCGGACTGTGGCAAGTTCTTTCTGCAAAAGTGTGACTTGAAACGGCATCAGTTGATCCACAATGGAAAGGAACCTCATCAGTGTCAATACTGTGACAAGAGTATGTACGTCCGATGATTTTTGCTTGGCTGCTCCTTTATTAAAGTTCTGCAAGCTTTTCTCAGTTTGAGTTGCTTTGACATTGGTGATTTCTCTTCAGAATACATCAGGAAAAGTGACCTCGTGACTCACATGCGATTTCACACGAAGGAGCGCGCTTTTGGTTGTGACCGGTGTGAAAAATCCTTCTACCAGTCAGGTAAAAAAAGAACGTTTCTGATGTGAGCTGGCTGGCATATGTGGTGTGTGTGTGTGTGTGTGTGTGTGTGTGTGTGTGTGTGTGTGTGTGTGTGTGTGTAAAATGAGTCAAAAAAGTGCAACTTTCGAAGGGGCATGTTCGTGAAGGGGTATGTTAACCAAAACCTTATTTCTTGGTCGAAAGACTGGCCTCATGTTGAATTTGCAGGAGATCTGTACCGACACAAAAGAAGAGCGCACGCGTGCGGGTCTTTGCTCACTTGCGGCCACTGCAGCAGAAAATTCTCCAGCGAAACAACTCTCATCAGACACATGCAATCCTCACACAGGGACGTCATCCTCATGTCTCTTGGAGAAAAACTTACACAGCACACAAGGTAGATTTTGAACTTTTCATAGTACACTTTGACAACACGATCAACGGGAGTTCTAGCGTCGGGTGTTCTATCCTTTCAGTGATGAAAACTCTTGAAAATACGCATTTGTCATTTGTCGTCACATGGTCTCTCTCCCTTCTGTGCGCAAGGAACTGCAGAAAACAAAACTGCGGAATTTTTTTCGGCTTTTGGACACCGCTCAATCTCTTGTCCAAGCTGGGAAAAGAGAAATCAAGGGGAACAAGAAAAAGTAAACTTCTGTCCCGTGTGACTTCTTCCTATCAGATGCGCATCTCAGGAACCTCCTATCGTCGTCGCGGTTCCTCAGGACGTCTTGGCGAGCGCCACTCTTGGTCCCCAGACGGAAGGCTCTGCAGTTTTGTGCACTTCGAATGGAACCTCACACATCACCTGCGTTGAGGGGAAAACGGAAGACGGACAGTGTCGGGCAGATGTGAACAATGACCCAGCTTGCTCAGAAGTCACGGCTGCTGTGAAGGTGCCGGCTGCTGCAGAGACAATCGTTGCTGCTCCCGACACAGTGCAGATGGAAGTGGAACTGGCGACAACTGTTGTTGAGACAGACGAAGGAAGTAGCAGTGACAGCCACAAGTGACCGACAGGTGCAAAACGAACAGAAAACAACAGCATTGGATTTGTATCGAACACCATTCGCTAGTCCTCAACAGTTCAGGTAAATTCACTGTTTCCGTGTTTTGAACAGTAGTTTCTTCTGCCTAGATCTACTGGTGGTTCTTCTGGTTGTGACTGTAACAAAATACGTTCGGTTGACCGAAAACAAATTGCACACAACAGTGGAGTCTGAATAAACTGCCACTCACAACTGAAGACAGGCATTTTTCTGTCCCTGCTTTTGCCTTGCATGCGCCGCTGTTCCCGATCCAGCTTAACTTCGTACTTCACGGGTTCGGAAAGGTCGTTTTGATGCCTGGAATGTCATTTAACAGTGGATAAAAGTAGTAGCTGTTTCAACAGGTGCTGACAGATGCACCTCAGGTCGCACTGCCAAAACATTTCGAAAGAAAAAAGTTCGGCTGAGTACGAGCGTCAGGGATTCCCGGTGGCGTCTCTTTGGTGCACGAGAACAGGGCAGTGGGCGTGGTGCAGCACGTAGGTGCTGACGGAGCCGACCAGGACTCGGGCGAGCGACCCGAGGCCCCGGCTGCCGAGCACGACGAGCGTCGCGTCGCGCTGCTGCGCCGCTGCCACGATCGCCTCGCCCGGCCGCGACGCCTGCTGCGCGTCGAACGTGTGTACGATCTGCAAACCAATGACACGTGTTGCTGTGTGATTGATGTTCAAGCCAGAATACTCATTCAATAGCGAAGTACCTGGGACACATTCCTATTTTCTCTGCGGGACGGAAATTTCTGTGGAAGGTGCTGGAAAATGGTGTTCGATGTGGTTGTGTTGGCATTATGCCACTGTGGAACCTCATTTTGTAAATTTGAGAAAATGTACCTCGGTGGTTTGATTTCACTGTCCTCTCGCGACCCCTACCTTCACCGCGAAAAAAAGGACAGTCCAACAACTGAAAACCGACGGCCATTTGCATTCCCTTGCGCAACAAGTCTCCACTTGTGCAAGTTCGGTCTACTTACGTCTTTGGACTGCAGCAAACTGGAGAACTTTTGCCTGATGTGTTCACACTGTTTTTTCTCTTGTTCCCAGATCTCTCGCCATTGGTCGTAAGGAGGTTTGTCACCCTCTGGAATTGAATTTGATTTTTACACTCGCTGGAGGCGCAGTGTTTAGCTCTGGGACTTTCTCGTCTCATTTCAATTGCCTGTAAGAAAGTACCCACCACTACCCCTTTGGAGGGGGGCTAGACATTGAATAATGTCAGGTGACATCCAATTTTGCTGGTGTCTGGTGAGCCCCCACCCCCAGGCGGTGGCATCTAAATATTTCAATGTTCTTTGCCCCCCCCCCAGGTGACGGCACAACAGAAATTTTGGGGTCACCAGACATTGAAGTCAGGTGGCGTCCAAACATTTCAAAGTTATTTGGGCCCCCTTCAGCCACAAGACATTCAGTTTTGGGCGAAACCACCATGTGAGGTGCAACTCCGGTGAGTGTTCCATTGTTCTATTCACCGTGCTGTCGGCGTGGTCAGTTACTCGTAACGTTCGTTGTTTCTGTCAGTCGATGATGCTTCTGATCGTTTGATTCTCGAAAGATCGACTTGGATTTGAGTGTTTGGTGGGCATGACTGCGTTTTCTCTCTGTACGCATTGCCAAAAGTGAACGCAAGGTCAACTTACTTGACATTCGCACCGATACATTGGACGCTTCAGAACAATGAAACAGAATCACTTCAAACTCAGGTCTGTGCAGATGGTCGACGTAAACTGTTCGAAAGAGAGAAAACTGTATGTGGATTGGGTGAAAGTAAGTGAACCAATAGAAAATCGTTCTGAATCATTGACTGTCTGACGACCTTGTGTTGATCGTTTTCGCTTGCGCTGCTTTGATGATTGCAGAGGTCGTCATTTTCACCTTGCATGGTTCGACAGAAGGGCTTTGCGCGAGTGATGTTTTGAAGAGAACAGCGCAGCTGGTGTCGCATACTCACAGTGAAACGCTTTTTCGGCTTGGTCACTTCCGTCGACAGCAATCACAACCCGTTTCTTCTTTTCTGCCATTGGTGATTGTGGTTTGATCTTCACAGTTGGAGAAATCGTGCTGGTTGTTTGTGAATGTGGGTCAAACGCGTTTTCGTCTTATTTCTCTTGACAAATTTGTTGTTGTCCGTGATAACGAAGGATGAGATAAAACGTGCACCGATAGAGGTGGTTATGTGTGAACGATCGATGTGTGAGCAGCTTTGCGTGCACGGAGGATTGGCTGAAGCCCTGCATGGGCGCACATCTCTGCATGGGTGTCAGAACCAAACATTCCCGCACTTGTATGCAGCTGATGAAAACTGCACGCATTTATATGTGAGTTTGGGGATTTGGGGAAAGTGGCCGAAAGAATTCTGGACTCGTGGTTTTGGATCAACATGGTCCGTCGAAATAGTCCTGGCCTGAGGTTTGATGTGCAATGGCAGCCAAATAGTGTAAATCATTTTGAGATACAAAGCAATACGTGCGTCCCACTAATTGCTTTGTTCTTACTTGTGGTGTCTGACCCTCATGGTGGTTGCTTGCCAGAGGCTTTCTCTCGACGTTCACCTCTCACAAATGATATGTTTCGTGCAAATTATGTGTTTGCCTGAAAAACACGAACTGCTCCTGAGTGCATGCACAGTCAGTTTTCTGCAGCGTAATGCTCCATGGTGTTGCAGTACGTATATGCTCGCACGACGCTCGTATCTGTTCGTTTTGGTTGTTCAACAGAAGTAGAATTGAAGTTTCGTGTTGAACAGAAACATCGTTGCACTGGATCCGCGGATCCATTGTCCCGATCTTTGCTTTGACACGAAGTTTCATTTCGGCAGGTGATCCGTTTTTTGGTTTGAAGGAAAAGTTAAATTTCCAACAATGTATTGCAATTTTATTCTGAATGTCTGTTAAATAGTGAAGAAAACGTTTCAACGAGTACGTGTACAGTGTCAAGTCTGACCTTTATTCGTTGTGGACAGTGCAACAGGACTTGTCCAGTTGGAACACACTTCTCATGGAATCATTGCAAAGCACGTCATCTCACCCAAAACTTGCGTTCACATTGCTGTGACAAAGTGACAAAAACAACAAATCTTGAAGTGTTGTGTTTGGGAAGAACAAATGTAGCTCATTTGGTGTTGAATTCAGTTTTTCTTCGGTGCAGTAAACTGTGAAGGGAAACAGGCCCGAAAACGTGGGCTGCAATGCTGCAGGGAACTGTAAAAGCCGCGTTTCAAGGGTTTTCCAAGTTCCATTGTTTTCAGCGGCACGGCAAGATCTACATCTCTCAAAAAGATATCGTCTCGAACGAAGTTTGTTGTTGGGAAAGCGAACCATGGAACCACAGAAAGACAAACAACTGAAGAGAAATCTGTGCAGACAGTCGTGACGGATTAGAAAATTTACAAAATCGCTTGCGCTTCGCCGCTTGGAGTACGATGTTGAAGTGATGAAGTCGCCTGCGCGGCCTGACTGCACTATTTTTGAATGGCGGTGAAGGGCAGCTCGACGGTGAGCACGCCGTCTTTGGTGGACGAGGAGAGCAGCTTGTCGCCGTCGAGCGCCTTGACGCCGTCGGGCATCTCGTACGTGCGGCTGTATTCCTCCGTCGTCTCGTCGTCGCCCTTCTTCACCTGAAGGACAAACACACGACGTGTCACAATCGGTCTAAATGTGTCTCCCTGTGATGTCCCAACAGATGGGAGGTACGCGTGTCTGCGTTAATTCGTGCTGTGCGAAACTGCGACAGCAAGACAAAGAGAACAAAATGACAAGACTATTTTGTCGGAACAGGAAAGGAATGTTCGGTTGTGTCTGGACTTGTCAGGTGAGCCCTTGTTCGTGTGCAAGGTAGTCCCAGTCACCCAAAGCAACCAAGATTCTGGACCTACACAACTTGTTTCTAGTTATTTTGAGTTTGCTGGAACGAGCTCACAGATGCGGCGTGCAAAGCGCGCAGATGTTGTGCACAACTGTGCTGTGTTTGGATCATATTCAGACTGATTGCTTGCACTGTTGGTGCCCTCGTGTGGACTGTGAAAACAAAATGTGGTGGCGATAGGCCACAGAATGTTGCTGGAGCCTTGGTGCGTGTCCGCAAAACTCAGGATGACTGACACCTGGAGCAGTGATTCAATAGGAATCGCACTGACCTTCTTCTGTGCGTGGACCTCGATTTTGTTTCCATCGGATTTCACGCTGATAGTCTCGCTGGCCATTTCCTTCACATCGAAGTTGAACTTGAACTTGTCCTTTCCGTCGGTGAGGAAGTTGTTGAGGGTGGCGTCGTCGATCTTGATGAGCGAGGACGCGGGGGCGCCGCCGCCTGCGCGCTCGAGCGGCATCAGCTGCTGCATCTCGGCCTTGAGGCGGCCCATCTCCACCGACATCTGACGCTTCATCTTCTCAATCTCGTCGTCGACGTTGATCTGCTGGTCGCCCGACCCAGTGATGGTCGTCTGAAAACAACAGCGGTCAGGTTTTTAAGGCGTGTTTGTGGGCGCCCCGCGCGTGTTTGCATTCGTTGTCCCATCAGGAAATGGGTGGCAGAGGTTTGTCAGGACGAACGTCAACGTCGAAACAGTCATTCTTCTGGTAGATCTACCTACCACAGGTCATTGTCGACTTTCATCCAGGAAAAGAGCCAGCGGTTTGGGTGGCTTCCGTCGTGAAAAATCATGGGGGTCTTGGTGCACAGGAACCATTGACAGCTGCTGCGTGTGAGTGAAAAGACTGATGCCGCTATCGACATCAGATCGCCACCGTCGTGCTTCTGTCAGCGAACATCCAGTTCAAAGCCCGTGTGAGATCCACAGTTGTTTGACAATTGATGAACTGCCGATGTGCAGTTGCTTGCACCTTATATTTTGGAAACATGTGGTGGTGGGTGGGTGGGGGGCATCGGGCTGACACTGGAGCTTTTTGTTGGAGTTGCACATCAAGGCATCACTGGAAGACACTGTTTCTGGTTCTGCATCATGGTTGTCACACATGGTGTTGTCATCTCCAGCTTTCCACAACTCTTCTCGTGTGTCGTGCGCTTGCAAGACTTCGTTTCGACGGCATATTGTCTGCACGGGTCTTTTGTTCACCAGAAACCTCTTGTGCTGGTGGAGGTTCACCTCGCACAACACACTTCAGATCAGAGACACACACACACAACTGTGCCTCCCGAAACAGGTTGAGTGACATTACACCTCGTAACAACTTTGCAGGTGGAATGAGATGTGTTTTCCCCGCATAACTTTGACTCCAAGCGTTCGTGCCCTGCAGCTCTGAGTGAACAATGAGACTCCCCTCACGAGATCTACCCGGAACCCGGAGATCGATAGCTTTTCGGGCAATTTGAATTAATATCGTGCAAAACTTTGTGTTCATCGGTACTGTTGGATTATATCTGCATAAAGCAGACATTTGCGAGCTGGTAGATCACTCAGGTATCAGCAGAAGAAGCTGAGTGTGGCCCGGCTTTTCCCCGTGGTATTTGTACTCCTGCTGCTGTCTGAAAGGTTTGTCTGGTTTATTGCAGTTCGCTATGTAACAAGTGCTACGCAACCACATCATTCAGATGTGGAAGAATGTTCTCATATCTGTGATGCAGACGTGCTGAACATATTTTTCAGATAATGACCAAATTTTGAAAGTCTTGCAGCTGTTGTTGCTGCTCGGGAGTCTGAACTGAAGGGGGAAACGTGAAAAGACTCACCAAAGAGAGTCAAAGTCCAAGGTGCTTGATCACGTGCAAAGATCTTTTGTTGGGTTTCAGTTGATCAATCCCTTGTCGAAGCCAGCACAAGTACAGGCCAGACACGTGGACGGAGAGAAGTTCTTGAAGGATAACTCGTCAATAAAACTGGAACTATACCCACAAAAGTGACCAAAACATTACGGGATGGACACTTGTTGAGTGCTGGTCAGGCTCTTTTTCTCTCTCACCACCAGGATTTTGTGCAAATGACGTAGAATATTGACATCAAGTGGACGTTGCCGTCTGTGCCCTGAAGTGGTTGATCACTTGTTGTTGAAATCACAATCCCACTCCACCCTGGTGAGAGCAATGCAAGTGGAGGTTTTCCCATCTGGAAACACTCCTCATCTGCGGCAGCTATTCCACTTCAAATGTTTTTTCACCTCCTGTTGCCCAGCAGATTGGATGCAAACCGTGAAAGAAACAGCTTTCGGCGAACTTGTGACAACGAACAACTTGGGCACAAGAACGTAATTTTGCGCTGAACAAGCAGACAAGTGCCTCAGCCAGTTGGCTCCGTTGGTATTGCAAGACTCGAAAGAAAGAACCTGTTGTTTTGTCATGAAACTGCAGAACTGTCAAAACAAACGATTCTGGCCTTGTTTGACTTTTTCTGATGTATTGGTGTGTTTCTACATCGCGATGCATGAGCGTGCACCACGCATTGTCTTGCTATCAACATGGTGGCTGCAGATCTTGTGAAATGATTCACTGGTGCTGACCTGTTCAACAGTAACCGACCACCAACACTCACAAAGCAATTTAGTTCGTGGTCTCGAATCAGGCTGTCCAAGCAAAGGAACACAGCTGCGCACAGATTTCTCTCAGAGCAGGTGCACCGCTGGGTGAAGCTGTTTCGTGCCAAAACACCTTTCTAGTTGCTCGGTTGTTCGTGACAAACGCGCGTTTCCTCCTCTCTGATGCGTGAGGATCTCTGCAGAGAACCTGCGCGGTCGTCCTTGAACCGAACCTGCGATTCTCCGTTTGCCCCAGTATTTCTTGGGATTCCACACGCGAGTGCGGAAATCGCACACACCTGCACACAAGCCAAACATCCAACAGGACTGAAGCTCCGTCCTACCTTGTGTGTGCTGGAGGCGCTTTTCACGCTGGTCGACGTCGACGTGGTCTTCATGGTGTACGTCTGCGAGGAGCTCGACTGCTGCACGGCCGTCGAGCTGCTGACCGTCTTCTTCACCACAGACATGATGGAAGCTCAGAGACACCGAATACGAATCTGTAATGTCCAGTTGCAACATCCGAAAGGCCCTGCACATGTCTCTTGGTGGCTTCTGTCGTGACCTTGGTTGGTTTTTCATTTGTGGCATCCAAGGGTTCTGAAAGTTTGCTTTTAGCAAGAGCGAAGATTGAATCGTGGGGGAAGCGCGCGGAGAAATGATATGACAAGTGACAGCAGAAGTTGCTTTTCTACTTCTCGCTGTATCCACATTGAAAAAAAATAAACACTTTTGTCTGTCCGCCTTCTGTAACGATTCGACCCAGGTGCGTTTGGGTGCTTGCCACACAGCAAATTTCAAGGAATTGTGTTCACCAAAAGAAAACGCAACTGAATTTCTTGAGGGGCACTGAAACTTGCATGTGAACGAGGTGTGTTGGTCGGTTGCTGGGTGAGCAAATTATTTCCATCCGATGTTGGTCCATCTGCACCTGAATCGGTTACCGACCAGAAGCAGTTCAGTCTGGGAAAAGATCTATCCGGAACAGAATATCGAAACCGAGAGGGAAAATAGCGGCTCCCAAAGGAGAATCAGAGGCTTACGAGTGGCTTTCTGGTGTCAACGAAAACGTGAGCTCAGATGCAAGATCCCATCTGTAGCATTCAAAACACTGACATTCTTGCGAAGAATCTTGGAACTGAGCACTTATATTCACACGATGAAACTACAGTGGCACCTACCAAGTGACGAATGGTGATATTCTCCCGCAGCTGCAGGCTTGTTCTCTGCAGATGATGTTGGCTTCTTTGGGTTGGAGATGAATCTTGCTGTCCAGGAATGCACTGCTTCTCTGCAGACGTTTTGATTGATAATTTTTTCTTTTCGCTGACTCTGTCGTCTGACAGAATCAATAAAGTGGAGTGTGTTTGTTTGCACTTGTGAAATGTTCACAACTAAAATTGTTCGAAAGAGGAAAACACTTTTTTAGTTTTCAGTTCCGAAAATTTCACAAGTGCAGACGACGTATCACTTGAGTGAACCGGAAAAAGTAGACGAACGAGAAGCTGGAACAATTCGATTCCGATTGCTGTGCTGAGCTGCAGCCAATGCTGAGTGCTTGGATCTGTTCTCTCTTCGCACCTTTCTTCTGAAAATGCCAATCGAGCTGGTTGAGGCGCGCTTATGTATTGTGTGGTCGGATCCTCGGTGTATTTATCACCAGAAAGTCACTGGCTTTCGGCCGACACACCAAACTCTCACTCGCTGTGTGAAGAGATGATTCGTTTATTTCCCAGTGTTTGTGTTCATTGATGCAATTGATCAAGGATTTTTCTGCTCGAGCGGGCCCTTCCAGACTCGGTCAGACAAACACACGTACGAGCAGAATCTGGCTCGTTAAACCGTCGTGCTCTGAGTGCAAGCATCGTTTGGTGTCTGTGACAATCAATCTTTTGTTGCATGTGAATGGGAAAGTTTTGGCACGCTCGTCTGCAGAAGTATGGAGAAACAATCCACAAAGTAGGATCAGAGCTTTTCAGTAACGACTGCATCTGAGATAGAGAGGTGAGCAACCCCGACGAGTGGGAATACCTGAGGGATAAAACAACTGCTCGAGAAACACAGGACGGGTACGTCATGAGCAGGAATGTACCGACGTGCAAATAGTTTGAGCGTGATCCACCTGCGTCCGAGGAATTTAAAGGCCGCAAGTGTTCCCGGGGGCGCAACACTTGTACGACTGTTTTTCGACAAAAAAAAGGTTTAATTGTTGTTGCCAGCAGTGAGGTACTCTGGTGCACTTGCATTGAAACGAGTGGTGATTTGTAATACATATATTTGAGCTCTTGATCGAAACCGTTGACAGTGCACCGCGTGGTAGAAGAAAACTCATTTCGTTTTGGTCAAAAGGTGAGATTTTAAGATTTTACCTGAACAATTTCCGGATTTTTTGGGGGTGGGTGGGGGTGGGGAGCAGTTCACCAAAGATTTTGTACTGTAACCATTCGTCGATCAGTATGAATGTCGGCTTTGTGCAGAACGTGTGACTGCTGAATAAAAATTTTGGTTTGCGCGAAACCTGCAGCTCCAAAGCCTGCAGAAGTAGAAATCTGCCTCAAGTCATGAGACGTCAAGTTGACTCAACCGCACAAGAAGTGTGATTTAATCCGAAGCCATGTCGTCGATTCTGAACGAGATAACAAGCGGATTTCCGTCGAGTGAGAAATTTGTTTACTACACATTATTAGTTTCATTGTTACAATTCCAGGATCATCTTGCGTGGGTACACAGTGCTGTGCGGTTCTGCAGTGACTCATTATCCTTCCAGCAACTTCTGAAAATTGAGCTTGGCTTTTGCTACAAAGCATAATTTGTTGTTTTGTATTGCTAGACCTGCGCGCACTTGCACAAACAAGTCGCATTCCCTTGGAGAGAAGTTATCCCAATTGGTATACAGGTAACACCTTGTAGCTTTCAGCCACTCGCACAAATATTGACATGAAATTCGACGCTCAATGCAAAAGTGGAATGCTATGTCTTGGCATTTTCAGCTTCACAAAACAAGTGCAACAAGCCACCATGAGCCAGGTCAGAACCTGCGACAGTTTTGAAGTCGTCACAAAGTTCGTGGGACAGTGTTCCTTGAATTGACAAAGTTTTGAAAAATTGAACAGAACAAGAAGTCTGCAGATCTACGAGCAGCATTATGCACAAAACCACCGGTCGACAGAATGTAGCCTTTTACACTTTGTGAAACACAACCTTCCGACTTGAGTCGGTTCTTGGACAGTTGCTCTTTGGACTGCACTTGGTGAAGTGACAGCAGCCCGCGTCCCGAACGCACTGGCGTCTGTGATGTGACGTGCCGACATGTGCGTCTGCGGATGGCGGTGCGAGGCCTATTGTCTGCAGACGATGACGGGGCAGTGCGCGTGATGCACGACGTAGTCGGAGACGGAGCCCATGATGGTGCGGCGGATGGTGCCGAGTCCTCGGGTGCCCATGATGACCATGTCGGCGTGCACGTCGCCCGCAGTGCGAACCAGCGCCTCGCCAGGCTTCTCCCCGTACGCCGTCTTGTACTCGTAGTTGTCAATGACCTGTGAAACAGGCAGCACAGTGTGAGATGTCGCCACTCCCACCGAGTTCACAAAGCTACGAATGGTCACCTTGTGTCCGTCCGAGAGAACCACATGCCCAGACTGCACCTGCTGATGTGTCTGTGGATTCTTGTGGAGTGGGGGTCACAATAACACGAATGCTACGCAAGGTAGCAATCTCCGAGAGCACTGCCATCAGGGGTTTTGACTTTTGCTTTATTCAAGCGGGAGAGGCAAAGACGACACGAAATATGTGTGGTGATCAGGGGAGACGACCCGGTTTCCAGGGGGAATCACCAGAGGGTGTTTATTCCCTTGAATTTCTGCCATTGTCAGTGCACAAGGAAGAAGGCTGGTCCCTTCGGGTTGTGCCTGCATGTTGTTACGTGTGAATCCGCATGTTTTCACTCGCAACTGAACCTTTCTGCCAACCCTGCTTGAAGCTGTAGAGCAGCTTCACCTGTGAGCATACCCTGAGTTAGTTGGGGTATATCAAGCTGCTCTGCAAAGGGTTGTTGTCACTCATTGATCAAAGATTGTACATATAGAACAATAAATGTGTTCCAGCATGTATTTGTAATTCTACACAATGAGTTTGTTTGACCAAGCTAGTGTGGGAGTTTGAGAGCATTGCACAGAGGGATTGGGAGTAACGTGTGGTGGCAGCCCTGTACCCATGGGTGCGCCCGCGGGTACAGGGTGGAGTGACCCCTTCCACACAACAATGTGCAAAACAGGAGTCAGAAAGCGCGCGCCGTTTGACACTGCACAGGGGGATGACCATATCATGATTATGAATCATTTCTGAGCACTTTTCTGAAAAAAATAATGTGGACGACCAAAACCACAAAGCTTTCAAACAATAGTGCGCTCAGACCGCAAGACGAGCTGTGCGTTTGAAGACAACGACGCCACCTCACCACTCTGTTCTATAGAATTTTTTAGTTTCACGGAAATTGTCTGAAAAAAAGAAATCTGCCTCAAAGTTGGTGCCCAGCCCTCTGGTCTGGAAAATTTTCACTGTCTACAGAACACAAATTTATCTCCACCTGAACCATTGTCTGAAGAACAATTTTCCAGTGCGCGGTGGCCGAAGGCAAGGTTTCGTCGCGCTGGGAACAGTCACCATCCGTGATGTGTGTGTGTGTGTGTGTGTGTGTGTGTGTGTGTGTGTGTGTACACTTTTGGGGGAGGCTCCAGCAGTAATGCCCATGCCAGACCCCCTCCCACAGACAGGTCAGGTCATACCCTGGTCAGATCTCTGCACCCATCTTGTCTACTTGTAAGCGGAGTGGGGTCTGGCAGCAGTGCCCTTGCTGGACCCCCACTCTACCCCCTGCATGTGGACAGGTAAGGTCCCAGGGTATTTCACTCGTTATGCCAGGTGGTTTTGGATGCAGTTCATCACGAAAGTGATTGCAGAAATCAATGGGTTGTCCACCCCACTTCGGAAATGTAAAATCCAGCAAACGGAAGCTCAGGAAAGATTCCTCATCACTTTCTCACTTCTGAATTTCGTCGGCTTGCTCCCCCGCCCCAACAGTTGTGTCCAATACGCAAAAAAAAATTTCCACAGACACACCAACAGAACGCCGCCCACCACAGTAAGATCGCAACGCGCCCTTTTAATGCAAAGTGTACCTTGGCTTGATTCAGTTTGGCCGAGTATTTTGTTTGCATTTCTTCCATTTCCTTCTTCTCTTTGGCGATCAACTTCTGAACACTTTGATCATCCAGTTTGGCTTTCACTGCAAGGAACAAGAGTGCACGACTTGTTGAAGCGACAGTTGTACGCCATGTGTTTCCAAAAACCGTCAAACTAAAGCAGTTGTGATGTTGCCGTGGCGTCAAGAGCGTGTTTTTTGCCCGCGGTTCGCCGCTGCATGGGCGTTGTTGGCGAGTCAGAAGGGTAGGGTCCGAAAACGTAACAGTACACTTCTGACTTGACGATCGTCCGTGTGGAAACTACCTATGGGTGCTTCTGACACTGAATTGGACCGTTTGAGCAGAAAGCACCCTGCTGTGCTCAGAAGTATACCGTTGGGGGTACCAACAGTGCACTTCTGGCACTGATGGTATACTTATTTCTACTGTTTTCATCCCAACACTGCTACCCATCACTTTTCACCCCGAACGGGCATGTTTTCACTCGTTTCTGCGTTTCGATGACAACACTGCACTTCTCACCCCGAATGGGCACATTTGGGCTCATATCTGCATTCCGATGACAACAATGCACTTTTCACCCTGGATGGTTACATTTTCACTCATCATCTGTGTCGAAGTCATTAGTAGTCAATTATGCAACAGTAACCAGGTACATTCCTATCAGAATGGTCACCTTTTCACATGTTTCTTAATGTCTATTCTTATCTGCTGTTGAGATTTCCTCACT
>JAAUXT010090877.1_pt1 | contig 15260 bp, 15 predicted proteins | sample 7278171 | NCBI WGS metagenome assembly JAAUXT01 (sample SAMN14350112, study PRJNA611818) | marine sediment metagenome | isolation source: surface marine sediment (1.8m) | place: French Polynesia: Moorea | collected 2018-08 | reverse complement strand
GGGGGGGGGGGGGGGGGGGGGGGGGGGGGGGGGGGGGGGGGGGGGGGGGGGGGGGGGGGGGGCGGGCGGGAGGGGGGGGGGGGGGGTGGGGTTAGGTTTGTTTTTGGGATTGTGGTGTTGGATATTCATTTTTTTAGATTCTAAAAACCCCGAATTTGAACCCCATAATTTAAATCACGTTTTGGGAAATATGTTGCATCCGCCCCCCCCCCCCCCCGCCGCCACCACCAACGCCCCTGCAAAGCAGAACATTGGCAAAATCAGCAAGACAATGTCAGGGAAATGCTTGTTGAGATTTTGCCTGTCAGGAAGTGCATTTTTTTTTCAGATGCTGTTCAATAATTCTCTCTCTCTCTCTCTCTCTCTCTCTCTCTCTCTCTCTCTCTCTCTCTCTCTCTCTCTCTCTCTCTCTCTCTCTTGACTTCGGACAGTAAGCGTTCAACCGTACGGCGTCTTGCTCAATCCAAGTAAATTCTGCAACTTTAGCTGTCAGGAAAGTAGGGGTTTGCCGATTCGGGCGATTCGGCCTGTGTTCGCACTGCTAAATTTTCTTGTTCTTTCGTTTGGACTTTTTGTTGAGGTCGCAGTCTCAACATTTGCTGCACGTCTCAGTGTTGTTTTTGTTGGCAACAGGAGCTGAGTGATGGAGCAGGGCGCGAAGAGCACTGGTGCTCCAGAGGAAGGCGCCGCCGCCGCCAGCAAAGCGGCGCAGAAACGCACCAAGGGAAAATCGCGCGTCTGGGAAAAGGTAGCGAAAAGACTTTGGGTGCTCATGGAATTCTATGGACCAGGGGGTGCAGCTATTTCGTGATTTGGAGTGATTCGCAGAAAACAAAAAAGGGCAGGTGTACGCAAACCCTCATTCTGGCTTGTTTCGCCTCACACACAGCAATTTGGCTGGCGTTGTTGTTGGCAGGTGGCGTGGTTTACTCGTCGTTCGCGTTCGAAAGATGCCGTCTCGGGCGCTTTGGCAACGGCGGAGGTGGCTGGAAGTGACCCAGACCTGGAAGACGGCGATGTGTCGCCCAGTGCCTCCTGCTACGACGCGCGACAGGTACGTACTTTGACCAGTTTCGTTTGTCCAAAACGAAACCTGTCAACCACTGGCATTTGTTTGGTTCCGTGACAGTTTTTCCAGCAAGACAAGTGACTTCTTTGCATCTCTTCCTGGACGTGTTACTGAAAGTTTGATCCCAAGGACTCTTGGCCCTCTTTTATTTGCTGATCGCGATGACCGCGGTTCTCTGAAACCGGGTTTCTTCTGGTGACCAGGCGACCGTGGTCACTCTCCACCAACCGAGGAGACAGCGCGGTCGGTCTGCATTGACCGTGGGGAACAGCTGTCCCTCTGGCGGTCACTAGATTCAGCACTGACTGTCAAACGTTTCACCTGTTGCAGTTGGAACCTGGTTGGGTTGGGAGTAACTCGTCAAGTGAGAGTGGAGAAGGCTTCAGTGAGGACACGCATCTCGGGTACCGCATCAAGCGATCCCGACTCTACCCCAACAGTGAGATAATCGAACAGGTATGATGGACTGCCTTCATACTTTCAAAGACTTTTCCCACGAGACAAACGTTTTGGAATCACGGACATGAGAATTGAGCATTGTTCAGAACTTGACCGATTGCGGTGAAAACGGGAAGCACAAAAATTAAGTTGTGATGTACAAACGATGAGGATGACATTGGAAGAAATCGAATTTGTCGGCAAAGTAAAACTGGTGAATGTCCTTGAAATTTGGGAAAAAGCGAAATAGAAACCATGTTTGTTTGCAGCACTGTTTGAGGCCGAGCGTGGCTCGCGCGCTGTTCCACCAGATGGAGGCTGCCAGCTGCAGAGCGAGCAGAGGAGCCAGCAAATACTCGTGGCAGGTCAAAAAGAAGAAAAGTCACAGTATACCCTGGGCCAGTAGTCAAGGACAAGAAGCACTCGGTGAGTTTGTGGTTTTGCCGTTTATGTGCTCTGCAGACAGAGGAGAAACGGAACTCAACACCTTCTGGTGTCCAACAACAAAATTGCTCCTTCTGATTTGTCAGACGACGGTCTGGAGCGTACTGTGTCAATGCCGTCCGGCATGTCCGTCGGCGCCACGACTGGGACTCAGGGCAGTCGCTGCCACTGCTCAGCGTGTTGCACGTGCACGCCAACTCAGCGCCTGATGGGTATGTGCCCGGCGCACGCACGACTGAGCAGCTCCACCACCAGTCTCGACACAGGTACGTGTGGGAACGCAACCGCTGATTTCACGCGAAACGTGTCCACGCAAATGCGGGAGTAAACGAAGCACAACGGCTTTTGCTCTTCACTGTTTTTGCACAAATTTCGTGGGTTGTGGCTGATTTCCTTGTGACCTGGCACACAGGGTATCAGATGCAACTTTGACACCAACTTGAAATTTGTCATGTCAACTCAAATGTACCTGCCTGGTACTGGACTTGCAAGTATTCACGTGGCACTGGATCAGATTTGAACCAAGGAAGTTGCACTTGATGCCATGCACCACAGTCATCCAGCCCCAGCTTGGAACTCTGGATTGGTGGGAGTCAGTCGGTTTTACTGTCCTCTAGTTCAGTGTATGTCGTCGTTTTATTCTTCAGGCTTGATGCTGTCCGCCGCATCCTGTAGTCACGAAACCACGGTGGTGTGCTCCAATCAGGAGCGCGCTGAGCCTCTTGTTGCAACCTGCTCACCAAACTCGTCCTTCGACGAGGACGTGACACGGAAACACGGCGACTCGATCTACGTGGCCAAGGCTGAAGTCCCGAGCAACGAGGAGAACTTGGCCCAAATCGGCAACCGCGATCTCTCCATGACAACTGCGACGACAGACAGTCTGAATCACTACAAAAGCAACAGCTTACCCATGTACTTCAGCAAGAGGTGCAGACAGTGCAACAAACCACAAACAACCCATCTTCCGAACAGAAATCAAAATGAGCCTCACGCACAGGAAGGTTGCAGTTGCACTGAATTGACTTCTGCCACCGTGAGTTACCATCACAACTGCAGCGCAGCAGTACAGCAGCCAAAACCACCCTCATCAGAAGTGGATTCTTTTGGGAGTGAAGAACCGATCTCAACACTTTATGAGAGAGACAGGATTGAGCCTTCAGAATACAAGGAGAAACGGCAGGTTTGTGTTCAGTCTCTTGAGAACGAGTGAAGTGCTCCGATCAAACGATTGTGCACAATTTTCTCAGTTTGTGAGTCGTTTTCAGACGCACAAAAACAGCAGTTGCAATCGGTTGTCTGTTTTTGTTTTCAGTTGATGAGACGGTGGTTCTCAGATTTCAGTGACGAACAGAAAAACTTATTGCTCAAAGATTTGTTGGTAAGTTGTGCAGACGAGTTTGTATTTGTGACTTTTGTGCACTTCGGTAACAACCAGCAGGAGTCTGTTGGAAATGCAGACACTCGAAACAGTTTTGTATTCTGCGCACATGGAAATGTGAAAGTCGTTCATCATCGATCTAATCTGTCCCCTTGTGTAAGCTGCGAGTGTCTGGATGAATTCTTTTCAGAAGGAGAGTTGTGAATTGCCCCAGATGCACTTGTTATCCCTGCACATGGAACCTCGCATCCACCAAGGCTGTCCACCCAACTGCTGTGACATCGTAACGTGGCTGCCTCCGACGCTCGCCAACTATATCATGTCTTTTCTTGATCCCGGTGAGTGTCATTTGGAGGTAAAATTGTGCGAGTTTGTGGCCTGAATGCAAAAACGAGAGGTGAAGAATCGGGGCCGACGGTTGATTTGTTCCTGCAGTGAGTTTGTGCCACTCGTCGATGGTGTGTCGGGTTTGGCACGACTTGGCCAATGACGTGTCGCTGTGGAGACGCTTCTGCACGCTGCCCAAGTGGCAGTTGTCTCGGTCGGGCGAACAGAAACAACTCATCCAACACATGCTGCCAAACGGAAACATTCATGTGAGTCACTCATTCACGAATCACCGGGGGATGTTCGTTCCGAAAGAATGCTATGTCCACTTGGGTTGTTTCGTCGTTTCCGAATCTGTTTGTTCCAGAGAGCAGGTGCTGGCCTTTTTGGACACGGTCGACAATCCCTCTCCCTTCACTGCCTTCTCAGTTATTTCGCTCACACGGCTTCTTGTTTCGATCTCCAGTGGAAGGCGGTGTTCTCGGAGCGCTTTCGCCTGCGGAACAACTGGTTGCGTGGCCGCTGCAACGTGCGCACGTTTGAGGGTCACACACAGGGCGTGTCGTGTGTGCAGTTCGACGACACGCGCATCGTCAGCGGCTCCTCCGACAAAACGATCAAGGTGAGCTGAAACTGCAAACACGGAACAGCCTTCCAGCTGAGCTGCTCTTCTCCTTTTGGTTTGAGTGTGAAACTGAAAGGCCAAACAGAAGAATGAGTCTGATTTTGCCTTGTTTCAAATGTTCTCTTGGCGTAGGTGTGGAACATTCGAACGAACACACCGTGGTCTGTACAGACGTTGGTCGGTCACTCGGGAACAGTGCGCTGCCTTCACCTCGAGGGCAACAGACTGGTATCCGGCTCCACAGACAAGTCCATCAAGGTGCGTGGCAGCGTTTCCCCTTCACTAGGCATTCTGTCAAAAAGGGATCTTGCAAATGTGGACTTATTGACGATCGCAACAATTCCCATGTCGTGTAGATGTGAACTTTGTGAACTCGGCAAAGGAAGCGGCGTAAGAAGACCATGTCAGAACACCAGACCGTCGTTCCTGGCTCTAGTTTGTGAGTTTCTATGGAAAATGTGTTGCTGCAGGTGTGGGACTTGTCGACGCAGCATACGTGGACAAGCATCGCGTGTAAAGTGACGATGGTCGGACATACGGACACCGTGAGATGCCTTCAGGTCAGTAGCCTTTGTTCACCCTTTGTCAGTGTGGACACGAGAGAGAATAAATGTTGGACGTCGCCTGACAGTTTGGACGGAAGTTTTTGTTGTTCCAGGTTGACGACGAAAAGGTTGTGAGCGGTTCGTACGACAAGACGCTCAAAGTGTGGGATATCCGCAGTGGGCGCTGCCGGCGCACGCTCAGGTGGGCGGGGCGTGGAGCCACAACGGGCTTGGGCACAAGTGCGAATGAACTGAACAGTCAAAAGTGACGAAGTCCTGCGTGTTAACTAAAATAAAACGCTGCTGTGTTTTGCTTCTTCCAGGGGACATGAAGCAGCTGTGCTCTGTGTTCAGTTTGATGAGAGCAAAATCGTGTCTGGGTCCTGTGACAAAACAATCAAGGTTTGTCAGAACATGCGTCTTTTTGGAGCTGAAATTGGAAACAAAATATACCGCTCGTTTTGAAGCGCGCAGTTTGCGACTCACGTTGTGATGGTTTTGTGCACAGCTGTGGACCTTCGAGGGCGCGTGCGTGATGACGCTACCTGGCCACCACGACGCCGTCACGTGTCTGCAATTCGACGCGCGGCGCATCGTGTCCGGATCACTCGACTGCAACCTCAAGTTCTGGGACGTGCGCACCGGCCAGTGCAGCAATACCATCGACTGGAAAGCGTCCGAAGGTCACACTGGTGTCGTCAGGTGAGAAGGCGTTGGATTGAAGTTCAGATTCATAATTTGAGTCGTTTTTGTCAGGGTCTTCAACTCTGTTGCGGAAAGCGCCGTAGAAGTACAGGGTTTACAAAATGGATCCGGTTGGTATTTTGCAGGTGCCTACAAGCCGACAGTTGGCGAGTCGTCAGTGCTTCCGATGATCGGACTCTCAAGGTATTCAACGTCTTGACGTTGCAAACAAGATCAGATCCCGAGACTCTCCTTTGTTTCAACAAGCTAGGTTCAATGCATTTTCAGCTTTTTGCTGTTTGAAAATGGTTCAAGTTTCCTTTGGGGCGAAAGGCGTAATTCTGATGAAAAACAACAAACACGTGAGGGGAAACGGCAAAGAAATCTAGAAGATCTAGATACGCGCCTCTTGTGTGCGGCAGGTGTGGAGCGTGGAGACCGGGGAGCGACTCGTGACGCTGCGCAACCACACGGACGGGGTCACGTGCCTCCAGTTCAACGACGCCATCATCGTGTCCGGCTCCTACGACAAAACAGTCAAGCTCTGGGATTTCACCTCCTGCTAGAAGAGGGCCAGCCAGACAAAAGGAACTAACTTTCGACAGTTATTGGAAGTTTTCCGTGCAAACTGACCTAAACTTAGCTCACAATAACTTGTCGGCCCCACCGTTTTTGATGTGTCGAAGAAGACGCGATCAAAGATCAACGAGCCCGCGGCACCTCACAGCGGCATTGTGCTCGTTGATCTTTGGCGACGGAATGATCTGCGCATATGATGGACACAATGCTCACTTTGAAGACAGATGTTTATTTGCTACAAACAGCATTCATATCGGAATCAACTTTTCTGTTTCTACAAAACAGCTCAATTGTGATAGTGTTACGCTCAGTTTGTCACTTGAAGACTGCCTCTCGCAACTGTTGTTTGAGAGGCGCTTGAGTTGCATTCGGCCACAATGGATCTGTTTGGTGTGTTTGTACTTTACTTCTCTGGAGGACACAAAGCTGTGCTTTCTGAAGAAATCCCGTTTGTTCTGAAACAACACGCGTCCCTAAATTTGACACCCGGATCAGTGTGTCGCCCCACCTTTTTCGGATTTCCTGCTCCTCCTGCTTCACGTCTCACGGCCAAAGGCCAAAAGTTCTCAGCGAGTGAGCTTCGGGCAGGGTCCTGTTTATTGCTTGGGGAGGGTCGGGCGGCAAGAAGTGGCACCATCTTTCAGAGGAATCACGAACATTTATGTCGCGTTATGTTTGTTAGCTTTCCGGAACACCCGTTACATTCACACAATGCCAGGATGAGAGCGCCTCAACAAAGAAAGTTGATCTGGATGAGCTTCTCAGTCAATCAAAACAACGGAGTGAAGGCAATTGCCAAATGCTTTTGAAACTTTCTCTGACCCGAAGCTCTTCCGAAATTCTTGTCTGAAAATAGCTCTTGAGGTAGTGTTTGTTTTTTGTGCCAGTGAAGGTCCTGTTTTGTTGCTTGTCTGTTGTTGCAACCACGTGCCATAAATTTACGGCTGAAATAAAGGCAAATGTACTCAAAATTTTGGTAAGTTCATGTTTTCTTTTCGTCCGAAATTCGGGATCCACGCCCTTCCCCCGTGTGAACGAGAGTTTCGCATTGAAAGCAAGGGCGTCTCCAAGAGCGGACTGAAAACCATCATCCTTCCCTGGACATTCACCTCAGAACACAGGCGGGCCCCTTCGGGACATCCTTGAGAAAAACTCAGCCAAAATGCATTCTGAGACAATGATATACAAGTGTTGGTCAATGACCGACAAAAACACTTCCATCTGGAAAACGATTCTTTGTGTTCCAAAGGCTGGCTTTCAGCAGACCTCACGAAACAGCTGCACAAAAAGTCAAGAAGAGAAAGGTTTCACAAACACGAAAACTGCAAGTTTTGCGAATCCGTTTGCACCATAAACTAATCCGGATCACAGATCTGCTCTCGTAGCGATTGGGGCAAAGTCATGAATACTCGTGAGAAACATGATGGCTACGCCTGGCGTAGTAAGTGGCGCGGTTCCTTACAGGCTGCACTGCGGCAATACTGCCTCTGATGGCAAAGGTCCTCGGTCCAAGCCTGGGACCGAATCTGTCCACAGGCGGGGGGGGGGGTGTTCAGGTGTGAAGGACTTGTGCTGGAGCCCCCCCCCCCCTTCACAATGCAGACACCATGCGTCCAACCCCAGGACTTCACCAATTTACAACCTGTGTACAGCCGGACAGGTCCGGCATGGTTCTGCATGTGCAGCCCCGCCCCTGCCAGCACTGCATGCACACACACACACACACACACACACACACACACACACACACACACACACACAGTGATTGCACCAAGCACGTGGGATCACTTCTGGTGAGCTTGGGCTTTGGCGTCCGAGAAAAATGTTCGCATGTGAATTTCGCAACACACGCTCCACCACAAAGGCAGCAGAGAAACGCTCTTTGGCTTGTCACGGGGCCTCTTGGTAAAATGACACCTTGATACAAATGTTCTTTGTCGACCAAAGTGCTTTGTTGGAACAACCAATTTGCCGGATTTCTTTTTTTGACAAACATAGTTGACCCAAGGACAAAGGCTCGGAACAGCGGTTTGTTTCTCAGGCCATGATGGGAAACTTGTCACAAGCCAAGCCCTCAGAGGAAACTATCTCCGGGACATGCTCAGCGACCTGCAGAGTTTACAGGACAAGAAGCGATGTCGGTCTTTTCGCAAATCAAGTTTCAATCGATACACGCACAATTTTACAAAGAAAAGTTGGCAACAAAAATTCCGTGAATGCTGCGCATATTTACGAGTACGCGAGTTCAATCTTTGGGATCGGAACGAAAACGTCAGGACAGCAGCAATTGAGGCACTTTCCTGTTACGAAACCTGTTCTTCATCTCAAAAGATCAGTCTCCTGTGAATCCATCAACGCTTGCACAGCACGTTCATCCTCGGTTCGCATATCACACCGTTTGCGTTGCTTTGGCTGCTTCTTTTTCGGCTTGGGAATTCGCCATGGCACCCGATCTCTCGTGTTGGGCTCTCCTCTCAGTAGCGAAGACGCACCCCACAAGACATCCCTGGGGCCCTTTGCGGGAACACTGTTTTGGCAAGAAGAGTGTATGTTCACCCAGAAAGGGGCAGTACTGAAGCGATTCTGTGGAATGCTCGTTGGCAGATTGACCAGATCGGAGTCCACTTGGTTGTTCAGAGTGGTTGAGCTTGTGCTTGGATCCAACAAGTCACCTGATGGTCTCAACAGATTGAACTCAGTGACTGCATTTCCGCAAAGTTCGCTTTGCAAGTCTGTCCTGACCACTGGTGTTGGTGCCGCTGCTTGTCTCGTAAATAGCAAGTCACGTCCGGTTGGGTTGAACCCAGTGACTTTATTTCCGCAAAAACCACTTTGCAAGCCGGTGCTGACAACTGGTGTTGGTGCCGCTTGTTTTGTGAACAGCAGGTCGTGAATGGAGCTGTCTCCTGCCAGCGACTCTGTAGCTTTCGAGTCTTCGAGATCCAAGCGGCCTTCTGATGGATCTTCTTCGCCTGCTCTCGTCGACACACGCTGCATTCCGACGGGTACTTCAACTTGGCCTTGGACCGCAGGATCCCAGTCTCCATTCCTTGGTGGGAAACTGTCCACACAACTTCTCAATGTCTTGGCCGAGTCATCTTGCAAGGTTTTCTGGGACGACGTTGGATCACCACTGGTGAAAACATTCGGATGACTGGTTCTCTTGTCCTTGTGGTCAGCCAGCGCAGCATCCTCAGCTGTAGCCAAGCTCATCCAAGTGGTGCCTTCCAGAGCGTCCCCAGATGACGCGATGTTTTCCGACTGGGATTCCCGTGACTGTCTCCCCGAGCTTTCCCCTGCAATCACCTGGGTGGGTCGCATTGGCGTATTCAGGGTGTCGGTGGTTCCACTGGTGAGTATTGGCGTATCCAGCAGATGCTGAATTGGAGAATCCAACAGAGTACAGCGCTCCGGGGTGCTAAACAAACAACTGAAGTCTGGAGTGCCACCAGTGGTGGGCGCACCCAGTCCTGAGAGCAACCCGAGAAGGGAATCTTCCTCCTTGCCTGAGTTCCTCTCATCAGAGTTCATCGAGAGCTGCGCTTTTGGTGTACATGGAAGCGTGCATTGTATTGCTTTGTCGCAATTTGCTGGCGCCAGCGGCGGTGCAGGATTGGTCAACTCATCCTGCACGGAAGAGACTCCAGGAGCGCCGATCGGACACAGGAGTTGGTTGTTACGAATCTCGTGCGCCAAGAACAGCTCGCTGGATTGGCGCGTTGTGCTGCTAAGGGAAGTATTCTGCACAAGAGCCGTGTCTTGTGCATGTGGGTCGCCGGTTACGCCAGTCGCACACGCAAGATCCACATTCAGAACCTCAGAGCCTTGCATTGTGTTCGGTCGCAGCGTCGTGTTTGAAGTCCGGACGTCAGCGGCCACCTCCGGACGCATCTAGTCCCAGTCGAGACAGTAGCCTGCAGGAAGCTGACTGGAACTGGGTGAGCCCAGGCGCGGCGCCGTTGACGCCGCTGGATCCAACAGAACGCCACCACTACCTTCGCTACCCAGGAAGGAGAGGTCGTCTCCGCCGAGGGCGTCACCCGTACTCATGCCGCGGCCTGACTGCAGATCAGAGTTCTCCGTGTTTATGACGTCATCGTCCGTCTGGAAATCCTTCATAATCGCAGCTACATCGTACGGATCAGTCTCGGACGGCGGTTTCTCAGAATCCAACGTGTTAGCACTGGAATTAGCACTGGAATCCAACGTGTGAGCAGTGGATGTTGACGTCAATGTTGAGGTTCTTATAACATTTCCAGAGAAAGAACTTTCTGATGGATCCAAGGTCGAGCTGCTTGTGCCAGTGTCTTGTTTTGGCTGACGGGAGGCGACGACGATCTGCAAACGAAACAAATTCTGGCAAAAGTTGCGCATTTCTGACTCCAAATTTTCTATTTGTGGCCTCACAAGAACGAACGGCGAAAGCCTGAGAAAAGACAGTTTGAGGAAGATCAAAGAGCCAAGCATCAAGCAGTTTACCTTCCTGTTTGCGAATCTGGAGTCCTGATTGCTGTTCGCGGAGGATCTGGACCCAGCTTCACAACTTTTCACTGAGCGCACCAGACATTCGCTGTTTTGCTTCGTGATCTGACTGTTGCACAGAAGACGTGGTGATGGTGCCAGTTCAGATTGTTGGTCTCCGGAGTTCGTGCTCGCTGCTTGTGGATCACGAGGCGTTGTCGTCTTCGTGTCATCGAACACTTCCTCCACTAGTTTGCCAGCCGCGTCAACGTCCAGGTCGGTGACGGTCAATGTCTTTACGGTCTTTTTGGGTACGATGGATGTCGGAGTGTCCTGACCTGGCCTTCGAGGCACCAGATACAAAATGTGCCTGGTCCTGATGCCCTTTATCCCTTTGTTCATGAGCTCTTTGAGTGTGTCAGCTTTGAGAACCGTTTGAGGGGCTGACTGAACGGACTTGCCCTTCACCTTCAGTATGTTTTGCAAGCCACTGCCCGCGACATTCAATGCGACAGCGCTGCTACAGTTACGCAGCCGAAGTACTCTTGTCATAGTTTTTGCCTTTGCGACTTCTAACTGCTGCCTACCCGGTGGATCTTCTCTGACCTGCGTGCTAGGGTCAGTCTTATTTGACTGCACAGGTCTGTCAACTGGCCGGTGCGACACTCGTTCAGTTCGAGGGAAGCATCCAAACTGCTTCTCAATTGCTTTATTGGCCAGCGACTTGGTTTCGTTCTGCTGGGCAGTGTTTGGCACTGCGCTCGTCTTTATTCCAACACCAGTTTCCTTTGGACGTGGATTTAGAGGCGTCCTTTTCTTGACGATATCCGACCAGTTGACCTCCATTGGAGAACGCTCGTGTGCGAAAAACGGTTTAATTCTGGGCGAAGTCAACAGATCATGACCAACTCCTTGGTCCTTGGATCTCCGTTCTTTTTGTGTATCCGATATTGTCATATCTCCATCACATCCGGACTCCTCTGCTGCACTCTCATCCTCTGGAGTCCTGTGGTCGGATGAAGACCGCGCCTCTCCCAGTGATTGCACAACACATTTGCGTCGCGACATGACGTCAATTTTCTCGCTGGAATCTGGCGTCGCCTCTCTTCGTGTGGACACACTTGTGCTCGTCCCTCGCGTCGCGCTGAGTTGTGGCGCAGAGAGTGACGCGCGAACGGGCAAGACTGCCACCCCATCCTGCCCCAGCTCACCAGTTTCACCGCCTTTGCTGCAAGGAAAGTTGAATCTCAAGCAAGACAAGATCACAGCCAACCTGTCTTTCAGAAATGAGTGCGGCCGATGGTCTGGACTTATTCATTTGCTCAACACGTACATTTTGACGAATTTACGATGGAGAACGAGGTCCTTCACAGTGAGCGCACGTCTCGGCAGTTTCGGCAGCGTCGTGTTGTCGTATTCCTTGCGGACACGCCCCGCTTCTTCGCTCCAGCAGCGCTTCATGTGCCGAACAAAACCTGCAGGGATGAAAACTGCGGTGTTGATGCTATCACACAGAGCTAAAATGAATGCAAACCCATCTGACCCGGTCTCGTGACTGTAGGAATTTTCGACAGAACTGGGTGCTGGAGAAGGTGGCGATAATTTGTCTCGAGCAGTCAATTTCTGCTCGCACGTGGCTGTCAGGCACAGATCACTTGAACTCACCGGTTTTGAATGGGAACGCCTTGTTGCAGTTGGAGCAAATAAAATCGGCAGCGGAGAGACGCGTCGGGTGCGAGTGCTGCTGCAGGGTTTCGAGTCGGTCGAAGCGACCCGCACACAGCTCGCACTCTAACACCCTGCTGCGACTTGGAGTGTGCACCATCTTGTGTCGATCCAGCGAAGCTGGAAACAAAACATATCTGCCGTTGGAACAATTGTCACGAAAACTATCCGTTCGCAAAACACGGGACAGCTTATGCTAGCGCAGGATCAGAAGGACACCAGCCACCACCTGCACATTGAGAGAATGTGGCTTCACATTTCTCCATTTAGTAAGCGCAACGTCCATTCATGAACGAATTCAAATGCTCACATCTGCTGCAGAACGAGGCAGAGCAGCCGTCCTCGGGACAACGCAGCTGCTCAGCTCGATGCGCCCTGCTGAAGTGATTGTGCAGGCTCCTCTTGTCTTTGAAGGCGGCGCCGCACACGCGACAAACGTGTGGACACAATTTCTCGTGCAAGGACAGCTTGTGTTGTTTGAGTGACTTCTGCGATGTGAAGGCTTTTGCACAAATTTCACACCTACAAGCAAACTCATTTTGTGGATGGGGTCCGCCATTCATCCCTGGCCAGTGTCGACTAAAGGTTTGTTTCCAGGCGGTGAGTACCGTCATTTTGAGGTGTGGATGGACCCCAATCTGCCATCACACTTGGGACAGTACGACTCCACAAATCCATCAAAATCTTTGAAGGATGACTTCTTCCAAACATCGAAAACGACTCGCGGAAAAGCGACACACGGTGGTCGTCGCTGGCTGCAGAATCAAAACTTGCATGAAATTTTTCTCCAGTTGGTGGACGGTTTTCACGTGACGCACCAAGTTCTTGTTTTCCGTAAACCGCAGCTCACAATGGGAGCATTCAAATCGCTTGACACCCTACAAAAGGACAGGAAGTGTGAAATGATACGCCATTCACCGGTGGAACGATATGAGACGACACAGGTGTGTAAAACAGGTATCATTCCATTTCAAATCGGGGTATGAAATGGCCAGACCCACGTCTTCCAGACAGCCCCCTCAACCCTTCAGGAGAAAAGTTTCATCTTGTGACTGATGTGTGTTGGGTCGATTGGCAAAAACGAGAGAAACGGGAAAGTCGTGGACAAACGTCGTACATGTACTCACTGTGTGCGATAGAAGGTGGCGTTTCAAGTTGGACAGAGTCTGCAGCGTTTTGCCACAAAAAGGGCACCGGAAATCTCGCCGCTTTTCGTGCACCATCCGAACGTGAACTGCAGCAAAAATTTGCTCTGTTCAAACCACAGGGAACCAAAACTGGGGGCGAATTTCTTGAAAGTCACCTCAACAGTGAAAAGATACTTGCGGTGTGCACAGAAAGTGGCACTGGCTGAAACGTACCCGTGAGAGATGACTTGTTTGCGCACACAACGTCGCACTGCTCACAATGGTAACGCCTCGCGGGGCTCTTGGGTCTGTGAAAATATGCATGAAAGAGTGTCAGTGACGAACTCAGCCCAGAAAACGACCTCCGAGCGAACAATGTTTTTTTTCACTTGTGTTACACTTGGTGGCGGTTCTCCGCTGACATTGGTATTTTTGGCAAATAAATAGTTTGGTATTTTCAGCAAGTGTGGGACCGACAGCACTCACATGGGCGGGTTGACAGAGTGCACTTTCTGTACGTGATCCTCCAGCTGAGTCCTCTCGTCGTACGCCTTGTTGCACTCGATGTAGCAACATCTGTACACAGACAGAAAAAACAACAACTCTGACACTGAGGTACTGAGGCGCACTTCGAACGATTGGTAAAGGAGACGATGATCAAGTGTCCCGGGGCACGCAATGACAGCCTGGGTGTGGTTTACCTGAAAGGCTTGTTGTTTTCCTTGTGGACCAGTGTGTGTTTCACGTAGTTGACTTCGTCGTTGAAACCGCTACCACAGAAGGAACAACTGAAGGTGTACGACGCGTTGTGCACCGCGGCGTGTTCTAAAACAGCACAGAAGAATTGGGATATTTTCTGGGTCTTTTTGCAAAATCTCCGCCAGTGGTCTTCAGAACACTCAGCAGCCATCATGTCCTGCCCCCACTCCGTGGTTGTCAGGTGTCATCACTGCTTCTGGATTTGTTTGTGCACAAGACAGGCTCGCCCAGTCGCGCGCGCCTGCGCAGAAAGTACGACCAAAACAAGTTCTGTTTTGACAGACAAAGAGCGAAGAGACTCGGTGCCGCTTCCAGTTCTGCGCCATCAGGCGTCCTGTTTCTTGAATCTTGGCAGTTGACCTTCAACGATCTGCACACTCACGTTTCATTCGTTCCTCGGTGACGCATTTCACAGGACACTTTGCGCACTGGTAAACTTGGCCTTCAGCGGGACTGTTCACAGCGGAGTAACTGTCGACAGTTGGTGGGGCGTTTCCCTGAAAAAGGATTTCACGAACTTTGCTTAAGAACTTACATTGCACAGAAAATTGTACCCTGATGAAAGACACAAGGAAAGAACAAAGGTGAATCCAGAAGTCTGCATTTTGCTACGTATTTTGAGAAACTTACACGGATTCGCTTATCTTTTACAAACGATTCCCTTTCTGATCGCCGGCTGTCATGTGAAACTGCAGCTGCGTTGTTGGTCTCTTCATCCTGACGCACAGAAATTGAAGCAAATCAAGTGGGGAAAAAGAACTTTGCAAGCCAACGCTGGCCAAAGTGAATCTGAAGCAACTTCAGGGATATACCTGTTTGCCATTTCGTTTGCTCTTTCCGGATATCTGTGAAATTTTCGCCTGTTTGAGGTCTTCTTGGTCACCGTCGTCTGCAAAGCGAAAAACATGAAGCGGCACTGAGCACCCATATCACCACATTTACACAACAAGTTCCACCGCAGACCTGGCACATTGGTCCACGGGGGAGTGTAGTGATATCACAAACACACTGGTTGGTATCTCGGGTGAGACTGAGCTCGATTTATTTTGTATACAATGGTGCCATCTGTCCAGCGGTGGTTCTAATTCGCAGCTGG